>PPYE01338912.1_pt1 | contig 13905 bp, 12 predicted proteins | sample 1559881 | NCBI WGS metagenome assembly PPYE01 (sample SAMN08240022, study PRJNA423297) | Human gut metagenome, whole genome shotgun sequencing project.
ACGTTGGCTACTACTAATGGGAACTTTCGTGTGAACTGCTTCCTGAAGAAAGTGCAGAATCAATATTTAATACATCAAATAAGAATTGACAAGATCAATGAATAAGGAAAAAGAACTGATCGACAAGTTGATCGATCTTGCTTTTGCAGAAGATATAGGTGATGGCGATCATACCACCCTTTCATGTATTCCCGCTACGGCAATGGGAAAATCAAAATTGCTTATCAAAGAAGCCGGTGTGTTGGCTGGCATCGAAGTAGCTAAAGAAATCTTCAACCGTTTTGATCCTACCATGAAAGTGGAAGTGTTTATCAATGACGGAACAGAAGTGAAACCGGGTGATGTAGCAATGGTAGTGGAAGGAAAAGTGCAATCTTTACTTCAAACCGAACGCCTGATGTTGAACGTGATGCAGCGTATGAGCGGCATTGCAACAATGACCCGTAAATATGCAAAGGTATTGGAAGGTACAAATACCCGTGTGCTTGATACCCGCAAAACAACTCCCGGTATGCGTATCCTCGAAAAAATGGCAGTGAAAATCGGTGGCGGAGTAAACCATCGTATTGGTCTGTTCGACATGATTCTTCTGAAAGACAATCATGTGGACTTTGCCGGAGGTATCGACAAAGCCATCACTCGTGCCGGTGGATATTTTGTAGCATGATTATGCGCAGCTTTGTTCATCATTTACCGTTTATCGTTCATCGTTTTTTTCTTTCCCGTTTATTATTATCTATCCTTTAACTTCTTTTAGCAATATTCCTTGCAGCATTCCTCAAACTCTCGCGTCTAATGAGCAAACGACGCAGACATACGTTCGATTTTAAAAAAAGTAATTGACTTTGGAAAACGAGATAGAACTTATAAAGGGCTGTCGGGCAGGAAAGGATTCAGCCCGAAAGGAACTTTACACTCTCTATTCCAAGCAGATGCTGGCGGTATGTTTCCGCTATACGGGCGATATGGATGCGGCGCACGATGTACTGCATGACGGTTTCATCAAGATTTTTACCAACTTTTCGTTCCGGGGTGAGTCTTCACTTTGTACATGGATTACCCGGGTGATGGTTACTCAATCACTCGATTTCCTGCGACGGGAGAAGCGAGTCAGCCAGTTGGTAGTGCATGAAGAGCAGCTTCCCGATATACCGGATATATCGGATTCGGGAGGAGGGGCTGGAATTTCCGAAGAGCAGTTGATGGCTTTTATTGCCGAATTGCCGGATGGTTGCCGAACCGTTTTCAACCTTTATGTGTTTGAAGAGAAATCGCACAAGGAGATAGCCAAGATGCTTCATATTAAAGAGCATTCATCTACTTCGCAGCTGCACCGGGCCAAATATTTGTTAGCAAAAAGAATTAAAGAGTATAGAAATCATGAAGAAAGAAAATGATGAAATAACCGATCTGTTTCGCACGCGTCTCGCTGATGCCGGGATGAGTGTACGGGATGGCTTTTGGGAAGAGCTCTCGCAGGAAATTCCTGTGGCTTGCCAGCATCGTCGTCGGATTCTGCTCTTCCGTGTAGCGGCTGCGGCATCTGTATTGCTTGTTTTGGCAGCCTCGTCGGCTACTTTCTTGTATTTCTCTCCAAAGGAGGAAATGGAAGAAGCATTTACAAAGATAGCCGTGACGAATGGAGGACAGATGGATGGAGATGGAATACGCGTCAATCAGTTGCCGTTGCCGGTAGAACCGGTGTTGCCGAAACCGGCTCCGAAATCTTACGGTATGCTGTCGCAATATACGGAGGAAGAAGATTCTCTTTCAATCACTTTCTCTATGTCGTTTTCTTTTTCTTCCACTACTTCTACGGGAAATGGCAACCGATATGGTAATCAGGGGCATAATGGTTATTGGCAGGCAACAAACGGTAATACAGGATCATCTGTCGCTTCGGAAGAACAGTCGAATGTCGATATGTCTCAACCCAAAGCAGTGAAAAAGCATCGCTGGGCGATGAAAGTTCAAGTGGGTACAGCACTTCCGGCAGATAACGGTACTTATAAAATGCCGGTTTCCGCAGGGGTGACGGTAGAGCGTAAGTTGAACGATTTTCTTGGCATAGAAACCGGATTGCTCTATTCGAACCTCCGTTCTGCAGGGCAGCACTTGCACTATCTGGGAATCCCCGTTAAAGTGAACGTGACGTTGGTAGATACGAAAAAAATCGACCTTTACGCTACTGTAGGAGGAATAGCCGATAAATGTATTGCCGGTGCACCGGACAACAGTTTTAAAGAAGAACCTATCCAGCTGGCAGTGACTGCCGGTATTGGAATCAACTATAAGATTAATGACCGACTTGCTGTTTTTGCCGAACCCGGAGTTTCGCATCATTTTAAGACAGATTCGAAATTGGCTACGGTACGAACAAAACGGCCGACTAATTTTAATTTACTTTGCGGACTCCGCATGACGTATTAATCCTTATGAAAATGAAAAAAACACTACTAATGCTGTGGATGGCTGTTTGCCTGATCGTATCCTTTACAGGATGCACCAGCGAAGAAATGGATTATAACAATCCGGATGTTGCTCTTTTTGTGAAGCAATTGAAGTCGGGTACGTACAAGATGAAGAATGAAAAAGGGGTGGTGGAGGTTCCTCATTTCACGGAAGAGGATATCCCCGAACTTTTAAAATATGCAGAAGATCTGACTATTATCCCTTCTTTTCCGTCGGTTTATAATATGAACAACGGTAAGATTCGGTTGGGTGAGTGTATGCTTTGGGTGATTGAATCTATCCGTCAGGGCACACCTCCGTCATTAGGTTGCAAAATGGTATTGGCGAATGCTGAAAATTATGAAGCAATCTATTTCCTGACCGATGAGGAAGTACTCGATGCAGCCGCTTGTTATCGTAGTTGGTGGGAAGAACGCCAATATCCGAAAACGAGATGGACAATTGATCCGTGTTACGATGAGCCGCTTTGTGGATCGGGTTATCGTTGGTGGTAATAAAGGGGGAGGAGCCTTCGGAAAGTAAAAAATAGGAAACATTCATGTGGGAATATTTGTTTGTATCAGTAGTCTTTTGCTGCTGACAGGGGGATTATTACGCTCAAAAGATAGCCTCTTATACGTACAAATGTATATGAAGTGCTCCGAAATATAGGTAATGAAAGAGTAAAAAGAATGGATGGATTAAAACGGGTTATAACAACGATGGCACTGTGCCTGACCGCTGTATTTGCATATTCGCAAGTATGGACGGCGCAAGATTCTTTGCATTTGAAGAAATTGCTGGAGAGTGACCAGGAGTTGCATTTAAATATGGATGCTGTGAAGTCGATTGATTTCGGAAGCGCAGTGGGTACTCCCCGGATGTCGGAGGAGAAAAGCTGGATGATGCCTGACGAATCGCTTCCTGAAGCGTTGCCTAAACCGAAAGTGATGTTGACTCTGATGCCATATAAAGCGAATACCCGCTATAACTGGGATCCCATCTATCAGAAGAAGATAAAGATCGATAAAAATACCTGGCGGGGTGATCCTTTCTACGAGATACGCCATCAAAGATCTTATTCAAACTGGGCACGCAATCCGATGGCAAAGGGAATGCGTAAGTCGTTGGATGAGATACAGGCGAGTGGGGTGCGTTTCCGTCAGTTGGGTGAACGTGCTAACGGAATGATGGTGAACACGGTAGTGATGGATGCACCTATTCCCTTGTTTGGTGGGAGTGGAGTGTATATCAATGGTGGAACTATCGGCGGACTTGACCTGATGGCTGTCTTTACAAAAGATTTCTGGAATAAGACGGGACGGGATAACCGTGCCCGCACATTGGAAGTGTTGAGAACTTATGGAGATTCTACCACTGTGTTGATAAATAAACCAATTGAACAGATTGCCCGTTGAAGGCGTTATAATGATGTGTTGATGTAGCAATGCGCTAATGTGCTGACTAGAGAATGTTTGTAATTGAATAATTAGTATATTTGTGTGTTGTTATGTTGGCGCATTGTTATATAGCTCTGTCACTATTATTGGTATCTTAGTATATTAACACATAGATAAATTATTGGTTATGAATAGAATTACTTCTCTTCTGGGTATTCGGTATCCTATTATTCAAGGTGGTATGGTGTGGTGCAGCGGTTGGCGTCTTGCTTCTGCTGTGAGCAATGCCGGTGGACTGGGATTGATCGGTGCCGGTTCCATGCATCCGGACACTTTACGCGAGCATATCCGTAAATGTAATGCGGCCACGAAATTGCCTTTTGGTGTAAACATTCCTTTGATGTATCCCCAGATAGAAGAGATTATGAATATTGTGGTGGAAGAGGGAGTGAAGATTGTTTTTACCTCTGCCGGAAATCCGAAAACGTGGACTGGGTGGTTGAAAGAACGTGGAATAACGGTTGTTCATGTTGTTTCTTCTTCCCGTTTTGCTGTAAAATGTGAGGAGGCTGGAGTAGATGCGGTAGTGGCAGAAGGGTTTGAAGCCGGAGGGCATAATGGACGCGAAGAAACAACGACTTTCTGTTTGATTCCGGCTGTACGTGAGGCTACAACATTACCTTTGATAGCTGCAGGAGGTGTCGGCACGGGGGAAGGAGTATTGGCTGCTATGGTGTTGGGAGCCGAAGGGGTGCAGATAGGAACCCGTTTTGCTCTTACTGAAGAGAGTTCAGCGAGTTCGGTATTTAAAGATTATTGCTTGAGTCTCAGAGAAGGGGATACTAAGTTGTTGTTGAAAAAGCTGGCTCCGACACGTTTGGTAAAGAATGCTTTCCGCGAAGCGGTGGAGAAGGCTGAAGATAGTGGAGCTAGTGCTGAAGATTTGAGAACTTTATTAGGACGGGGGCGTGCTAAAAAAGGAATCTTCGAAGGTGATCTGGAAGAAGGGGAATTGGAGATCGGACAAGTTTCGGCAATCATATCCCGTCGGCAGTCTGTGGCAGAAGTAATGAACGAATTGGTAGCGGCTTATCAACGGGCGGCAAAGAAAGATTATTTATTTTAAAGATATAGCTCACCACAGAGTAATACAAAGTCTTGCAGAGTTTTTTAAAGGTTATCAATCGAAGACGTAAGACATTGAGATAGCCTTACTTTGAAAAAAAGAAAGAACTCTGTAAGACTTTATATTACTGTATGGTGAAAATGCATAGTTACAGGCTGATAGGATCGTACTTCAAACCAAATACGTCGGCAACGGCCTTATAAACGATTTTTCCTTCTACGATATTTAATCCGAGTGCTAATGCTGGATTCTCTTTGCAGGCTTTTTTCCATCCCTTATTTGCTAAAGCTATCACATAGGGGAGAGTAGCATTGGTTAGTGCAAGGGTGGAAGTGTAAGGTACAGCTCCCGGAATATTAGCTACTGCATAATGAACGATTCCGTCTACAATATAGGTCGGTGCACTGTGAGTGGTCGGGTGAGAGGTCTCGAAACATCCTCCCTGATCGATTGCTACATCTACTAATACTGTGCCGGGCTGCATTATTGAAAGCATCTCTTTGGTAATCAAATGTGGTGCTTTATCACCGGGAATCAGTACAGAGCCGACAACTAAATCAACATCCGGCAATTCTTTTCTGATTCTTAGTTCGGATGAGTACAATGTCTTTACATTCTTCGGCAGTGTCTCGCTCAAATAGCGCAGACGTGCCAGATTTATATCTGTAATAGTGACATCTGCCCCCATTCCAGCAGCCATTTGTGCAGCATTGCTACCTACAACTCCACCTCCTAAAATTAATACTTTAGCTGGTTTAACACCTGGTACACCTCCCAAAAGGATACCTTTTCCGCCTTGCGGTTTTTCCAGCCTACACGGTTCTCATTGTTTTTGATTTCCTTTGGTACTCCGATAATCATAATGTTACGTATTAAAGATTTAACATGTTCGAAAGTACGAAAAATCCCCTTACGTTGTTATTCGTAAGGGGATGTTTTAGAACAGAATGCCTTGCGTGTTGAGATGAATAAATGCGTAGAGTGGTTGTTTTATAGACATTCACTGCCCTGTTTGTTGATTTTCATGCTTTTTCCATAGAGACCCACTCGAGCTATGTTGTTATAAAAGGGTTCTGCAATATCGTACTTAAAAGGAAGTACTTCTTCATTGTCTTTGTTTATATACCCCCACTTGGACGACTGACTTTCAATACAAACAGCAGCCAATCCTTCAGAGAAAGAGCGTCCATTATCATATTCCAGGGGAATGACAACTTCTCCTTTCTTGTTAATGAATCCTATCTTATTGTGTAGCGAGACGAGAGCTAATCCTTCCGCGAATTGTTCTATTTGACTGTAAGTCGGTGGAAGAATGTAGTTTCCTTGTCTGTCAATCAATCCCCATAATCCATCGTGGCATACCCGTGCACATTCTTGTTCAAACGAGTGAGCGGCTGTGTATTTAAACGGAATCTGTATTTGTCCGGTATGGTCGATGAATCCGTATTGAGAATTGAGTACTACCATCCCTAATCCTTCTTTAAAAGAGAAAGCCCGTTCGTACATTAGAGGAATGACAACGTCATATCCTTTATTGATGTATCCCCATTGGATTTTTCCTTTTACCGGAGCCAATCCTTCGGAGAAACGGCCAATTGCCGAGAAGCGCTTTTTCTTATTAGCTACCCCATAAGCTAAAAAAGAAGCGAAGAACTTTGTAATAGTGCTGCTCATTACCTTTATTGTTTGTGTGGTAAGCGTCCGGATACCATATATATACAAGAGAAGCGTGGACGTCGTTAGTTCATTCTATTCAAGGCTCTGGTAAACCTATTGGGAAATGAACAACAGAGTCCACGCCCTTGCATATAACAAAGACGTGAACGCTTAGTTGCCATTATCTCCCCAATTAAAGAATTTACCAGATTCTGAATAGAGATAATATTCTAAACGCTTCTACGTTATTAATCGTAATAAGTCGCTACAAAGATACGGATTTCTTGTTAAAGAACAATGCTTTTAGGGGATAAAGATTTAATGGTGAATGAGGTAGGTGTACAAAATGAGAAATGGCTAATAGATAGATTAAAAAAAGCTCCTTTTACGCTTTAGGTAAAGGGAGCTTTTTAGTCTATGATGTCAGGCGGTTTGTTTCTATGAAAAATGCTTGGTTATTAGTTTAAAAGTCCGGGATTAGCATCAATTGCATCTTGTGGAATACGCAATGTGTAACGGGAATCATCTTGTACAAGTGTGTAGGTTACATCTTCAATTTCTTTTTTGATTTCCGGTCGGGTAGTTCGGCGTAAATCAAACCAACGATGGCCTTCAAAAGCAAGCTCGCGAGCACGTTCTTTCAGAATTTCTGTGACTAGCTTTTCTTGGCTCATCGCATTTATTTCATTCTTTTTCTGCTCATAACCTTCTGATGTATAACGATTCTCTATTAGTTTCAAGAGCCGGGTACGTGCTTCAGGTAATTTGTTTAAATGTGCAGCAGCTTCTGCTGAATTTAAATAAAGCTCTCCGGTGCGGAAAGTACATTTGAATTTAGATTCACCACTTTTGATGGAAGTATAATTTCCATTTTTATTTGCTTGATAATACTTGTTTGGACGTAGATCTTTTCCTTCCTCATATTCTTGTAAAAATGAAGGGTAAAGTAAGAGTGATCCGGCATAATCGCTATTTGGAAAAACTTCATAGGCAGTGATCATTTCTACAGATGTAAATTCATTAGGAAGTTTGCCTCCTTCATCATTTAGGTTTACCAATGTCGATTTTCCGGCTAATACACGTTCCGAAGCTTCATAAGATTTGCTCCATTCACCCATGTATAAATATACCCGTGATTCCATAGCATCTACTGATAATGTTGAAAAACGGTATGAATATTGAATTTCCCATTCTTTTTTATTAATCAGTTTCCGTGCTGTTTCTATATCAGATAAAATAGAGGTATATATTTCCTTTACAGTATTTCTTGATGGTATTTCTTCTAAATCAGTATTGAGTTTTAGAGGAACTGCTTTGGTTTCTAATGCTCCAGTAGCTGTATAAGGTTGTCCATAAAGATTGACCAATATGAAATGCATATATGCTCTCATGAGGTAAGCTTCTCCAACTAATTGATTAATATCTTCTTGGCTTCCTTCTGATATTTCATCTTTTTTATCGATGATTGCGTTGGCATAATAGATATTGGTATAATAGGCCGCCCATCCAAATTGTCTCGTACTTGCATTCGGATTAACATCATTCCATTTTTCAACATCTCCTAAAGAATTTTTGGAAGTGGCATCAGACTGTAATATGGTTGCGATATCTGTTCTGATTTCGCATATTCCTCTGTCATTGAGTGCTGTATTGTAAGCTGTTGTGAATAAAGCTCTGTATTCAGCTAGCGTATTGGGAATTACTTGGCCTACTGGTTGTATGTCCAAATAACTATCACAGGAAGATAATAACAGGCTTCCTATTAATGTGAATATATAATATATTTTCTTTGTCATAATATATTTTTTAAAAGTTAAGACTTAGATTGAAGGTAATGGATTTGGGAACTGGGGTAGAGTATAGGTTGCCCATTGATTCCGGATCCATATAATTATCATAATTAGAGCTGATAACGAATAGGTTACGAGCCTCTAATCCTACAGTTGCTCCGCCGATACTTAGTTTATGAAGCCATTCGGATGGAACCCGGTAAGCAAGACGTATATTTTGTAGACGTACAAAGCTTAGCTTTTTTACCCAGATATCCAGTGATCTGTAAATGTCATTTCGAGTACTGAACAAGTAGTAGTCGGCCGGATTGTAATTGTACGTTGCTAATGCAGGGAACTTTCCTGTTGTATTTTCCGGTGTCCATCTATCCAGTATGTCTCTATTCATATTGCGCCCTGGGTCTAAGTCAGATACATTATAACTTGGAGTTGTTTTTACGTGTGCTCCAAAATTATATGAAAAATTCAGATTCAGTTCCCAATTTCGGTAATTGAACGTATTTAGAAAACCGCCCGTGTAGGGAGCATCTGACGTTCCAACATAGCTGTAAAAGTCTCTTTGTTCTTCAGTACTTGGTCCTATTTGGTAAGTGCCAAGACCATCTTCATTCGATGTCATTCTGAATAACTCTTCTACAGTGACAGCTTTTCCCTCTTTATTCTCAAGATAGATTTGTCCTGTATCAGGATTTATACCTTTTGTTTTTAGTGCAAAGATTGCACCTACAGGATATCCTTCCAGACTAGGAGTCACTTGGCTTTTATCTGTAAGTACTTTTAGTACTTTATTTTGATTATATGCGAAGTTGAAAGTAGTGTACCAAGAGAAGTTTTTAGTGGTGATATTACGTGTCTGCAGGTTTATTTCTACACCTTTATTTTCCATACTAGCCCAGTTTATAGACATATTAGTGAATCCATTTTCTAAAGCTAATGCTTTAGAACCAATTAAGTCTGTTCCTTTTCTATAGTAGTAATCTACACTAAGATTGATGGCTTGATTGAGTACAGAAAAATCTATTCCTAGATTGTAAGATGCTGTTTTTTCCCAGCGTAATTTACTGTTGGGAGCACTATTGATAATAATATTTTCTTCACTGTAACCTGGTAAAATATTCACATTATCATATTTTCCGACTAGGAATGGAGAGGTTCCCTTATCAATATTTCCTTGTAAGCCATAAGAAAGGCGAAGAGCTAAATTATCAATCCATTTGTATTGTCTAATGAACGATTCATTAGATAAACGCCACAAACCGCTTACCGAATAGATTGGTAAGAAACGGTATTTCTTATCTACTCCGAATAAATCAGAACCATCCATGCGCACACTTCCTCCCAATGTATAACGATTCATTAAAGTATATGAACCATTGGCAAAGAAAGAAGCAAAAGCGTTTTCCTTGTACGATTTAGTTTTTAGATTCCAATCATTGGCTTGTGCTTCATCTTTAAATATGAGATTCTGGAATGTTAGTTTCTTGGGATCATATCCGTATCCGGTTGAGGCTTGGTTGTCTACCCAGTTTTTGCGAATTTCCGAACCAGCCATTATTTGTATGTCATGTATATCCCCAAATGTGTTTTTGTATTCTCCTTGGATTTTCCATGTGAGTTGTGAGGTTGTACTATTAGTTGTTTTAAGCATGCCTCCTTCTGGTATAAGATAGGTTTGTACACCATTTTTCCAATATTTATTGGTTTCACGTATATTCCTAATATTATATGAATTTATCCCGGCATATTCTTCTTGCGACAATTGATCCCATTGCACACCAATCTGTGAATAAACTTTCCACTGATCGTTAAAACGTAGCTGAACATCAAAGATAGAATTGATGGCTGTGGTGACAGATTCTTTATTGGTGTTTGCTCGTTCTTCGAATATATTAAAGCCTTGCTTTTCATCTGTTTCATTACTTCTGACTACGTCGTAATCGTAAAGGTAGTTTCCTTGTTCGTCAAACGGAGCAAAGTAAGGGTTGGCGATACGTGAATAATATATAGGGTTAATAAGTCCGTAAGTATCAGTCATAAATGTGTTATTCTTGCGTCTGTTGGCAAAAATAGACATTCCAATTTTTAATATTTTGTTGATTTGGTAAGACGTTTTACTGGTCAGATTAAAACGGCTCATGCTTACACCTGGTACATTTCCGTTTTCTTTGACATAACCAAGTGAGTTGTAATAAGTAACCTTTTCACTACCACCGGAAATGCTAAAGTTATATTCTTGCGTGAAAGCATCTCTGAATAATATATCATTCCAGTCTGTATTGATTGTTTTCAGTTTGTTTATAGCATTTTGGGCTTCAGGTGTCAGTCCGTTCCACCCCTGTTCTTTATAGATGTCTATTAAGTTATATTGTTTCATGATAGCAGCAACTTTTCCTTTTTCAGGAAATACCGGTATCGGATCTGTTAATCCCCATAATATGTCAAACCGTGCTTCTTTTAATAATTGAAGTTCCAAATCGACTTTCTCTTCCGAGTTTAGTAAGTTGAGCCGTGAAGTATTGAGATTTGGAGTATAAGTCAATTTAGTATTGAAGTTAATAACAGGTTTTCCGGTTTTTCCTCTTTTGGTTGTTACCACAATTACGTGCACCGGAAGTTGTCGTAACGGCTACACCCGCCACTTGTCCGGCTAATGCCTGGTCGATGCTTTTTGCTGCGCCTACCATTCCGTCTGTAACGTCTACTTTAGCGATAGCGGCAGTCAGTTTACGACGTTCCAGTTCTTGATAACCAGTTACTACTACGTCTCCTAGTGTGTGTGATGAAGCTTGAAGGACAATACGATAAGTATCTTTTCCAGCTTGCAACACGATATTTTGTTCTTCAAAACCTATATAACTACAATGTAGTCTGGTCACCTTTTCCGGAATGGAAATGGAGAATTTACCATCCACAACGTGCTAACAAGAAAACATATAAGAACGTATAAATATTTTTTTCTCATCAATATAGATTGTTAAAGTGATTGATTTTGTTTTATTTGATTCCCAAAGCCGTATTAATACGTAGAATCATATCCTCATAATGATAGCGTGCAGCAGTATCAGAAGTGCCGAGACGGCTCTGCAACAATTTCTTGATACGTAATAGCTCTCCGCGTTTCACCGAGATAGCATCAGAAATACGGTTGAGCTGACTACCATAGAAGTTAAGCACACGTGGAGCGCCCATTCGGTCTTCTTGGCGAAGTGCCCGTTGTTCGGCTGCATAACAGCTGCAGAAAGGAGTGGCATGGTCAAGCAGGAAATGCTCATTTGCAATCTTCTTGTTGATTTTTACAGCTTCGGGTTCTGCGGCTGCTGTAAGTAATGCATCGAGGAAGTTTTTCTGCAAAGAACGTTCCATTACGTTGGGGATGCCACCACGTTCGGTAATACCGAAAATGTTTTTATGAAGTCCGTCCATAAGCTCCACTACTGTGAAGGCTTTTTTTCCGTTGACAGACTCATTCTCTATCATACGCATCAAACGGGTGTTGCCTAGTAAATCCCAAAGGATATAGGCTTGGGCGTTCTTTAAGATTTGCGTAGGAGCATTCTCCTGTTTTCCGATGGGAGTATTACGAAGTAGATAAGTATATTGTCCTACTTCCGTGTCAAACAGCCATTTAGGATATGTTAATACTTCATCCATCAGAAATTTTAGTGAAGCTTGTTGTTTCTCTTTCTCAACGAATGTATAAGTCTTGACGCCATCTCCAACAATTGTATTTTCAATGTAGATACCGCCAATATTGGCAAGGACATGATATAAATAGTTGTTCCATTGGTTGATTACTGCATAGTAGAGGCGTGATGCTTCTTCATAAGTTTGTCCTTTCTCGCCGGTAGTAGTCCATTGAAGAATTTGCGGAACAATACGTTTCAGATTCTCAATGCCAAGTAAAGAAGAACGAACCGGATCATCACCTAAATCTTCGTTCTGTGCACGTGGATCTACCGCATCACGTACATCCTGTGCTTCACTATATTTATAAAGACGATCAGTATGTTTGCTCAAAAAATCGAATAAAACATCCTTTTCTTCTTCCGGAGTCTTCTTTCCGTACCAACGATAACCATATTCGATAGCAAACATGTCATAAGGACCGATATGCGGAGAAAGAACTTTCACGCCATCTCCTGGTTGTGCGATATAATTGAATCGTGCATAATCCATGATAGATGAAGCGGTAGAATTCATTCTGGAAGTGAATGCTTCGGAACGTAATGAATCCGTCGGGAAAGCCCATGATCCCATCATATTGTGACGGAGTCCCAATGAGTGGCCTACCTCATGCGTACCATAGAAAGCACATTGTGCCACCACATAATATCAGCTTCCAGGATTTCTCCGGAACGGGGATCTAACAGAGAAGGTCCCATTGCATTTTTCTTTTCCGAAGCAGCATAAGTCAGTACGGAGTAATTGACATCATCCATGTCTACATGCATACTGTCCGTGATTTCTTTGGCGATAATCGCATTCTTGAAACCAGCCTTTTCAAAGGCAATCTGCCAGTCCTCGATACCTTTCTTAATGTACGAACGCCATTGGTAAGGAGTTGAATTGTCAATGTAGAAGATAATAGGTTTGGCAGGTTCTACCATCTGACCTTTCAGATAAGCCTCCCGATCTTCCGGTTTGGGTTCCATACGCCAGCGGGTGATATACTGTGTCTTATCCGTACGCTGCTGCGCATCACTAAAACTTAATAACGGATTCGTGAAATAACCGACCTTCTGATTGTCGAATCGTCCCATCATCGGCTTCTCGGGTAATAAGAGAATAGAAGAACTAACTTCCACCGTTACATAAACAGTAGTAGTACCTTCCGTTACCCGGGTAGTCAACTCGGAAGTTGCCACGACATTGTTTGAAAAGGATTTGATGGATAGAATACGTGATAAATTCTTGATAGCCGAAGTACCCAGATTAATATTGGTAAATACGTTATTGATACTGGTTTCCGTACCATCATAAATATCATTCACCTTGATTACTAATGCCGTAGAATCTGCATTGACTGCTTCGATCTTGAATGCGGCAATCAGCGGAGAGATAAAATTATCCTTTACCGAACGGAAGATAGCGTCCGTTTGGGGGGCCAGAGGTAATGGACGTTGTTGGCGTAACATTAGTTTGCCCGTCGCTTTGTCCCATTCCATGCAAACCATCTGGTTTTCATAGTTTACTCCGCGGTTTACACCCGCATCATTAAGTTCGGTAGGAACTCGTTGCAGCTTATTGACAACTAATAAGTCACGTCCCAAAAGTGAGGTGGGAATTTCAAAATAATAATCATTCTTCTTTTGATGTACAGCAAACATCCCTTTGGTCGTTTTACTGTCTTCCACTAATTTCTCGTAGTCGCTTTTACTCTTCTCTTCTTTCTCTTCTGGTTTTTTCTTTTTCTTTTTAAACCAACTCAGATTTTCTGTAGCGGGGGTAGTTGCAAATGCCGAGAGCGCTTCTCCACTCAGCA
>PPYE01617779.1_pt1 | contig 13902 bp, 13 predicted proteins | sample 1559881 | NCBI WGS metagenome assembly PPYE01 (sample SAMN08240022, study PRJNA423297) | Human gut metagenome, whole genome shotgun sequencing project.
GGGCCGGATTTGAACCAACGACCTTCGGGTTATGAGCCCGACGAGCTACCAGACTGCTCCACCCCGCGATATTTACTTTGTGCTCTCAGCGGTTCTCGCTGACTGCTCAAGTATAATACCACAAGGGCGGGCGGATGTCAAGTATTTTTTTGATTTATTTTTTCTTCTTTTTCCAAACCACGAACCCTGCGCAGGCGGCGGCTGCGATCACCACCACCGGCCATGCACCGGCAAGGGCAACGATGACCTGCTGCAGGCCATCCACAAAGTTCTGCCAGCCAGCGGAAAGGGCGCTGACAAAGCGGCTGCCGAAGCCCTCGCTGGGCGGCGAGTAGGTGCTCACCTCGCTCAGGCTCACGTACACGGTGCACTCTTCCACCTGATCGTTGTACCAGTCCATCTGGCTCTGCCAGCTCTCGATCTGGCTCTGCACATCCGTCAGGCTGGACTCGATCTCAAGCAGGTCGGAGAGGTTGTCGGCCTGCTGCTGCAGCTGCTGCAGGCGGGTTCGCTGGTTCTTGAGATTCTCAAGCCGGGTCTCCACGTCCATGTACTGGGCGGTCACGTCGTCGGCCTGCTGGTTTTTGTAGGTCACGTTGCCTGCTTCGGCCACGGCGGCAAGAAAGTTCTCGTAGTTCTGCTGCGGCACCCGGTAGGTCAGGCTGACACTGCGGCTGTCACCGGCATCCGAGTATTCACTGCTGGATTCCAGATAGCCGCCCGCTTCAGCAAGAGCAGCATCCAGCGCAGCGCGGGCTGCGTCGTAGTCCTTGCTTTCCAGGCTGAGGTTCGCGGTGTAGATGATCTTTGCGTGGTCGGTGCTGTGGGCCGCTGCTGCCGCGTCGTCCTCCGAATAAACAGCGGTGCCGTTATCCGCGCCGCTTTCCAGCGCCATGGTGTTCAGACTGTAATCGGCTGCCATGGGGCTGTCTACAGCGGCGCGGTCCGCGCCGCCTGCCGCCATCACCGCCGCAGTGCTGTCCGCAGAATAATAGACCGCCGGGCTGCTGCTCTTTGCGCCAAGGCCGATTTGTCCGGTGGCAAAAGCACCATAGCCTACCACGCACACAGCAAGGCAGGCCGCCAGTGCGCCCACCCGCTTTGCGGGGAAGCGGATCAGTTTCTTCTTCGGCTGCACCGGGGCGGACTGAGCCGGTACCGGTGCGTCGGTTTTCATCATGGGCTGGGCCTTTTCTTCTTCGGTCAACTGGTCGGTCATGGCCAGCAGCTTTGCCTTCAGATCGTCCGGGGCGTAGAGGTCGTTCGTCTCCATCTTGTACTCATACCACCTCATCTTCGATCTCCTCCTTCAGCATCGTATGTAACTGCGCCCGGGCACGCCGCAGCCAGCTCAGCACCGTGTTGGATGGTGCGCCCATCATCCGGCCGATCTCCGCCGCCGTGTACCCCTCGTAGTAATGCAGATAGATGGCATTGCGGTAGTTTTCCGGCAGGGCGCGCACTGCGTCCAGCACACTGCCGTCCTCAAACGCATCGGGCGCGGGCAGGTTCTCGTCCAGCTCGGTGTCCTTCTGATGGGCTGCGCGGGTCAGGTCCCGGCAGCGGTTGATGGCCACCCGCAGCAGCCACGCCTTGAGGTGCTCCTCACTCTCAAACGTACCATTATAATGCAGGAGCTTCTCGTAGACATCCTGCACCACGTCCTCGGCATCGGCTGTGCATCGGCTGTTGTGTATGGCAGCGCGGTAAACAGCATCGCTGTATTTCTGCACTGCCAGCGTAAATACTTCGTTTCTGGTCAGCTGTCCCATAGTTTCAAGCTCTCCTTTACCGCCTGTACAGGGCTGGTGGAATTCGTGTTCCACGGGGGACATTCACCCTATACACGGCTGAACGCCCCCGAAGATTGCATTGCTGGAAAAATTTATGAAAATCACCTTTTATATACTCTCTGCAGCAGGGCCACCCGTTCTGCAAGGAAGGTCTCGGCCTTCGGATGGTGCAGCCAGCGCTTGTTCGCCGCTGTGCCAGCCAGCTTTCTGCCCAGCGCTGCCGGGTCGGTATCGGCCTGCATCACATCCTGCATGGTCAGCTGCAGCGTCAACGCCGCAGGAGTGTCCGGCAGCGGCGGCAGCGGGTCCTCCCACACAAAGGGCGGCAGCAGCTGCACCGCCACCGTGGCGCGGGTGCACTCCTCGGTGAGTAGCAGGGCTGCAGGCGTGCCGTCCGGCTGGACGTGCAGGGTGCTGTACAGCAGCTGCAGACTGCCCTCGGCCAGCAGGCGGATATCCCCCTCCCACCCGGTAGGCGAAAGGCTCAAATATTCCCGCGCCTCGTCCAGATAGATGTGCCGGGCCGGTGCCTGCACGCGGGCATACAGCGCAGGCAGCGCAAAGCGGCCCGCTTTGTCCAGTGCGTGCTGCAAAAGCAGGTAGAACTCGGTCAGTGGGTAGGCCGGGTCCGGCTGCGGCATCCCGAAATCGGGGCGCGAAACATGTCCTCCACCCATGGGGAACCTCCTTGATAAATAACGCTGATGCGGTATTCTAAACATAGAAGGGGGCGCTGACTGCAAGGGTCAGCTTTCCATCCCGTTTGTCAAAAAGATTGACCGCACAGTTTGGAAGCAGGGCGGTCAATCTTTTTTTGTTATCATCTTACCATATTCTACGACGCATTACAACACGCCCTATTGTAAACCCTGCTGCAACTTCATTGTTGACCGTCTTTCCTCTGCCGCGTTATACTCGGGCACAGATGCCTTGTAAATTTTTAACAGAGGGGAATTCTATTCTATGAAAAACAAAAAACTGACCACCTATCAGATGGCTGTCACTGCGCTGATGGCCGCCGCGCTGTGCGTGCTTGGCCCGCTGAGCGTGCCCATCGGAGCCATTCCCATTTCGCTGTCAAACTTTGTCATCTGCCTGACCGCATGGCTGCTGGGGCCCAAGTTCGGCACCCTGAGCGTGGCGGTGTACCTGCTCATCGGCCTTGTGGGCGTGCCGGTGTTCTCCGGCTACGGCGCGGGCATTGCCAAGCTGGCAGGCCCCACCGGCGGCTATCTGGTGGGCTACCTGCTGCTGGCCTTCATCGGCGGTCTGTTCATCGAAAAGAGCAAGGGCCAGCCGGTGATCTCCGGCATCGGCCTTGTGCTGGGCGATGCCGCCTGCTACGTGCTGGGCACCGCATGGTTCGTGTTCCAGATGCAGTGCGAGCTGGGCTATGCGCTTTCGGTGTGCGTGTACCCGTTCATTGCGCTGGACCTCGCCAAGATCGTGGTGAGCTGCATCGTGGGTGCACTGCTGCGCAAGCGTCTGGTACAGGCTGGCGTGCTGAAGCTGAAGGAAGCCTAACAGGAAAAGCAAAAGGGAGACTGCAAACGCAGCCTCCCTTTTTTATTTGTGATCCGTTATTTTACATAGCCAAGGGTCGCAGCCATCACGGCCTTGATGGTGTGCATCCGGTTCTCGGCTTCGTCGAACACGATGCTCTGGGGGCCTTCAAACACTTCATCGGTCACTTCCATGGCATCGCGGCCAAAGCGCTCGCCCATCTCCTTGCCCACGGTGGTCTTGTGGTCGTGGAAGGCGGGCAGGCAGTGCATGAACACAGCGTGCGGGCCCGCAATGTCCATCAGCTGCTGGTTGATCTGGTAGGCGGCAAGGTCGTTGATGCGCTCAGCCCACACCTCCACCGGCTCACCCATGGACACCCACACATCGGTGTACAGCACGTCGGCACCCTTGGCGGCCTTGGCGGGATTCTCCTCAAAGGTGAGGGTGGCACCGGTCTCGGCAGCGATCTTCTGGCACTCGGCCACGAGGGCAGCGTCCGGCTGGTACTTCTTGGGTGCACAGGCGGTGAAGTTCAGGCCCATCTTGGCGCAGCCCACCATCAGGCTGTTGCCCATGTTGTAGCGGGCATCGCCGAAGTAAACGAAGTTGATGCCCTTCAGGTGACCAAAGTGCTCCCGGATGGTGAGGAAGTCGGCCAGGATCTGGGTGGGATGGAACTCGTTGGTCAGGCCGTTCCACACCGGCACACCGGCGTAGTGGGCAAGGTCTTCCACGATCTGCTGGCCATAGCCGCGGTACTCGATGCCGTCGAACATGCGGCCCAGCACACGGGCAGTGTCGGCGATGGACTCCTTCTTGCCGATCTGGCTGCCGGACGGGTCAAGGTAGGTCACTTCCATGCCCAGATCGTGAGCAGCGACCTCGAAGCTGCAACGGGTGCGGGTGGAGGTCTTTTCAAAGATCAGGGCGATGTTCTTGCCTGCCAGCTGGTCATTGTGGCGGATGCCGGCCTTCTTTTTTGCCTTCAGGTCTGCGGCAAGGTCCAGCAGTTCTTCGATCTCGGCAGGGGTGTAGTCCAATAGCTTCAAAAAGCTGCGGTTCTTCAGACTCATTGTATATTTCCCTCTCTATGCAAGCATTGTTGAATATTTATTCGAGATATAGTTCTATTATAATGATATCCTGTAAAAATTGCAATACCCTGTCGGATATGCTATACTGGCTGTGCTGCCCTTCTCCATTCTGGCAACAGAAGGGGGTGGATATCATGGACACCATTCTAACCAATTTTCTGGTGGCTGTCGCAGCACAGGTAGCTGCACACTTCCTGTGCAAGTGGCTTGAGAGTCACCGCAAGGGCAAGTAAGCACAAAAAGAACCCTCTCGGAGCTGCAACTCTGAGAGGGCTCTTTTTTGTGCGTGGATACAATGGAATGTTCTAACCAACTTCCTACCCTTAGTATATGCAATCCCACACAAAAGTCAAGATGCTATGAAAAAAGTTCACAGCTCCAGCTCGGCCTTCCGTCCGGTGGATTGATAGGCAGTCAGCTTCACGCCGGCTTTTTTGAACATGAACCGCGCCGCCACGCTGGAATCGCTGTCGTGGTACTTGTCGCCGTAGTACACCACCTCGGCAATGCCCGACTGGATGATGGCCTTGGTGCACTCGTTGCAGGGGAACAGCGTCACGTACACCCGCGCACCTTTCAGGTTATTGTGGGCGCTGTTGAGGATGGCGTTCAGCTCGGCGTGGCACACGTACATATACTTGGTGTCCAGCGGTGCGCCCTCCCGCTCCCAGGGCATCTCGTCGTCGCTGCAGCCAATGGGCATACCGTTGTAGCCCAAGGACAGAATTTTGTTTTCCGAGCTGACGATGCACGCGCCCACCTGACTGTTGGGGTCCTTGGAGCGCATGGCCGTGAGCAGCGCAATGCCCATGAAATATTCATCCCAGTTGATGTAATCCATACGTTTCATTTCGGTATGCTCCTTGTGCCTGTATTCTGCCTTTTATTATAGCGTATCGCTGTGGATTTTACAATAAACTTTGGCACTGCCGTGCAACTTGCACAAAACCTTGCCCCGAAGTTTGGCGCTTGATTCGTCAGAATTTTCAAACGAAATATTTAAAAATCATTTTGAGTGTGGTATTATCTTTGTAAAATATGCCACAAAAGCGGAGAGAATGCTCCGTGCGGCGGAAATGAGGGAAAAACCGATATGAAATACGCAAGCAACAACATCCGCAATATCCTGATTGCCGGTCATGCCGGCAGCGGCAAGACCACGCTCACCGAGGCGCTGGTCTATTTTTCGGGCGCTGCCGAGCGTATGGGCCGGGTCGAGGACGGCACTACTGTTTCGGACTTTGACCCCGAGGAAGCAAAGCGCAAGGCCAGCCTGTCTGCATCGGTCGTCCCCGTGGAGTACGAGGGCATCAAGTACAACCTGATCGATGCGCCGGGCCTGTTCGACTTCGAGGCCGGTGAGTACGAGGGCATCCGCGCAGCCGAGAGCGTGCTGGTGGTGGTGTCCGGCCGCAGCGGCGTGACTGTGGGTGCGGAGAAGGCGTTCCAGCTGGCCCGCAAGAATGGCAAGGCTACCATGGTGTTCGTCTCCAAGTGCGATCTGGAGAATGCCAACTACTTCAAGATCCTTGAGGATATGAAGATCAAGTTCGGCTCCACCGTCTGCCCCTGCGTGGTGCCCGCCAAGCTGGACGACGGCACCCCCGTGTACATCAACCTGTTCAGCCAGAAGGCCTTCAAGTACGAGGGCGGCAAGCAGATCCAGGTGGACCTGCCGGACATCGGCCACCGTTTTCAGGGCCTGATTGAGGCCATGAGCGAAGCCATTGCCGAGACCGACGATGAGCTGATGGAAAAGTTCTTCGGCGGCGAAGCCTTCACCACCGAAGAGATTGTGGAAGGCATGCGCAAGGGCGTCAAGGACGGCCTGATCACCCCCGTGTTCTGCGGCAGCGCCGTGAACCAGCAGGCGCTGGATATGCTGCTGTTCAACATGCACAAGCTGCTGCCCAGCCCGGAGCACGAAGCCAGCACGCTGGCCGAGGATGCCGCCGGCGAGCCGGTGGAGCTGCACTGCACCGTGGACGAGCCTACCGCCGCCTACGTGTTCAAGACCGTGGCCGACCCGTTCGTGGGCAAGCTGAGCTACCTGCGCGTGGTCAGCGGCAAGGTGACTGCAGGCGAACCCCTCACCAACGCCCGCACCGGCGATGTGGAGAAGATCTCCAAGCCCCTCACCGTCATTGGCAAAAAGCAGGTGGACTCCGACGGCATCATTGCCGGTGACATCGGCGCAGTGGCAAAGCTGGTGAGCGCCAAGACTGGCGACACCCTGTGCGACGCTGAGCGCGTGGTCAAGCTGCCCGCCCCCGTGTTCCCCAAGCCCAGCCTGTTCATGGCCGTCACTGTGGCCAAGAAGGGCGACGAGGGCAAGATCAGCAGCGCGCTGGCCCGCCTGATGGAAGAAGACCCCACCCTGAGCTACGAGAACAACGCCGAGACCCATCAGCAGGTGATCGGCGGTCTGGGCGAGCAGCATCTGGACGTGGTGAAGGCCAAACTCAAGAACAAGTTCGGCGTGGAGATCGGGCTGGAAGCACCCCGCATCGCCTACCGCGAGTCCATCCGCAAGGCCTGCCAGAAGCAGGGCCGTCATAAGAAGCAGACCGGCGGTCACGGCCAGTTCGGTGATGTTATCATCAACTTCGAGCCCTGCGACAGCGAGCAGGTCGTGTTCGAGGAGAAGGTGTTCGGCGGCAGCGTGCCCAAGAACTTCTTCCCGGCTGTTGAAAAGGGCGTGCGCCTTGCCGCCGAAAAGGGCGTGCTTGCAGGCTACCCCGTGGTGGGCCTGAAAGCCACCCTGCTGGACGGCAGCTACCACCCGGTGGACAGCTCCGAGATGGCCTTTATTATGGCCGCAAAGCTGGCTTACAAGGCCGCTATGCCGGAGGCCGGCCCGGTCATTCTGGAACCCATCCACACCCTGAAGGCTCATGTGCCAAACGACAACACCGGCGATATCATGGGCGATGTGACCAAGCGCCGCGGCCGCGTGCTGGGCATGGAGCCGGACGAGGACGGCATGCAGACCATCATTGCGGAAGTGCCGCTGGCAGAGCTTGCAAACTTTACCACCTTCATCCGGCAGACCACGCAGGGCCGCGGCTGGTTCACCACCGAGTTTGCCCGCTACGAGGTTCTGCCCGAGATGCTGGTGCCTGCCGTTGTGGAGCAGGCCAAGAAGCTGGGCAATCTGGACGAGAGCGCAGACGATTAAACGGTAAACGTCAACTTCCCCAGTCTGCTGCGCAGACAGCCCCCTCACCGAGGGAGCTGGCAGAACCGTCAGGTTCTGACTGAAGGAGTTCCCACCGAAACACGACATCACCCCGGCCCCCGTTGACACTTTTCCCTCTGTCAGCGGGGGTTTTTTGCGGGCAAAAAGCTTGACAATGCGCAGTGATACGGTATAATAAAAATAGAAGGGGCGCTGGTCCTATCATGGTCAGCTCCTTACCCTGCAATCAAGATTGACCGCGTGGCTGGGAACCGTTGGCGGTCAATCTTTTTTGTTATCATCGTCTTTCTTCTGCGAAGTTTTTGCCATGACCTCAACGGTCAGACGAATCACATCCACGATCAGGCCCAGCAGTGTGAGAATGAACGTGAGCAGTGCGAGAGTCTCCAACAGAGTCATCCGACATCCCTCCCTTCGCCTTCAGGGCTCCGGGCGGTTTCCTTCAAAAAAGTTCCCTCCCGGACCCCCTGCTTCGTTCCATGTACAGGAAGAATCAGCGATTCGGGCAAGAGAGCATGACCACCGGTCGATACGATCAGCGCCTTATTTTCAGTATAGCATATTTCTCGACCCAATACAACAAAAAGCCCCCGGTACTGCGAATACCGGGGGCTTTTTGTTTAGTGCTTGGGGAATGCCTTATTCCAGGTTTCGATCACGTTAAACTTCGGTGTCCAGCCTTCGGGCTTGAAGGTGTCTGCGCTCTTGGCCTCCATGATGCCCTGCTCCGCTTTCCCTCTGTCGGCGGGGATTTTTGTTGTTATTTTTCTTAGATCCTCTAAAAATCTCTTCCATTTTTAGGCATCCTTCCAATCTTGTCTAAAATCCTTGATTTCTGTTGGGGGGGGGTAGAATAAGGATGGGTGAGTCTTTTTTGTCCACGATCCGCGCAGACACGATCCGCCCGCAAAAGTCGTATCAAGGAGGAATTTATATGAAAACGCGACTTATCAGCCTGCTGCTGGCATTCAGCATGGCACTGACATTTCTGCCTGTCGGGGCAGTCTCTGCATTTGCGGCGGAGACGGGCAGTAATGAGCTCGACCTCACCCCTAACACTGAGGTCACAATCACAGAGACTGCCACCTATGATCTGCTGCCCAGCAAAAATGCACAGGGGCATCTTGTGATTGACGCCCCTGGAAGCACTGTGACGCTCAATCTCAAAGGCAGCATTACGATCCAGTCACTCTCTACTTATTTTATTCAGGTAAAGCAAGGCACGCTTGTTTTTAACGGAGGGGACTACAAAATCGATTTCAACTCGACAGCCAAAGGCTTGATCCAGATTCAATCAGGTGCCACGGCGATTATTGAATCTGGAAATTTTGAAGGCAATGAGGAAATCATCAATAATGCCGGCAATGCAGTATTGAATGGAAGCGGTCACTATTGCACATCAAACACTACCGCGAATACCTATGTTGTTTACACCTCTGGCGGTTCCACTTTGACAATTAACGACGGTTATTTTTATTCTGAGGCAAACCATGTGATTTATGGGGCAAACCATAATAAAATCGTAATCAATGATGGAACATTCATCACTGAGGCTTGGAACAAATCCACGCTCAACTTATACGGTTCCGGTGAAGCAGAAATTCATGGCGGAACGTTCAAAAGCATGTCAAGCGGTCGAGTTCTTGGCACATGCGGTGTTGTGACCATTGAAGAGCAGAATGGCAAAAGCATTCTGTTCGAGGGAGAGGGTACGCAGACGCTTGTTGCAATTATAGCACGTAAAGGTACAACATTGAATTTTAAGAGCGGGACTGTGAAATCCCCCAAGTCGGCCGCAATCGGAGGTGAAGGCGGCGAAACAATCAATATTACCGGCGGGACGATTCGTGACAGCCTGTACGGTGTAATTGTGCGCTATAACCCCACAGCAGTTAATGTCGGAGGAAACGTTGTTTTTGAAAATAACGTAAATGATATTTATCTGGCCAAAAAATATTCCGGCATAGATCAGCGGGTCACGATCACGGACGACTATATGGGAACGGCATCGATTGGTTTTGCGGAACCCGCTGAGAATCTTCCCGTTACTACGCTCACCAGCGGTGAAAGCTATCAGAAAGATCTGAAGTTAACAAGTGTAGACCCCAACTATATTATTGGTTATAAACAAAATGAGGATGGAAGCGAGTACCGCTACCTTGAAAAGCGAACCGGCTACTTCGTAAATGTCGTATCCGGCACAGCATCCATCGACGGCGGCGTTACTGCACTGCCCTCTACAACACAGATCCAAGACGGACGGCAGGTTAATCTGTCTGCCGCCCCGGCTCAGGACGGCTTGGAGTTTGAACAGTGGGTGGTCTCCCCTGCCAGTGCTCTGCCTGATCTGACCAGCACAGGCTTTGATCTGACTGCAAGCGAAACATCTTTCCTCATGCCCGCTCAGGACATCACACTGACTGCACAGTACCGCCCCAGCGCCCCCACGATCGACGACGCCCCTGTTGACCCTGCCATCAGCACTGCGGTAACGATCATTGGCGGTGCACTGCTGGTGGGAGGGCTGCATCAGCTGGGCACCGAGATGTGGCTGATCCATCATCTGCCCAAGGGTACCGCCATCCCGGAAACTCGCATCGAACTGGCCGAAGTGCTCTGGAAGGATGCCGGACAGCCTGCTCCTGCTGCCGAAGCCGCTTATACCGATATCGACACCGACGACACCGATGCGCAGCAGGCTGCACAGTGGGCAATTGAAAACGAGCTGATGACGCTGCGCAGCAGTGAGCATCCGGACAAATTCGACCCCCATGTGCCGGTCTCCACCGTAAAAGCCATTCGCGCGTGGAAAAAGGCACAGCAGATGAAACCGTCTACCAAGTAACACCCAATGGAATCAAAACAGCCCGTTCTCCTTTTTTGAAGAGCGGGCTGTTCCGTTATTTGCTCCAGCCGACACATTTTTCTGCCCTACCGCCGCCTTTTTTGTTGACAAAGCAGCCGCCTGCTATTATAATAATGTAGTCAAAATGGCATTCTTGTGCGGCTTTGCGGCTGCACAGCACAAATAGAGACAAGGAGAGATTCTCAAATGGCACAAGAGATCAAGATGTCCGCTGCCGGTCTGAAGGCAATGCAGGAGGAACTGGAATACCTCAAAACGGTGCGCCGCAAGGAGCTGGCCGAAGAGATCAAGGAAGCACGCAGCCACGGCGACCTTTCCGAGAACAGCGAGTACGACGAGGCCAAGAATACGCAGGGTCTGGTGGAGAACCGCATCACCGAACTGGATCAGATGATCAAGAACGCCGTCATCATTGATGAGAGCGAGCTGAGCGTGGACAATGTCTCTGTGGGCACCCACGTCACCATTCTCATGACCGGCGAGGACGAGAACGAGGAGTACGACATTGTGGGCCGCACCGAAGCCGACCCCCTGAACGGCAAGATCAGCGACGAAAGCCCCGTGGGCCACGCTCTGCTGGGCAAGGCTGTGGGCGACAAGGCCGAAGTGCTGCTGCCCACCGGCCACACCGTGGAGTACACCGTGCTGAACATTACCCACGCTGCAGACTAAACAGGCCAAACGAATAGGAGAAACCATGGAAGAACAAAAGAAGAACCCGGCGCAGGGCCTGTCCGAGAGCGAGCAGGTGCAGGTGCGCCGCCAGAAACTGGCCGACCTGCAGGCTGCAGGCCACGACCCCTTCACCCTGACCAAGTACCCGCAGGATGCCTACTCTGCCGACCTGAAGGCCGAGTTTGCCGACCTGCCCAACGAGACCGACAGCGGCAAGACTGTGGCGCTGGCTGGCCGTATGATGTCCAAGCGCGTAATGGGCAAGGCAAGCTTTGCCCACCTGCGGGACGATAAGGGCGACATTCAGCTGTACGTCCGCCGCGATGAGCTGGGCGAAGAGTCTTACGCCGCCTTCAAGAAGCTGGACGTGGGCGATATCATCGGCGTGAAGGGCGAGGTGTTCCGCACCAAGACCGGCGAACTGAGCGTGCGCGCCACCGAGCTGACCCTGCTGGCCAAGAGCCTGCGTCCCCTGCCCGAGAAGTTCCACGGCCTGACCGACACCGAGATGCGTTACCGTCAGCGCTACGTGGACCTGATTGCAAACCCCGAGGTGAAGGACACCTTCGTGAAGCGCAGCCAGATCCTGAAGGAGATCCGCGCCTATCTGGACGAGAAGGGCTTTCTGGAGGTGGACACCCCCATCCTGACCCCCTTCGAGATCGGCGCATCCGCACGCCCCTTCTACACCCATCACAACAGCCTGAACATGGACATGGTGCTGCGCATTGAGACCGAGCTGTACCTCAAGCGCCTGATCGTGGGCGGCATGGACCGCGTGTATGAGGTTGGCCGCATCTTCCGCAACGAGGGCATGGACCCCAAGCACAACCCGGAGTTCACCAGCATCGAGCTGTATCAGGCCTTCACCGACTTCCACGGCATGATGGATCTGGTGGAGGAGCTGTACAAGCGCCTTGCTCAGAAGATCTGCGGCAGCATGGTCATCCCCTATCAGGGCAAGCAGATCGACATGGGTCACTGGGAGCGCCTGACCATGGTGGAAGCCGTGAAGAAGTATTCCGGCGTAGACTTCAACGACTGGAAGTCCGACGAGGATGCCATCGCCGCCGCCAAGGAGCACCACGTGGAGCTGCCCGAGGTGCCCACCAAGGGTTCCATTCTGGCCGAGTTCTTTGATGCCTTCGTGGAGGACAAGCTCATCCAGCCCACCTTCATCTACGATTACCCCGTAGAGATCAGCCCGCTGGCAAAGCGCAAGCCGGACGACCCCGCCTTCACCGAGCGCTTTGAGTATTTCATCGACTGCACCGAGTACGGCAACGCCTTCAGCGAGCTGAACGACCCCATCGACCAGAAGGGCCGCTTTGAGCGTCAGGTGGCCGAGCGCAAGGCCATCGAGCCCGACTGCAAGGCACAGGTGGACTACGACTACGTGAACGCACTGGAGTACGGCCTGCCCCCCACGGGCGGTTTGGGCTTCGGCGTGGACCGTCTGGTGATGCTGCTCACCGACAGCGCCTCCATCCGCGATGTGCTGCTGTTCCCCACGATGAAGCCGATTGACCAGTAAATTTCCAATTTTAAGATAACAAAGCCTGAAACTTCTTGATGTACCGAGAAGTTTCAGGCTTTTTCTTTTGATGGATTTCCAGCGAAAACTACGCCATACGCCAAACGATGCAGGATTTTGTGCAGAGCAAAAAGAGCGTTGTTCGCGTTTGCGAAGCGTAGCGCAGCAATGAAAGCCCCAGTGGGGCTTTTAAGCGACCGAACGGTCTTGCGTAAGCAAAATGGAGGGGCCCCGCCCCGACAAGTTCGCGTTTAGCGCAAAGTTGGAGCATATGGTGGATGGGCGTAGACCTGTAAAGAGCTAATATAACAAACACAGCCCCGCTTTGGCGAAGGAGAAGCCAAAGCGGGGCTGTATTCAATGAAGGAGAAATGAAAGGAATATCAGGTTACAGATTCAACTCAAACTGTTCCACCGTAACAGTTGCTTTGCCATCGGCGGCAAAGGTGATGCCATCGGCAGACTGGGGGGTGTAGATCCATGCGGTCATGGTCTGCTCACCGTCGTTGGCGAAAACTTCGATGCTGTTTTTGTCCAGCAGGATACGGAGTTTGAGCGCACCGTTCTGGCTGCGCACCTTGCAGCTGCGGCGGTGAACAATGTCGGCACGGGAACCGGCATAGCTGCGATCCAGCGTCAGCTCGGAGGTGTAGGGGTCGTAGGTCAGGCTGGTGTGATGGTCTGCGTCAGCAGCCAGCTTCAGTGTAAAGGAGCGGTACTCGCCGGGCTGCACCGTAACGGTCAGGTCGGCCACACGGCCCTTGATGCCTTCCAGAGAAGTTTCGCTTTGCACCGTCACATTTTCGTGCAGGGTGCGCTTGCCGTGGACGGCGTCCAGCTCCCGCACCGGGGCCTGAACAATGCGTCCATCCTTGATGTGCAGCTCGCGGGGGCAGATGGTCTGTCCGAACCACTTGCAGCCCCGGGGCTTATCCTCGGTGTCCGACCAGGTCTGCAGCCATGCGGTCATGATGCGGCGGCCGTCCGGGGCAAGGGTGGTCTGGGTGGCATAGAAGTCGATGCCGCCGTCCATCAGCTGCACGTTTTCCCTGGTGAAGGTGTGGGTGGCTTGGTCGTAACTGCCGATGAAGGCAATCACGTTGTGACCGTTGTGGAACTCGCCCTTGGGCAGCATCTCCATGGGGCCGAGCATCAAGACCTGCTTGCCGTCCAGCGGGAAGAAGTCCGGGCACTCCCACATTTTGCCGTACTGATTGTTGCAGCGTTCCAGCACC
>PPYE01586188.1_pt1 | contig 13901 bp, 10 predicted proteins | sample 1559881 | NCBI WGS metagenome assembly PPYE01 (sample SAMN08240022, study PRJNA423297) | Human gut metagenome, whole genome shotgun sequencing project.
GCGGGGGAAATCTCTATATGGACGGCCGTCTGGTAAACGATGTTCCCTGCGGGGAGAGGAATGTGTCCATGGTATTTCAAAACTATGCCCTGTTTCCTCATATGACGGTGCAAAGCAATATCGTTTACGGCTTAAAAGCCCACAAAATGGATCCCGCGGAGATAAAGACCAGGCTTTCGGAGGTTCTGGATATGCTGGACCTGAAAGGGCTGGAGGAGCGCAGGCCAAAGGATCTTTCCGGCGGCCAGCGCCAGAGGGTGGCGCTGGCCAGGGCAGTGGTGAAGCGCTCGGATTATTTCCTTTTGGACGAACCACTTTCCAACCTGGATGCCCAGCTGAGGCTGCGGGCCAGGAAGGAGCTGGTGAAAATCCATGAGATGTACCATCAGACCCTTATTTATGTGACCCATGACCAGATTGAGGCCATGACCGTGGGACAGCGTATTGCCCTGATGCATGAGGGGAAAATGCAGATGCTGGACACCCCCGCCAATGTATACAACCGCCCCGCCAATGTATTTACCGCAAAATTCATCGGATCCCCCTCCATGAATATTGTGGAGGCATCCTATACCAGGGGAACGCTGGTGATCGGCAGACAGGTGGTCTGGCTGCCGGACATGTGGTCAGGATTGGCCTCCCGCAACGAATCCGGCCGTCTGTTCCTGGGAATCCGCCCGGAGCACATGATTTTGCATCGCAGGCGCCAGGAAAATACCCTGGAGGGAACCGTCAAGTATGTGGAGGATTACGGCAACCGGTACGGCGTATATGTGCAGGTGGACAATATGGAAATTATCGCTGTAAGCGAGGGGGATGTCCCTGCTCCGGGAGAGAGCGTATACATCCAGCCGGATTTTGACAGAATCCATCTCTTTGACAGGGCCACCCAGGTGTCCCTGGGCTATCCGGATCAGCTAAGGGCTGCCAGGGAGCCGTATATACTCCAAAAGGGTACCAGAAAGAAGGGAGAGAACGACCATGGCTTTGCTCATCAGTACCAATATGTATAAGGCGGAGGAGTTTAAGCGGATTCTGCCCTATGTGGAAAAGTGGAAGGGACAGGTGGGAGTGGAAGTATTTCCCATGTTTCACCAGAAGGTATTCGCCCCTCTCCTTGAGGAGAGCATGGACCTGTTAAAACATGTTCCCATCAGCTTTCACGGCCCTTATTACAAGGCGGAGCACTCGGCGCCCCAGGGAACCCCGGAGTACGAGTACACCATGGAACTGGTAGGCCAGACCCTCCGCTATTCAGAGAGGCTTAACAGCCGTTATATGGTTTTTCATCACAACAACTGTGCTGTCAGGGATAAGGAGAGGATGCTGCGGGATTCCTGCGCCAATTACCGCAGGGTGGAGGAACTGTTTCGTCCCCTGGGAATACCGGTGGCTGTGGAGAATGCGGGGGTCATGGACCGGAACAATATGCTGTTAGATGAGAATGGCTTTGTTTCCCTGTGCCGGGCGGAAGGATACCCGGTACTCATAGATATCGGCCATGCCCATGCCAATGGCTGGGACCTGCGCAGCGTTATGGAACGCCTGAAAGGGCAGATTCTGGCATACCATCTTCACAATAATGACGGAGTTCACGACAGCCACAGACGGATTGGGGACGGAACCCTGGATTTTGACAGCTTCATGGCATGGGCCGGGGAATATACCCCTCAGGCTGACCTGGTAGTGGAGTACGGCATGGAGACAGCAGATGACTGCCGGGGAATCGAAGCGGATGTGGAGCGTTTATTAAAAATATGAGTCTGGATGGAAGTAAACAGGGGAAGGACGTGATTTGTACGAATCACGTCCTTCCCCTGATACGTTATGGATTCCTTGTTCACCGGGATAAATTTTTCCTGTATTCATCAATCACATATTTGGCCCTGTCCGCATATTCCAGGGGCGTATAAATATAGTACTGTATTTCCAGCTCAGGCCGTTCGCCCACCCTGCCGATGAGTGCGCCGGTCCGCCTGTTCCCGGTACCTGTATTGACAACCTTTACTTCGCAGGGAATCTGTCCGGCCTTCAGGGCCTGATGTACGGTGGTGTATAATCCCAGGTCGTTGGTCATGAACACTTCTGCCTTTTTCTTTCTTCCGAACATAGATGCCTCCATTTCTGCCAGTGGGAGAGGGCTGTCTGGGTCTTTCAGACGCTTCCTGGCTGTAAGTTAATCAGGTTTTGTCTATATCTTATCACATTTCAGTGTAAATTCCATCAGATAATATCCAATGGATAGTTCATAGCATGAATTATCTACAATATATAGAAAAATATAAAATGAGTTCAGAATATTGGATAATTTGCCAGGATTTCGGATGGTTCAGGCGGCAATGAGACGATATAATGGGATTACAAACAAAGAGGACAGGGGGATGGGTATGACAAAGGAAGAGATTCTGGTCCATGTGGACCATACGCTGTTAAAGGCAGTCTCAGCTTGGGACGAGATACAGACACTCTGTGAGGAAGCCATTGAAAACCATACGGCTTCGGTCTGTATCCCTCCAAGCTATGTAAAACGGGTATCAAAAGCCTATGGGGACAAGCTGAATGTATGCACGGTCATCGGATTTCCGCTGGGATATAATACCACGGAGACAAAGGTTTACGAAACCCAGAAGGCTCTGGCTGACGGAGCCGGGGAAGTGGATATGGTGGTAAACTTAGGTGATGTAAAAAACGGCGAATTTCCAAAGATCACACGTGAAATCGAGGCAGTCAAAAAAGCAGCCGGTAACCATGTGGTGAAGGTAATCATCGAGACATGTTATCTCACAGAGGATGAGAAAAGGGAGCTGTGCAAATGCGTCACGGACGGAGGGGCCGATTATATCAAGACCTCCACCGGGTTCGGAACAGCAGGAGCCAGGATTGAGGATGTCAGGCTGTTTAAGCGCTACATTGGTGAAGGCGTGAAAATCAAGGCAGCCGGAGGCGTTAAGACCAGGGAGGACCTGGAGCAGTTCCTGGAGGAAGGCTGTGAGCGGATTGGAACCAGCTCAGCCCTTAAGCTTCTTGGCGGCCAGGAGGCAGGAACCTATTGATTCAGTACATAAACCATTTCAACCAAGTTTAAAGGAGGATAAAGGTAATGAAAAAAAGAAGATTAATCCCGGTATTATGCGCGGCGGCAGTGGCTGTCAGCCTGGCTGGCTGTTCAGGCAGTTCAGGTTCCGCCACAGAGAAAGGCGCGGATACCCAGACGCCTAAGGCTGAGGCCGGTGCAGAGACAGGAAAGGAAGAGGACGGCGGTGAGAAGAAGGAAGAGGCAGGCGGTTCCAAGGATGAGAAGCTCATAATCTACAGCCCCCTTACAGAGTCCATGATTGATTCCATGCTGGCCATGTTCGAGGAGGACACGGGTATTGACGCTGAGTGTCTGGCCATGGGTACCGGCGACGCGTTAAAGAGAATCCAGACAGAAGCCGACAACCCCCAGGCAGATATTCTCTGGTCAGGAACCATCGGAACCGTAAAAAACAAGAGCGAGTATTTTGCGGATTACACCACATCCAACGAGGATGCGTTCTATGATGAATACAAGAACACAGAGGGCAACCTGACACGTTTTGATACCATTCCGTCGGTTATCATGGTGAACACGGACCTGATTGGCGATATCAAGATTGAAGGATATGAGGACCTGCTGAACCCTGAATTAAAGGGCAAGATTGCCTTTGCGGACCCGGCTGCATCCTCCTCCTCCTTTGAGCATCTGGTAAACATGCTCTATGCAATGGGCGGCGGCAATCCTGACAATGGCTGGGACTATGTAAAACAGTTCTGCGCACAGCTGGACGGCAAGCTGTTAGGCGGTTCTTCCGCAGTGTATAAGGGCGTTGCGGACGGAGAGTACACCGTAGGTCTTACCTTTGAGCAGGGTTCTGCTCAGTATGTGGGCGCAGGCGCGCCTGTCAAGACAGTTTATATGAGTGAAGGCGTTATCTTCCGCGGCGACGGCGTATACATCATCAAGGGCTGCCCCAATGAATCAAATGCCCAGAAGTTCGTGGACTGGCTCACCAGCAAGGATGTACAGGAATTCATGAACAACACCCAGTACAGAAGAACCATCCGCAAGGATGTGGAGGCGGGAGACGCCATGGTTCCAATGGACCAGATTAAGGTTATCCAGGACGATGAGACGGACACCGCGGCACACAAGTCTGAGTGGCTGGATGAGTTTAAGGAGCTGTTTACAGAGTAAACCAATCCAAAGAGCAGATGAAGGTACATACATCGGGGGCGTGGCTTAATATGTCAGCCCCCTTCATTTTAGAGGAATTGAGGGGAAACGTATGAGTGTTTCAATTGGAAGAGGGGGGAACCATCAAATTTGACGACAAGGTCATCAACGATATTCCGGCCCAGAAACGGAACATCGGCATGGTGTTCCAGAGCTATGCCATCTTCCCCCACCTGACGGTACGCCAGAACGTGGAATACGGCCTGAAAATCCGCAAGGTGCCGAAGGAGCACATGAAGGAGCGGGTGGATGAAATTCTTAAGGTGGTAAAAATCGACGAATACCAGGACCGCCTGCCGGAGCGCCTGTCCGGTGGCCAGCAGCAGAGAGTGGCCCTGGCCAGGGCCATTGTCATCCATCCCCAGGTGCTTCTCATGGATGAGCCGCTGTCCAAGGACATCTATGCAAGGCCCTACAATGCATTTGTATCCACCTTTATCGGCCATTCCAATCTCTTTTTCGGAACCATAAGAAAGCAGGGGAGCGTGCCCTCCGTTGTGTTTGAGGGCGGATACCATGTGGAGATGGCAAACCTTGTGGACACGGTGACAGAGGGCCAGAGGGTCGTGGTCTCGGTCCGCCCTGAGGAATTCTCCCTGAATCCGGAAGGCATGGAATGCGAAATCATCAGCAGGACCTTCCTGGGCAAATACACCAACTACTTCCTGCGCTTCGGAGACGGTATGGTGCTGGAGGACCAGCCAAGCATTGAGTACTCCCAGGATTTAGGCCATGTGGACCGCATATTCTCAGTGGGAGAAAAGATACGCCTTAGACCGAACCCCAATAAAATCAACGTGTTCACCCAGGACATGGAACAGAGTCTGATAAAGGATGTGAAGAGATATGACGAATAAGAAAATCAGATGGGACTTCTGGACGATTGTGACAGTGGTCATCATTGCCCTGTTTGCCCTGTTCCTTCTCTATCCGCTCATCAGCCTTTTCTTAAGCGGTTTCAAGGACACGGAGACAGGGGTCTGGACCATTGACAACTATGCCAGGTTCTTTTCAAAGAAGTATTATAAAAGCGCACTGCTCAACTCGTTTAAGCTGACCTTCAGCGTGACCGTGGTAGCCATTATACTGGGGGTGCCTCTGGCCTATTTCATGTCGTTTTATAAGATAAAAGGAAAAGGCCTGCTGGAAATCCTGTTCATCATCTCCATGATGAGCCCCAACTTTATCGGCGCCTACTCCTGGATCCTGCTTCTGGGAAGAAGCGGAACCGTGACCCAGTTCTTAAAGGGCCTGGGAATCCACATGCCGTCTATTTACGGCTTTGGAGGAATGCTGCTGGTATTTGCCCTTAAGCTGTATCCGTTTATCTACATGTATGTATCGGGAGCCCTCAAAAAGATAGACGTGGCCCTGTCTGAGGCGGCGGAAAGCCTGGGATGCGGAGGCCTGAAAAAGGTCTTTACCGTAATCATGCCCCTGGTCACCCCTACCCTGATAGCGGCAGCCCTGCTGGTGTTCATGAACTGTATGGCAGACTTTGGCACCCCGGCCCTGATTGGCGAGGGATACCGTGTCATGCCTACCCTGGTATACTCCGAGTTCGTGGGAGAGACAGGCGGTTCCGCCAACTTTGCGGCATGTATGGCGACCATTATGGTGGTAGTCACCGCAACTGTGTTCCTGCTGCAGAAATGGTATGTGAATACCAAGTCCTTTACCATGAGCTCTATGAGGCCGATTCAGCCCAAGGAGGTCCATGGAATCAAAGGCTTTTTCATTCACCTGTTTATCTATCTGCTGGCAGCCACCTCCATCATACCCCAGTGCATGGTTGTTTACACCTCCTTCCGCGCCACCAAGATGCAGGTGTTTGTGGATGGATTTTCCCTGGAAAGCTACCGCAAGGTGTTCTCCACAGCCATCCAGTCCATCAAGAATACATATCTTTACTGCCTGGCAGCTATTGTGATTATCGTGGTCCTGGGCATGCTCATCGCGTACCTGGCAGTGAGGCGCAAGAGCTGGCTGACCAACGCCATTGACACCATTGCCATGTTCCCGTACATTGTACCGGGTTCCGTCCTTGGTATTACGTTACTGATTGCATTTAACCATCCTCCTATGATGCTGGCCGGTTCCGCCATCATTATGGTCATATCCCTGGTCATCCGGAGGCAGGCATACACGCTGCGTTCCAGCTCCGCCATTCTTTACCAGATCAGTCCCAGCATGGAGGAGGCCGCCATCAGCCTGGGCGATTCACCATCCATGTCCTTTGTGAAGGTGACGGCGAAAATGATGCTTCCGGGTGTTGCGTCCGGCGCCATATTAAGCTGGATTACCCTGATTAATGAACTGAGTTCTTCCGTCATGCTCTATACGGCCAACACAAGGACCATGTCGGTGGCCATATACAATGAGGTCATCCGGGCCAGCTACGGAACAGCCGCTGCCCTGGCAACCATCCTCACCGTTACCACCGTGGTATCCCTGCTCATCTTCTTCAAGGTGTCGGGCAATAAGGACGTGACAATGTAACTGCCGTATGATAAACTGAAAACTGCAGTATTGTGCAGTGTGTTAATATTAAAAATGGTAAAAGGTGCAGGCGTATGAAGAAGCGAAAACAAACATGTTTCAGGGACGAAATCCGGAAAAGTTTGATTTTCCATGCGCTTGCACCTTGCTTTATATCGCTGGTGGTCCTGCTTCTGGTGTTTACAGCGGTGGGGTCCCAGCAGATCATCCGGAAGAGCAGGACCATGCTGGAGCACTTTTCCGGGGAGTTTGAGGGCGTCATAGACAGCTATGTGGACGAGAATAAAAGGATGGCAGGGGAGCTGGACGTGGAACAGTTTAAGGGGCTGCCTACCTATAAGACAGAGGCAGTGTCGGAGATTTACCGGTTCCTTAACGGGCAGGTTTACAGGGGTGACTATTACCTGTTTGACCGGGACAGGAATCTGGTTTTTTCCACCAACAGCCAGTCCAATGTCATACAGTACATAGGAAATTATCTGCCCTGGAACACAACGGACCAGAATGACAGTAAAAATGACTGTATCTTTATCTATGACAATACGGTGATAGACGGAAGGGCCCTTCCTGCATGGCTCATGTTCCAGACCGTGGTAAAGGACGGAAGGCTCCAGGGATACAGCGGCTTTGTGCTGAAAGCAGATGCGTTTAAGGAACGGCTGGGAAATATGGAACAGCCCGTACTGTTGATTAACAAGTTCAACCGGCTTTTCACCGACGGGGTGTCCAGGTTCCAGAACGACCGGGGCAAGCTGGTGGAGGAATTCCGCGACGGCGGCAGCATGGTGCATCTGGAGAACAGATGGTATTACACGGACAGCGTGTCCGTGCTGGATGAGGAGGCGTCCGTACAGGTCATATACGACTGTACATCCTTTGTCCAGCTGTGCCTTATGTCCCTGGTGCTGGTGGGATTTCTGGCCCTGGCAGTGACCCTGGCCATTTACAGGAGCGCAGGCAAGGTGGCGGACAAAAAGACGGAAATCATATACGATCTCATAGGCGCCCTGGACCAGGTGGAGAAGGGGGATTTGGATGTGTCCCTGGAAATCACCTCAGGAGATGAGTTTGAGCGCATCGGCCATTCCTTCAACACCATGATAGGCAGCATACGCCATCTGCTGGCCAGGCATCAGGAACTGGCAAAGGAGAACATGCTGGCCACGGTCCAGATTCTGGAATCACAGTTTAACCCGCATTTTCTCTTCAATACCCTGGAATCTATCCGGTATATGATAAAGTTCGGGCCGGGGGAGGCGGAGAAGATGCTGGTCAGCCTGTCCAGGATGCTGCGCTACAGCATCCAGAACGGCAAGGATGTGGTGACGGTGAAGGAGGAGATGGATTTCATCAGCCGGTATCTGCAGGTTATGCTATACCGGTATGGCGACCGGTTAAGATACAGCATTGACCTGGAGGAGGGTAGCAGGAATGCGTCCATACCGAGGATGACCCTGCAGCCCATTGTGGAGAATTCCATCAAGTACGGTTTTGGTGAGGACCGTGACTGCCTGGAGATCCGTATCAGCACCAGGATACAAAATGAGGTTCTCTCCGTCATCATATCGGACGACGGAGTGGGAATCCGCACAGAGCTTCTGGAGAAGCTGAAGGCCAATCTGGACCAGGGACAGAACCAGACAGACCATATCGGCATCTACAATGTCCATAAGAGGATACGTCTGGTCTATGGAAGCGGGTATGGAGTGGGAATTGACAGTGAAATGGAAAAGGGGACAGTGGTGACGCTCCGGGTGCCCTGCGAAGAGTAAGGCACAGGGGACGGCGCACTCCCGGTGTAAGGATGGGGGGATTCTGTCATGTTATTAAAAGTAGTGATTGTGGAGGATGAGGAGATCATCAGAAAGGGTCTTACCTTTGCCTTAAACTGGCTGGACATGGGCTGTATTATTGTGGGCACGGCCAAGGACGGGGCAGAGGGGCTGGAGACCATACGGAGGGAGCAGCCGGATATTGTGCTGACCGACATAAAAATGCCTAAGATGAACGGGCTTAAGATGATAGAGACAGCCATCAAAGACCAGCAGTTTTACAGCCTGGTGCTGACCAGCTATTCGGAGTTTGAGCTGGCCCGGCAGGCCATCCATATGGGTGTCACGGACTATCTGCTAAAGCCTGTGGACGAGGATGAACTGAAGGAGTCTCTGGACAAAATCCGTCAGCAGATAGCTTACGCCAGCAAGTATGAGAAAATCGAGAAGATATCCCAGGACAGGATACTGACAGTCTATGATGAATGGAAGATATTTGACAGCGCAAAGAACAGCATGGATCCCTACGTAAAGAGAACCTATGAGTTCGTGAAGCAGCATTACAAGGAAAAGGTGAGCATCAACCAGGTGGCGGAAAGCCTGGGGGTCAGCACCAGCTATCTCAGCAGGAAGCTGAAGGCCGGGCTTAACACCACCTTTGTGGACCTGCTGAACCAGTACAGGATTAAGAAGGCCCTGAATATGCTGAGCCAGGGCACCATGCGAATCTATGAGATATCCGACGAGCTGGGATTCAGCGAGTATAAACATTTCTGCGGCGTATTCAAGAAATACACCAATGTGACGCCCTCGGAGTTCTTAAAGAACGGCGGTGTGGCTGTGGTGGGAGAGAAGGACAGCCGCGGGTGAGAGGGTAAGCAAAGGAGGAGTCGCCTTTTTGCGGAATGAGCCTATGATTCCGCCTGGGATCCGGCCTGGGGGTCTGTCTGGGGTCCGGCCTGGGATTCCGCCTGGGATTCTGCCGCAGGTCCGGCCTGGGACGGTGTGGCGGGCTGCACCGGAACCAGCGGGTCCTTGATGCCGTATAACCGTTTCCACTCCTTTGTGCCCTCCACCTTTACCGCCTCACAGCGGTTCAGATTCAGGAATTTTACCAGTTCGTAACAGCTGACCCAGATTTCATTGTTGCTGTCCTTTTGGGATTCATCAAATATGAGTTCCAGGCCAAAGTGGAGATGGGGGTCGTCGATGTTGTTGGTGTTCTCGGTGCGGCTGTAACCGGTGCGCCCCAGATAGCCTATGACGTCCCCGGCCTGCACCACGCTACCCACCTCCAGGCCTGACTGGTAGGGGTAATTCTTGCGCAGATGGGCGTAATAGTAGTACCGCTTGTGGTCAAAGCTGCGTATTCCCAGCCGCCATCCGCCGTACTGGTTCCAGCCCAGGGCTTCCACATAGCCGGATTCCACAGCAACCACCGGAGTTCCCACCTGGCCCATCATGTCGTGGCCCAGGTGCTGGCGCTTGAAGCCATAGCTGCGGGCCACGCCGAAGTCATCAAAATCGCTGTAGGGAAAGCCCTTGGCGATGGGAGAAAATGCCTTGAGCCCGTATTTAGTCACCCAGACCGTGGCGGGGTCTCCGGGGGCGCCTCCTGCCACTCCGGAAGGCAGATAAGCGGCCGGGGCTTCGCCTGCCGGTATCTCTGCCTCAAACTGCCCTACCATGCCGTCTAATACAGCTCCGTAGGCCTGGCGGTAATAAGAGTAATATTTCATGTCTTTTGTCAGCTCTTCTATGGTGGTTTCACCATTTTTCAGTTTTTCTGCCACAGCGGTCATGTGTTCCGGCTTATATTTGGAAAAATCCCCGCCGTAACGGGTTCCCAGATAGGCCAGCAAATCCACCCAGTTCAGATGAACGTCAGCCTGGCAGGTGTCCACGTCAAGGCGGAATGCCTGGTTCATGGCCTCCGAGGTGACGCCGAAGTCCACCCATTTGATATAATCCTTATTTTTAGCTTCTTTCTTATCTGTCCCTGTCTTGTCCGGGTCTGTTCCGTCTATGTTTTCCAGGGGATTCATGTATCCGGCCAGCCTGGAGGCCTGGCTCATGACTGCCTGGCCCGGGTCTGTTTTAAACAGGAAGATGCTGAGACACAGCAGGCTCAGCACCATCATTTCCCCGTAAATCACTGTCTTTGTACTGATATGTAAATGCTCCCGGAGCTTTCGGAAGAATCTCATGGTATAACCGCCTCCTGACACCCTTTCGGGAAATATGGGTCCTGGAGTAATCTTATGTCTGTCCGTGCTGTTTTATGCATGAATGAAGGGGGAGGGGCAATTTGTACAAAAGAAAAACTTCCTTCTTTTGGCCGTAAACGTATACGGCCGTAAAATTTACGAAAAAATGTCTAAATTATTATGCAAAATGCATAGGGGTACCTGTGCATTTTGTTGGTTCTGGAAATGGCGGGAAAACCTGGCTGATGGTATAATATTTTTAAGCGTAAACGTTTACGAAAACCATTCTTTAAAACGGAGAAATGGGGAGAAGGCCTATTATGAAACAAGTGACAATCAAAGATATTGCCAGGGAGGCAGGGGTATCCATCGCCTCTGTATCCAGGGCGTTAAACGGGATGGATGGTATCAGCGAGGAAAACCGCAGCCGGATATTACGGGTATGCGAACGGCTCTCCTACACGCCCAACGGCCTGGCCCGGAGTCTTGTGAAGCGCAGGACTCAGACCATAGGCATCATCATGCCGGATATCATGAGTCCTTTTTATTCCGAACTCATGGTGAAGGCCTCGGATGCTGCCCACAAAAGAGGGTATCAGGTATTATTGTGCAACAGCTTCCGGGAGCTGAAGGCAGAGAGGGATTATCTGAAGCTTCTGGCAGAGCACCAGGTAGAGGGAATCCTGATATTTCCCATTGGCCCCAGGAGCACGGAGAGCATGGCTGAGTTTATTCATAATGTACCCATGGTAGCCCTTAACGAGCTTACGGGCCAGTGCGGGATTCCCTATGTCTGCGCCGACGAGGAGCAGGCGGGCAGAATCGCCGCCGAGTATCTCATATCCAAAGGGTGCAGGAACCTGCTGTTTGTGGGGTTCAAGCCCGAACGTCTGGCCCACCGCTACAGGGCCGCCAGTTTTCTGGAGACAGCCAGGGCAAAGCGGATTCCGGCCCAGGTATACGAGTGCAATCTGGATTTTCGGACCAGCTTTGAAAGGGGATATAACCACTTCAAGCATTTCCTTCAAAGCGGACTGGCCATGCCGGACGGAATCGTGGCTGCCAGCGATGCCACGGCCAACGGGATTGTCAAGGCCTGCCGGGAAAATGGAATCCGCATACCTGAGGATTTTTCACTCATTGGGTTTGACAACATAACAGAGGAATTGCCCTACATCGAGCTTACAACAGTGGCAGTTTCCCATGAGGAACAGATGGAGACCGCCGTGGAGCTGCTGCTGGGAATGGTGGAGGAGGGCGCGCCTGTGGGGGGAAAGGCTTCTGTGAAGCTGGAACCGAGGCTGGTGGAGCGCCGTTCCTGCAAGGGATAAACAAGGGATAAAATGAAGGGCTGACAGAAGAGAGTATGCAGGCAACAGAAAGGAGCAGGCAGTATGCAGACAGATACAAAGGCCGGAACAAAAGGCGGCGTCCGGGAATTTTCCAGGAAACGCCGTCTTATGAATCAGGCAGGAAGCATTGTAAAGAATCCATACAATATCATGGTGGTGATTTCCGTGATATTCATGGTTTATCTGATTCTGATTCCTCTGGGACAGATGATTATACAGACACTTACCCTGGCAGGCGCAGACGCGGCCAGGGTGGACGGGGGAAGGGAGGGAATGTTTACCCTCTATTACTGGAAACGGGTTCTGACCAGCAGCATTTCCCAGAAAATGCTGTGGACGCCCCTTAAGAATTCCTTATTGATATCCGTGTGCACGGCTGCTTTTGGAATTACCCTGGGCTCACTGCTGGCATGGCTCATGGTCCGCAGCGACCTGCCGTATAAGAAATTCTTTTCCCTGGCCCTCATCATTCCCTATATGATACCATCCTGGTGCAAGTCCATGGCATGGCTGACCATATTCAAGAATGAACGCGTGGGCGGGGCCCAGGGCCTTCTGGGATTTTTGGGGATTCAGACACCGGACTGGCTGGCCTACGGGCCGTTTGCCATCATCGTGGTGTTAGTCATCCACTATTATGCCTATGCCTACCTGCTGGTGTCCTCAGCTCTCAGCTCCATTAATTCTGAGCTGGAGGAGATGGGGGAAATCCTGGGAGCCAGCAAGGCCAGGATACTTACAAAGATTACATTCCCGCTGGTGATGCCGGCTATTCTGTCCGCGGTTATCATGACCTTTTCAAAGGCAATGGGCACCTTCGGCGTTCCGTCGGTTTTAGGGCTTAAAATCGGATACTACACCGTATCCACCACCATGTACAACTCCATACAGAACGGGCAGAACCGGGTGGCGTTTGCCATATCGCTGATTCTCATAGCCATTGCCTCCTTCAGCGTGTTCTTAAACCAGAAGGCCATTGGTTCCAGAAAATCCTTCAGTACCATAGGAGGAAAGGGCAGCAGGAGCAATCCCATACGCCTGGGCAAATGGAGGCCGGTTATCGTGGGGATTCTCATTGCCTTCATCGCAGTGGCCGTTGTGTTTCCGGTGGTCATTCTGCTATACCAGTCCTTTATGCTGGAGCCGGGCAACTACAGCCTCAGCAATTTCACCCTTCATTACTGGACCGGAGGTTCCGTGCCCACCATTGACCAGGGCGAGCCGGGTATATTTAAGAATCCGCAGTTCATGAAATATGTGGTCAACACCATCAAGCTGGTGGTGCTTACCTCCCTGTTTGCAACCGTGTTCGGACAGCTGATTGGCTATATCAATTCCAGGGGACGCAAGCTGTTCTCAGGAAAACTGGTGGAGCAGCTGGTATTTATACCTTACCTGATTCCATCCATTGCCTTTGGTGCCATGTACCTGGCTCTCTTTGCAACGGCTAAGAAAATAGAAATGTTCGGCTACCGTATCACCCTGGTACCGTCCCTGTACGGCTCCTTTGCCCTGCTGGTGCTTATCGCTGTGGTGAAGAACATGCCCTTTGCCTCCAGGGCGGGAACATCCAATATGCTTCAGATCAGTACGGAGTTAGAGGAAGCCGCCCAGGTGGAAAACGCGGGATTCCTGCGCAGGTTCTTTAAGATCGTGTTCCCTCTGTCAAAGGGCGGTATGATAAGCGGATTCATGCTGGTGTTTATCAGCATCATGAAGGAACTGGACCTGATAGTTATACTCATGACGCCCAGCCAGCAGACGCTGCCCTATATGGCGTACGCCTATTCGGCGGAAAATCTGATTCAGCTGTCCA
>PPYE01208167.1_pt1 | contig 13900 bp, 9 predicted proteins | sample 1559881 | NCBI WGS metagenome assembly PPYE01 (sample SAMN08240022, study PRJNA423297) | Human gut metagenome, whole genome shotgun sequencing project.
CTCCAAATCTTACACCAGCCCCCGCCCCAAAAGCAACAACAAACCCCTCCGCCGCGCCTCGGCAGAGGGGTTTTGCAGGTATTGGTTCAGTTTTTGGGGAAGTCTATGGTGATCTCGGTCCCGTCCTTGTCCGACCAGAGGCTGATGCGGCCCTTGTGGTACTGCGCAGCGTGCTTCACGATGGAAAGGCCCAGGCCGGTGCCGCCCGTCGCCTTCGAGTGGCTCTTGTCCACGCGGTAGAAACGCTCGAACACCCGGGGCTGGTGCTCCGGCGGGATGCCGGGGCCGTCGTCCCGCACCCTGAGCCGCAGCGTATCCTCCCGCGTCTCCGTCGTTATGACGGCACAGCCGCCGTCGCGGCCATACTTCACGGCGTTGTCCGCCAGGTTCCAGACTATCTCCCAGAGCAGCCTGCGCACGCCCATGAGCTTTGCCTCCCCGCCCTCCACGCGGAGGGCTATGCCTCTCTTTTCCGCCTCCGGGGCCAGCTGGGCGGCAACTTCCTGCGCGAGCTCGTGCAGGTCCGTCTCCTCGGTTGGGAAGCTCTCTCCCTCGTCCATGCGGGAGAGGTCTATGACGTCCTCGATGAGCGCCAGGAGCCGCGCGGACTCCGAGCGTATCCTGCCGTAGAACCCAGCTTCGTCCCCGGGCTTCACAAGTCCGGCCTCCAGGAGCTCCGCCGCGCCCATGATCGAATGCAGCGGGGTCTTGAGCTCGTGCGAGACGTTCGCCGTGAACTCGCGCCTTATGCGCTCCGCCCTGCGCCGCTCCGTCACGTCGAAGATGAGCAGAACCGCGCCTCCGCCCGTGACCGGGCTGACTGTCAGCTGGTACTCGAGGCCCATGCGCTCTATGCCGGCCTCGGCCCGCTCGCCGCCGCGAGCCCGCTCCAGCAGCGCGCGCAGCTCCGGGCTGCGGTCCACGGTCAGGATGTCCTGTCCGACGCAGTCCTCACCTGCGCCGAAGATCCGGCGCGCAGCGGGATTGATGCTCAGCACCCGGCTCTCCGCGTCCAGAAGGATGAGCCCCTCCGACATGCTGCCCGTGACGGCTTCGAATTCGCGCCGCCGCCTGTTAAGCTCGTCCAGCTGGGAGCGTATCTGCCGCTGCTGCCGCTCCACGCGTGTCAGCAGGGGCGAGAGCTCGTCGTATGTCTCGTTTTCAAGAGGATGGTCCAGGTCTATGGCGTTGAGCGGTCCCACGATGCGCTTCGACAGCCGCGAAGCCAAAAAGGCTGAGAGCGCTATCGCAAGTATGATTATGACCAGCAGCGGCTGCAATATGCCGAAGAGCAGAGTCGGCACAGTGTAGTGAGAGGCCGCGGCGCGCAGGACCGTCCCGTCCGAAAGGCGCAGCGCTACGTAGACGGTCTTTTCGCTGAGCGTGGCGGAAACGCGGCTGCCTTCGCCGCTGCCCGTCTCCAGCGCCTCCTTGACCTCTTCGCGCTCCGCGTGGTTCTCCATCCCTGCCGCGTCAGCGTTCGAGTCGTAGAGCACGGAACCGTCTGCGGCTATCCAAGTCAGGCGCAGCCCGTCACGCCGGCCCAAGCTCTCGAGGTAGTCGAGGCCCTGGGCCTCCACTCCCGCAGCCGCCAGCCGCGCCTCCGTGGTCAGCTGGCTCTCCTGCCGCGCGGAAAAATAGCTGTACAGCGCACCCACGACAAGGGCAAGGCAGGCCACAAACACAGCCAGCGCCGTCAGGATAACGGAGCGGAATATGCGTTTCGTCATCTCTCACGCCTCCGTCCTGTAGCCCACGCCGCGCACCGTTCCGATAATGCTGCCGGCCTCGCCCAGCTTCTGCCGCAGCGTTCGGACGTGGACGTCCACGGTCCTGGTCTCGCCGTCGTAGTCAGTTCCCCAGATCTCGCTGAGCAGCCGGTCCCGCGTAAACACCACGCCGGGGCTCGACATCAGCGTGTGCAGCAGCTCGAACTCCTTCAGCGTCAGAGAGATCTCCTCGCCGCCCGCTGTTACTCTGTGGCTCACCGGGTCCAGCGTCACCCCGCCCAGAGAGAGCGGCGCCTTCACGCGCTCGGGATTCGCCCGGCGCAGGACCGCACGGACGCGGCTTACCATCTCCATCATCCCGAAGGGCTTCACCAAATAGTCGTCCGCGCCGGAGTCGAGACCTGTTATTTTGTCGTATTCCTCGCCGCGCGCCGTCGCCATGATGACGGGGACGTTCCGCGTGGCGGCGCCGAGGCGGAGCTTTTTGAGTATATCCAGCCCGTCCTCGCCCGGGAGCATGACGTCCAGGATGATGAGCTCCGCCGGAACTCTTTTGAGCGCGGCAAAGAGCGCGGGGCCGCTCTCCACGCCCTCGGCTTCAAAGCCCGTCGAGCGCAGCGCATATACCTCGATGTCTCTTATGCTCGCGTCGTCCTCTACACAATATATCATCACAAGACCTCCCGGCCTTTATAGTAGCCCGTGGCCGCGAACTCCACCCACTCTGCAATGTTTGTGGCGTGGTCGCCTATGCGCTCGAGGTATTTTGCGATCATGAGAAGATCCAGCGCATATTCGCCGTCCCCCGGCCGCCTGGAGAGCCGCTCGATCATGGCGCTCTTTATCGCCTTGAACACGTTGTCTGCCTCGTCGTCGCGCCTCGCCACCGCCCTCGCGGCAGCAGGGTCCCGGCTGACGTAGGCGTCCACGCTGTCCGTCACCATTGCAACAACGGTCTGCGCCAAGCGCTTGAAGAGCTCCGCGTCGGCCTCGTCCAGCTCACCCATGAAGCCCGCTGTCTCGGCTATATCCAAGGCCTGGTCGCCTATGCGCTCCATGTCCGTTATCATCTTGAGCGCTGCGGAGATCTGCCGCAGGTCGCCCGCCACGGGCTGCTGCTGCAAGAGGAGCCTCAGGCAGACGCGCTCAATCTCGCGCTCCTTCTGGTCAATCTCTTCCTCGAGGGCGCTTACCCTCGTGAGCAGGTTCCTGTCCGCATCCAGCACCGAGCGCGCTGTGACGGCTATGGCCTCCTCGCAGAGCGCCCCCATGCTTATGAGCTCGCGGTTCAGGGCGGCGAGCTGCCCGTCGAATCTCTGCCTCATATCAGCCGAACCTCCCCGTTATATAGTCCTCGGTCCGCTTATCCCGCGGGTGCGAGAAGAGCCTCTCGGTCTCGCCGAACTCCACCAGCTCACCCAGCAGGAAGAAGGCCGTCATGTCCGATACTCGCACAGCCTGCTGCATATTGTGCGTCACCATGACCACAGTATAGCGGCTTTTGAGCTCCATCGCAAGCTCCTCTATCTTCGAGGTGGAGATGGGGTCCAGGGCGCTGGTGCTCTCGTCCATGAGCAGCACGTCCGGCTCCACGGCCAGGGCGCGCGCTATGCAGAGCCTCTGCTGCTGGCCGCCGGAGAGGCCCAGGGCACTTTTATTCAGCCTGTCCTTCACCTCGTCCCATATGGCCGCGTCGCGCAGCGAGCGCTCCACGATGTCGTCGAGCTTCGCGCGGTTCCTGATGCCGTGGGTGCGCGGTCCGTAGGCGATGTTGTCATAGATGCTCATGGGGAAGGGGTTCGCCTTCTGGAACACCATGCCTATCTGTTTGCGCAGGCGCGTTACGTCCACGTCTTTCCCATATATGTTCTCGCCGTTATAGAGCACCTCGCCCTCGATGCGCACGCCCGGAACCAAATCGTTCATGCGGTTGAGCGTCTTGAGGAAGGTGCTCTTGCCGCAGCCGGATGGCCCGATGAGGGCTGTTATGCGGTTTTCCGGTATTTCGAGCGACACCGACTTGAGCGCGTGGTTGTCGCCGTAGTATAGTTCGAGGTTCCTCGCCTCGATTATCGTCTTTTCACTCATTTATTATCTCCCGCTCTCAGCGTTTTTTGAGCTTCTTGCCCGCGAGCTTCGCGGCTATGTTGATGGCAAAGGCGATGACAAGCAGCACGACGGCCACGGCAAAGGCCGAATCGAAGTCGGCGCGCTCCTTTGCGTAGTTGTAGAGGGCGACGGTGAGCGTCGCGCCGGAACTGTCGAACAGGTTCTTGAAAAACTCTCCGACGGTGTCGCCGTACTTGGCCAGACGCGTACCCATGCCCGCCGTGAACATCAGAACGGCGCTCTCGCCGACGATGCGGCCCACGGCCAGAATGCAGCCCGTGACGATGCCGTCCACGGAGGAGGGCAGGACCACGGTGCGAATCATGTGCCACTTGCCGCTGCCCAGGGCCAGGCTGCCTTCTCGGTAGCTCTGCGGCACGGTCTTGAGCGACTCCTGCGTCGTCCTTATGACTGTCGGCAGGGTCATCATAACGAGCGAGAGCGCGCCCGCTATGAGGCTGACGCCCAGGCCGAAGAGCTCGCAGAACACGATCACGCCGACGAGCGCGAAGATAATGCTCGGCATGCCGGAGAGCGTCTCCGTGGCAAACTCGATGGCCGAGACGAGCCGCTTGTTCGTGGCGTATTCCGTCAGGTAGATGGCGCTGCCCACGCCCAGGGGCAGGATGAAGATGAGCGTCGCTATGATGACGTAAACGGTGTTGAGTATCGCAGGCAGGATACCCTCAATGTCTTTTATGACGCTCTCCTCGCTCGTGAGGAACTGCCAGCTCAGATGCGGTATGCCGCGGTAGAGTATGTAGCCGATGAGAAAAACCAGCAGCGCGCAGATGAGGACGGCCGAGGTGTAGAGCAGCACACGCATGGTGAGGTCATATGCCTTTCTGCGCGGGCTGAGGCCCTTTGTTATCGATTCTTTCACGCTTTGTCCTCCTTACTGCGCTTGAGGAACAGATTGAGCGCCGCGTTTATGAGCATGATGAAGAGGAAGAGCACAAGGCCGATGGAGAAGAGCGCCTGACGGTGCAGCCCGTCGGCATAGCCCATCTCGCCGGCTATCGCTGTGGTGAGGAACTTGACGCTGGTGAGCAGGCTCGGCATATTTGCAACGTTGCCCGCGACCATAAGTATGGCCATGGCCTCGCCTATGGCTCGTCCAACGCCAAGCACGACCGCAGCGGCGATGCCGCTCTTTGCCGCCGGAGCGGAGACTCGGAAATAGGTCTCGAGCTCCGTCGCGCCGAGGGCCAGGGAGGCCTCCTCATATTCGCGCGGCACGGCGTTTAGCGCCGTCTCTGAGACGGAGATGATGGAAGGCAGGATCATGATGGCCAGGACTACTATGGCGGCCAGCAGGCTGTCGCCCGCGGGCAGACCGAAGAACTCGCGTATGGCGGGCAGCAGCACCATCATGCCGACCAGGCCGTAGACGACACTGGGTATCCCCGCAAGCAGGTCCACGACCTCGCGTATGACGGCGGCGAGCTTCCGGTTGGCGACTTTGGAGAGGAACACGGCCATTAGGAAACCTATCGGCACGCCTATTACAATGGCCCCCGCCGTACCGTAGATGCTCGTGAGGATCATGGGCAGGATGCCGTAGGCCGGGTTTCCGCTCTTGTTTGCCGGGTCCCAGTTCGTGCCGCCGAGGAACTCAAAGAGCCCCACCTCGCGTATCGCCGGGATCCCGGAGACGATGAGATAGATCGAGATCACAAGGACAAAGGCGACGGCTACCAGTCCGCAGATGAGAAAGGTCGCCTTCATGACGAACTCCATCACATCTTTCGCGCCGCTTTTTCCCTCTATGCGCTCTGCGGCCTTGGCGCAATCGGGCGCGGCGGCGGCTTTATCCGCCTTTCCCCTTCGGGACGCCGTTTTCACTTTGCCGCTTCCTCCCTTCGGTGTAACGACTTCATTCAATGCACTTACCTCTATTCCTTCCAGGGGTGGATCTGACAGAGGTTCAGGCCCAGTTGAGCGCCTGTCAGATGCACCCCTTATTACAGGGCAACAGGCCCCCAGTATTGTGGGGGCCTTTGCCGTTCTTGGGGGGACCGGGTCTTAGGCGTTGGCGGAGACGGCGCCGGCGGCGGCGATGATCTCTGCGACCTCGGCGCTCATAGCGTAGTCGAGGAAGGCCTTGGCCTCGGCGGAGAGCTCAGTGCCCTCGACGGTGACGATAACGAAGGGGCGCTGGATGGGGAAGCTGCCGTCCGCAACGGTGGCCTCGCTGGGAGCCACACCGTCGACCGCTACGGCGGTGACGGTCTCGTTCACCGCGGAGAGGGAGGCGTAGCCTATGGCGTTCGGGTTGGAGGCGACATTGCCGATGACGTCGCCGGTGGTGCTGTACTCGTTCAGGTAGGCGCACTTGTCCTCGATGCCGAGGATCTCCTCAAAGGCGCTGCGGGTGCCGGAGGCGGCGTCGCGGCCGAACACGGCGATCTCGGCGTCATTGCCGCCCAGCTCGGACCAGTTGGTGATCTCGCCGGTGAAGATCTTGGCTATCTGCTCGCTGGTCAGCTCGGCCACGGGGTTCTCGGGGTTCACGACGACGGCTACGCCGTCCTTGGCGATGACGTTCGCAACAGCGCCTTCGCCCAGCTCGTCTTCGGAGAGCTCACGGCTGGAGAGGCCCAGGTCACAGCTGCCCGCCAGGACACCCTCGATGCCCGCGCTGGAGCCGGAACCGGTGTAGCTGATCTGCACGTCGGGGTTTATCTCGTTGAAACCCTCGGTCAGGGCGTTTATCACGTCGCCCATGGAGGTGGAGCCGTTCACGACAACAGTGCCGGAAAGCTCGATGGGCTCGTTCGAGGGGGCCTCGCTCTGCGGGGCGTCGGATACGGGAGAGTCGGTGGGGTCGGAAGCGGGCTCGCCGCAGGCCGCCAGAAGGCCCAGGCAGAGAACGAGCGCCAGTGCTATGGCGAGAGTCTTTTTCATCTTTTCAAATTCTCCTTATATGTATTGTCGCGCGGGCTTTTCGCCCTGCATCATGGAGAATATTCGGCGCATGTAAAATGAAAAAGCCGCCGTTTGTTAAATCAGAGTAAAGTCAAATATTTAATTATCCTCTAATGCTCCCGCGTTATGCTGAAGTTTACTAGATGTGCGCGTTGACGCCGGGCGTCCCGGATGGTAAAATACAAGATGTTGGATTAAGCTGCGTCGTGCGCTTTGCGAGGAGTTGGAGTATGGAAAAGCGGAGCGGAGGCTCGTTCATGCAAAAGGTCGCGGCGGTGATCGTGGACAGAAAGACCTTGTTCTTTCTGTTCTTTGCCGTCTTGGCCGTTTTTTGCGTTTTTTCCCGCAATTGGGTCAACGTGAATGACGATATCACGAGCTACCTCGCCAAAGACACGGAGACAAGGCGCGGCCTGGACATCATGGAGTCCGAATTCACCACCTTTGCCACGGCGAACGTCATGGTCTCCAGCATCACCTACGAGGCTGCGGAAAAGCTGCTGCCCCGGCTCGAGGCCGTGGACGGAGTCCACTCCGTGGAGTTCGACGCCACGGAGGACCACTATAAAAACGCATCCGCCCTCTTTGCCGTCACCTTCGACGGGGATACGACCTCCGCCGTCAGCGAAGCCGCCATGGACGAGATAAAGTCTCTCCTCTCCGGCTACGACTGCTACATAAGCTCCGAGGTGGGAAACCCGCTTGAGCAGACCATAAAGTCCGAGATGGTCGTCGTGCTCGGCATCGCCATCTTCATCATAGTGGCGGTGCTGCTCTTCACCTCCAACACCTATATGGAAATACCGGTGCTGCTCATCACCTTTGGGGCGGCGGCGCTCCTCAACATGGGTACGAACTACTGGTTTGGGACTATCTCCTATGTCACAGACTCCATCGCCGTCGTCTTGCAGCTGGCGCTCGCTATAGACTACGCCATCATCCTCTGCCACCGCTATACGGAAGAGCGCGAGCGCCTGGAGGCCAGGGACGCGGCCGTCGCCGCGCTCTCCAAGGCTATACCCGAGATAAGCGCCTCCAGCCTCACGACAATCTCCGGCCTCGCCGCGCTGTCGCTAATGCACTTCCGGCTCGGCTACGACATGGGCATCGTGCTCATAAAGGCCATAGTCATGAGCATGCTCTCGGTGTTCCTGCTCATGCCCGGGCTGCTGGTCCTCTTCTCCAAGGCCATAGACAAGACCCACCACAAGAGCTTTGTCCCCAAGATCACGCTCTGGGGCAAGCTGACCGTCAAAACGCGGTATATAATCCCGCCGCTCTTTCTGATAGTCGCGGCGGCGGCTTTCGTATTTTCGAACCGCTGCCCCTATGTCTACGGTTACAGCACGCTCGATACGGTTAAGCAGAACGAGAGTAAAATAGCCGACAAGATGGTCGCCTCCACCTTCGGAACGGACAACCTTGTCGCCATGCTCGTCCCCTCCGGCGACTACGAGAAAGAGGCGCGGCTCCTGAAAGCCATCGCCGCCCTGCCGGAGGTGGAAAGCTGCATGGGCCTGGCGAATATCGAGGCCATGGACGGCTATACCGTCACCTCCGCACTCAAGCCCCGCCAGTTCGCCGAGCTCACGGACCAGGATATCGAGGCCGCCCGCCTCCTCTACGCCGCCTACGCCGTCAACGAAAAGGACTACGGCCAGATCGTCTCCTCAATAGACGACTACGCCGTGCCGCTCCTGGACATGATAACCTACCTCAAGCAGCAAAAGGATGAGGGCTACGTCTCGCTCGAGCGCGACATGAGCGAGATGCTGGACGAGATGTGCGCGGAGCTGGACTTCGGCCGCGCCCAGCTCGAGGGCGAAAACTGGTCGCGCTTCGTCATCTACCTGGACCTGCCCGAGGAGGCGGACGAGACCTTCGACTTCCTCGAGACCCTGCGCGCCCAGGCAAAGGTGTTCTATGACGATTGCGTCCTCGTAGGCGAGAGCGTCAACGCCTGTGACCTGCGCTCCTCCTTCTCGACGGACAACCTGCTCATCAGCATCCTCTCCGCGCTCTTCGTCGTGGCGGTGCTGCTCTTCACTTTCAAGTCCGTCGGCCTGCCCATACTGCTCATAATCGTCATCCAGAGCAGTATCTGGATAAATTTCTCCGTGCCTTACCTCACGAGCTCGAACCTGTTCTTCATCTCCTACCTAATCGTCAGCGCCATACAGATGGGCGCGAACATAGACTACGCCATCGTCATCTCGAGCCGCTACTTTGATCTCAAGAAATCCATGCCGATAAAGGAAGCCATGGTCGAAACTCTGAACCAGGCCTTCCCGACCATCATCACCTCCGGTGCGATGCTGGCCTCGGCGGGGCTCATAATCGGCCGGATGACCTCGGACAACACGATATCGTCCATAGGCACCTGTCTTGGACGCGGCACAATAATCTCCATCTTCCTCGTAATGGGCGTGCTGCCCCAGATATTGCTCTTGGGCGACCTGCTCATAGAAAAAACCGCCTTTGCCATAAAGGGACCGGAAATAACCCATGTCGAGGGCAGCACGATAAGATTGCATGGACGAGTCCGCGGCCAGATATCCGGATTTATCGACGCGGACGTGCGCGGCGTGTTCCAGGGCAGCCTGCACGCCATGGTCGAGTCCGGCACCATAGAGGTTGACGAAACAAGACCGGAACTGCCGCCCTCCGAGGAACTTGCCTGGGACGGCGACGAGAGCGAGACTGGGGAGGAAAAAGGCGATGATATTTAAAAGGCTTGTCGCATTGATACTGTGCCTGCTGCTGGTGCTCGGGCTGCTGACCATCTCGATCTCCGTGCTGGCGGACGACGCCCAGGAGCCGGCCGGCGTCAGCTACTACATAAACAGTCTGGAGGACCTGCTGGCGCTTGCGGAGGCCTGCGCCGTGGACAGCTATTCCAAGGGCGTCACCGTCTACCTGCAGACGGACCTGGACCTCACCGGCTCCGGTTTCTCTTCGATACCCACGTTCGCCGGCGTATTCGAGGGCGGGGGCCACACGATCTCCGGTCTCAGCCTGACGGCGAACCGCTCCCACACGGGCTTCTTCCGCTACATCCAGCCCGGGGCCGTGGTGCGCGAGCTGAACCTCTCCGGCGAGGTCCGTCCCGGCGGCTCCGCGCAATATGCAGGCGGCCTTGCCGGCAACAACTCCGGCACCATATCCGACTGCACCTTTACCGGCGATGTTGAGGCCCTCACCTCTACGGGCGGGCTCGTCGGCGCGAACGAGAAGGAAGGCGTTATCGAAAACTGCCGCGTCTCCGGCACGGTGACCGGACAGCACTATACCGGCGGCGTCGCCGGGCAGAACCTCGGCAGCATCGTTCGCTGCGTCAACTCCTCCTCTGTCAATACCACCGCCCAGGAGGTCGCGCCGGACGTCAGCGGGCTCAGCCTCACGGAGATAGACTCCACGACCGAGCTCATAAACGACTACACCGATACCGGCGGAATCGCGGGCTTCTCATCCGGCGTCGTCAGCGCCTGCATGAACACCGGCGCCGTAGGCTATGAACACATGGGCTACAACATCGGCGGCATAGTCGGCAGGCAGTCCGGTTATGTGGAAAGCTGCACCAACAGCGGCAGCATCCTGGGCCGCAAGGAGGTCGGCGGCATAGTCGGCCAGATGGAGCCCTATCTGACGCTTGACCTCTCCGCAGCTTCCGCGGAAAATCTCTCCGTCGAGCTCACCAAGCTGCATGACCTTTTGGACGCAGCCCTCCTGAACGCCGGGGACTCCTCCTCTGCCATCACGGGCCGGCTCAACACCGTCTCCGGCTACATGGGCAGCGCCTCGGACGATCTCGCGTACATCGCGGGCGAGACGGTGGACTTTGTGGACAACACCGTAGCCTCCCTCAACGACATACTCAGCCGCATAGACTACGTCTCGGACAGTGCGCCGTATATCCTCGGCGACGTGGAGACGGCCGGCAGTCACATCTCCGATGCCATGGGCTGGTTGGGTGAGGCCAACAAAGACCTGAACATCATCGGTCAGATGCAGGGCGGCACATATGACGAGACGGACCACCGTCTCCTCACTGTCACCACCGGCACGGGCGGTTATGCCCGCGCCAGCACTTCTAACCCGGCAGCCGGCGGAGAGGTCACCGTGGAGCTCTTCCCGGACCCTGGCTATGTGATAGGCCGCATAGAGGTCGTGGACGCGGACGGCAGCGCCGTCAACTACATCTTCGACGACGTGTCTAAAACCGTCGTCTTTACCATGCCCACCCTCTCCGGCGACCCGGTGAACGACCCGGTGAACGCCAGGGCAAGAAGCACCGTCGTGCGCGTGGCTTTTGCCCCGGCGGAGGACTATTTCGCGCAGCTGCCGGACAGCGCTGTCTGCATAAACACGAGCGCAGGCGGCACGGTCTCTGCGGCGCCGGGCTCCGGCGGGGTATACGTCCTCTCCGTCGCGGCGAACGAGGGCTACGAGCTGGCCTCGCTCTCCGTCACGGACGAGACCGGCGCCCCCGTACAGCTCCAGCGCCTGGACGACCTGGGTACGCAGTTTGCCTTCACCCTCCCGGGTTCCGGCATGGCATATGTGGACGCCGTTTTCGAGCGCGGGAGCGACTGGGATTCCGTCTCCGGAGCGGCCGACACCATCGGCGCCGCAGGAGACCGGCTGGGCGGCGCCATGGATCAGGCTCAGGCGGATACGGACGTGCTCATGGAGGCGCTCAACAAACTGCTCAACAGCCAGGACCCCGCCGACGTGCAGCCGGTACTTGACGCGCTGGACAGGCTCTCGGGTGACCTCGGCGCGGCAGGCGGTGCCGTGACGGACGTGATAGGAGCGGCCAATTCCATCGCCAACATAACCGCGCCCTATGTGGCAGAGGCCGCGGTGAACCTGAATAAGCACCTCGGCTATGCAATGGACAGCCTGCGCGCCGCTTCAAACAGCATCACCAACGCCGTTGCCGGCGTGCGCGAGGTCCTCAACTACCTCAACGGCCTGCCGGACGTCCAGTTCCAGGGCCTGGGCAGCGAATACAGTCAGAGGGTCGATTCGCTCTGCGGCAACATGAAGAATATCTCCGACGCGCTCACCGCGCTGAACACCGAAGTCGGCAATTCCGCCACTGTCCTCGTCGGAGACCTGAGAAAGGTGAACGACCAGTTTTCCGTCGTCATGCTCATGCTGGTAGAGGCGATAAAGGCCGCCGCGTCCCCCAGTATAGGTGACGTTTTTACAGACGTCTCAGAGCAGGACGGCTCAGCCACGGACGGGAACGTCGCCCTCTGCGGCAACACAGGCCCCGTCTACGGCGACGTGAACGTCGGCGGCATCACGGGCGCAATGGCTATCGAGTTCGACTTTGACCCGGAGAGCGACCTCACCGGTTCAAGCACCATCTCTCGCGCCTTCAACAGCCGCTGCATACTTCGCAGCTGCGAGAATAACGGCAGAGTGCTCGCCAAGAACAACTGCGCAGGCGGAGTCGTCGGGCTCATGGACCTGGGCGTCACCCAGAACTGCCAGAACTACGGCTCCGTAGCCAGTGAGAGCGGCGATTATGTCGGCGGCATCGCGGGCAGCAGCGCCTCGACCATCCGCGACTGCTGGGCCATGTGCGGTCTCTCCGGCGACGATTGGATAGGCGGGATCGCAGGCCTTGCGATGAAGCTTTACGACTGCCGCAGCCTGGTCGAGATAGACGCCGGGGACGAGTGCATCGGCGGCATCGCCGGAGCCCTATCTGAGGGCGGCGAGGCCCTGGGCAACGTCTTTGTCAGCGAGACCCTGCACGGCATAGACGGCATCAGCTACACCGGCGGGGCAGAACGCGTACCCTTCGCCTCGCTCAAGGCTCTGGAGGATGTACCCGCGGAATTCCTGGACCTCAAGCTCGTATTCACGGCGGACGGCAAGGTCATCAAGACCATACGCTTTGAATATGGAGACAGCATAGACCAGTCGGAGATCCCCGCCGTTCCGGAAAAAGAGGGATATACCGGCTCCTGGCCCGAGTTCGACCTCAGCAAGCTGACCTTCAGCCGGACCCTGGAGGCCGTGTACACCCCACTGGACACCTCCGTCGCCAGCGCCGAGGGCAGGGACGGCGGAGTCCAGGCCCTGGTTCTCGTGGAAGGCAGTTTCAAGCCCGGCGCAAGCGTGGAGGCAGACCTTCTCTCCAGCGGTGAGGTCCCCGAGGATGCGCCCGCCCTCTCAAGAGGCTCAAAGACTATTGAAGAACTGAGCGTCACCGTCACCGGGAGCGCGGACGAGGCCGCGGGTTACAGGGTCCGCTATCTCGCCCCGGAAAAGGAACGCGCCACCTCCACCATCTCGCTCTATGTCAGGGAGAACGGCGGTCCATGGCAGGAAAAGGAGTACGATGTTCTCGGCAATTACCTCTGCTTTGACGTGAGCAGCGCAAACTTCGAACTGTTCTCCGTCGAGCGTCCGGCCGATATGACGAGGGTCATAATCATCGGCGCCGCGGTCGTCGTGCTTATAATGATAATAACAATAGGCAGCATCAGCAAAAGAAGGTCAAAACCGAAGAAAAAAGCCGCGGCAAAATGATAGCCGCAGCGTAAAAAAGATAAAAAGCGGAGCAGGCAAAATGCCTGCTCCGCTTTGGCGCAGCGGGTGGGATTCGAACCCACGTGATGTCTCCATCAAACTGATTTCGAGTCAGCCCCGTTATGACCACTTCGATACCGCTGCACAGTAACGTTTATTATATACAAGCGCCGGCAAAAAATCAAGGCTCTTTTTTCCCCGTGCGCAGCTGAGGAGAGGCGCGCGGAAATAGACTGTGGATTTTTCGCGGCGGACATTATATACTGTCTGCGTATCCGCATTTGGGAGGGTTTTCGACTTGTCCGAAGAACTGTCCGGCAGGCTCCGCGCCGCCGCTAGATTCCTGCGCACTTTTATAAAATGGCTCGCCATCGCCTCCGTCACAGGCGCGGTGGGCGGACTCATAGGCTCCGCCTTCCACCTGAGCGTAGACGGCGCCAACAGTCTGCGCGAGAGCTTTCCCTGGCTGCTCTGGCTGCTGCCCGTCATCGGCGTGCTCATCGCGCTCATCTACCGCTACACACACCTCGAAAGCGAGGGTACCAACGCCGTCATAGACTCCATACACCTCGGTGAAAAGATCC
>PPYE01681526.1_pt1 | contig 13900 bp, 7 predicted proteins | sample 1559881 | NCBI WGS metagenome assembly PPYE01 (sample SAMN08240022, study PRJNA423297) | Human gut metagenome, whole genome shotgun sequencing project.
TGTAAAATGGATGTTAAAAGTTTTGTATTCATAAAATCACCTCGCATTGAAAAAGTAATCAACGCAAGGCAACATTTTTTTCGCATTTTATCAAGTGCTTTTAGACATTTTTATTTTATATTTTTGATATATCTTAAGTTGATGACATTGCCCGCATAGCAGGTGGATTTTAGTCTCAAATAACTGCACACCACGCACTTATTTGAGACAGGCTAAAGCCTAATATGTAAAAACGACGCTGATCCGTAAAATAGATCAGCGCCGTCTCACTGTTTTAAATCTTTATTTTTTCATTCTGATTTCAAATTATTCTCATCAGTTTGAATATCCGGCGATTAGTCTTCTTTTTTCCGAAGAACTGTAACTGCCGCTCCTGCCGCTAATGCTAATCCTGCAAGCGGAATGATCGGTGATACGCCGTTGTCTCCTGTCTGAATTGCTTTATCCTCATCTTTCGGATCCTCCGGTTTTGGAGTTTCAGGTTTCGGATCTGCCGCTACTTTTTCAAAGTTTGCTTTCAATGTTACATCTCTGTCCACTTTAAATGCATACTCTGCTTTATCGGAAACTTCCTTACCGTCTACTGTCCAGTTCACGAACTTGTATCCGTCTTTTGCCGTTGCAGTTGCCGTTACGACATCTCCTGCTTTATAGCTTTCTTTTGCAGGATCAAGTTTTACTGTTCCCATCTTGTCGTCGTTTACAGTTACGTTCAGCTTGAATGTATCTTCTGTTACCGGCGGTTTCGGCTCTTCTTTCGCTTTGAAGTTCGCTGTCAGTTCCATATCCTTATCTACAGCAAACTCGTACGCTGCAGAATCGGAGAATACTTTACCTTCCGATGTCCAGTTTACAAACTCATATCCTTCTTTTGCTTCTGCGATCACGATTACTGTATCGCCTTTTGCATAGTTTTCTTTCACCGGATCGACCGCTACAGTTCCCATCTTGTCGTCATTTGCTTTTACTTTTACTGTAAATGTTTCTTCTACAGGATCTTTTGCTTTGAAGTTCGCCTTAAGCTCCATGTCTTTGTCAACTGTAAACTTGTACTCTGCTTTCTTAGAAACTTCTTCATTGCCTACTGTCCAGTTTACGAACTCATACTTGCTTTCGTCTTTTACTTTCGCAGTTGCCGTTACTTCTGTTCCTTCTTTGTACTTATCAGCTTCCGGACTAAGCTTTGCCGTACCCATCGCTTCATCGTTTACTGTTGCCGTTACTGTGTATGTCTTTTCTACAGGCGGCTGCGGCTCTTCTTTTGCTTTGAAGTTCGCTTTAAGCTCCATGTCTTTGTCAACTGTAAACTTGTACTCTGCCTTCTTAGAAACTTCTTCATCGCCTACTGTCCAGTTTACGAACTCATATTTGCTTTCGTCTTTTACTTTCGCAGTTGCCGTTACTTCTGTTCCTTCTTTGTACTTATCAACTTCCGGGCTAAGCTTTGCCGTACCCATCGCTTCATCATTTACTGTTGCCGTTACTGTGTACTCTTTTACTTCAGGAACGTCTTTTACCACCGTGATCTTATAGTTTATTCCTTCTGATGCCGCTACAGTTACTGTTCCTTCTTTCACACCTGTTACTACGTTTCCGGCAGATGCTTTGTAGAAGCTCCATCCGTTATCATCACTCGGATAAGCTGCAACTTTATTATTATTTCCTGCCCAGTTGTTCAGATAATAATTATTTGCCGAAACAGAGAATCCTCCGTTTGCTCTTGCTCTGATCGTCAATACCTGCTCTGCATCCTTCAGTTCCACATTATTTCCAGAAATATTAATGTATTTGCCTGACGCGGCATCTTTCATCGTATAGCCTTCGCCTGATTTGGTAAGCGTCCACATAAAGTCTTTCGCAGTCTCATCATTATTAAAGTTGACCGCTTTCATTCCAAGACCTTTTTCAGAACCTGCTGCTGTACTTACCGTATTCAGCATGATATGACTATTATTTCCGAATAAATATGTTCCTTCTGTGATTTCTGAAATTGCTTTGTAAGGCGGCATGTTCTCACGTTTTTCCAAACTTACGATACCGTCTTTTGTCACTTCGGATTCATTTAAAATCTTGCCCGGTACGTTATATGTCTCGCCGATCTTGATTGTTACTTCTTCCACATCATTTTTCACGAAGATGAAGTATGTCTTGTTACCGATCTTCACAGATGTTTTGCCTTCTGCTTTTCCGGTAATTGTGATATCTGTCTTAGCACCGATTGTCTCATCTTCATACATTTTGCCTGTTACCTTCGCAACATAGCTATATTTTTCATTTCCCGTTGCCGGATTCAACAAATAGTAATTATTGCCTTCTACAGTTGCCTTCATAGCGATCAAGTATTGACCACCGTTCTCAATTTCTGAGAGTTCACTGATTTTTGTATATCCTGGGATCTCACTATCAACTACATTGTCATCTTTTCGATAAAGTTCAAAATCACATTTGCCTTTACTATCTACAGAACCATTTCTATCGAAATGGAATTTACTTGCATCATCTTTCCAAAAATACAAATATTTGCTGTTTGAAGCGTCTTCTGCCTGCTGTAACGTAAATGCTTCTCCATTTTTAGCAACCGTAATAACCGCCTCTGTCTCGACAAGTGGTCTGTTAGCTCCTGATGATGATTTTGGTCCGAGATAAACCTTTTTCCCATCCTCTGTTACTGCTGTGATCTTATACTGGTTTTCTGTTCCCTCCTGTTTATCAAACGTAAACAGGCATTTACTGATCTTCTTCTCACCGCCATTATCAAACTGTGCATTAGTTCCAAGCGCTACCGAAGCCTCTTCTTTTATCGGGATATTTTCTTCAACTACTTTTGCAACATGATTAAAATTACTGCTTGCAGCAGATGGATTTACCGCATAATAAGTTCCATCATCCGCCTTTGCCGTAATTAAATATTTCGTACCGCTTGTAAGTTGAGAAATATCTGTCACTTTCTCATACCCCGGCATTCCCAGATCATTTTTTGCACCTGGCGCCGCTTTCCATAATTCCATGTGACACTGTGCCACATCACTGCTGTATCTGTCAAAGTGCAGCTTAGAAGTATCGCCCTTCCAGAAATAAAGATATGCACCGCCTGTTCCTTCTGTCATATCTTTTAAAGATACCGTTCCATCCTCATGTGACTCTAATAAAATTTCTGTCTCTGTCTCTGCGCTTACACACTGTGACGGTGCTTTTTTATGGTTCACATATACTTTCTTATCTCCAGCCTGTGCGGAAATTTTATATGTATTTTCTTTATTTGCCACACTCTCAAATGTAAACATGCAGTTATCCAAGGAGACTTTCTCTCCATTAAAATTCGCCTGTGCAGTTGCAAGCTGTGCTTTTACCTGTTTCTCAACTGCCTGTGCATCCTCTCCTACCAATGTCACATCTGCAATATTTTTATCAAGACCGTCTAATGTGCTGTCACTGTAATTTCCTGTCTTGTCTGTATATGTTTTCGTATCTCCTACACGAAGATCTACGATCTCATAATCTTTTTCATCTGTTACGATTACATCGACTGTCGTCTTTTCACCTTCAGACTCAACTGTTACAGTCGCTTTTTCCATTCCTGTTACTGTTTTAGATGTCAATGTCACTTCGCCGTCAGCATATGCTGCTGTTACTGCGTTTTCATTGTCAGAAGAAACTTCCACTTTTGCGCCATCTTTTAAGCCGTTTACTGTCAGTTTTTTCGACATATCAGATGTCATTGTAACATCTGCCACAGTACCGTTTTCGTCTGTGCACCAGATATTTCCGATTGCTGCGCCTTTTGCAACGTCTTCAATATCAAAATCTTCATACGTAATCACAGTTCCGTCACTCTCATAAAGAAGACCGATCGTTCCGTCAGGAAGAATTGTCAGACAAGAGTATGCGTAATATGCAGATCCGTTAATGCTGTAGTTATATTTCCAGTCAAGTGTTCCGTCATCCTGCACTAAGCCTACGAAAATCTTTCCCGCCGCACGTCCCGATGAAGACGATGGAGTTGCAAACAAGATTGCTGTTTTACCATCAATTTTCTTCGGATATGTAATTGCTGTCAACTGACAATTCAGCCAGTAACTAATCCCCATATTTTTTTGCGTTGACCATGTTTCTCCAAAATCATCCGATGTATAATATCCGCCATGGCGAGTAAACATATACAATTTTCCATCTGCCTCAGTTACAACTGCTTCTGAACTCCATCCAGATACAGACTTTCCTCTTTCCCACGTCTTACCGCCATCATCCGAATAAATAGCCACGCTATTTTTATCTGAACCTGTAAATTCATATGCCGTAAATAAGATCCTGCCTTTAGAAGTAACCATACCTCGTCCCGGTCCTACTAAAAGAGACTGCTCATGATCTTTTCTCATATTGACAATCGTAGGTACAGACCACGTTGCTCCTGCATCTTCCGATGTTGTCAGGTACAAATAATCTGTCGGCCATACCTGAAACGGCGAATCAGCTTCAAACAGATTCGCATCTACATCTTTCCCTTTAATATTAAAATAAGCGTCAACTGTATAACCTTCTACGATTGCGTCATTCGCATCTTTAATCACATATGCAGAATCAGATTCTTTCTTATCATTCTTTTCCAAATGATATGTATAGTTAGCTTCATTCTGACGATCATTTACCCAACAATTCTGCCATTTCCTTGCGTCTGCCAGAAGAATATTTCCGTTCTCATCATGACTTTTACCTGCGACCGGTGCATGACTCGCGCCATTCAGCGCATATCCTGCCGGAAAAAGGTCTGCAATCATGTACACCTTTTCTCCGTCCGTTGCCATGGCAGGATCGATAAACGTTGTAGAATTGTTATTATGCGTGTTCCCGTTATCACCAAGGTAATTAGCAAACGTATAGTGCCATGTCTTTCCTTTGTCTGTCGAACGGGATACGATCGTATCCAGTCCACCACCGTCTAAACTCGTATTCCATCTGGCATCGCAGCCGGCTACCAATGTGCCGTCATCAAGAGATACAAGACACGGAATTCTAAACCTTGTACTTCCTCCCGTTCCACTCCAGAATGGCTGTTCTTTCGTTGTTCCGTCTCGGGGCTTCACGCCATCTGCCGCCATAACTGTTCCCGGCACACTACTGACCGTTAAAACCGCGGCAAGCAGAAGCGCTAAAGCCCTTCCTCTTTTTTTCATACTTTTTCCCTCCGTTTATTTTTAGGCTCATGTCAATCCCCCCGAAGTGCCAAAAGGCATATTCCGGGATTGTAAGCGATCGCCAAGTTCTCGGCGAACTCAGACTTTGGCTTATCGCCATTACAAAAAAGAAAAACCGTATTAAACCATCTACGATTTTCCATTTTACACCTTATTTATATTATACTATTCGCCATATTGTTTTTCAATGAGATTGCCCTTGACAAAACCACTGAATTTTTCGTGCTAAACAACAGTGTTTCCCTTCAATTTTTTGTGTATTTTACACAATTTTAGCTAACAATATTTCTATTTCTTCATATCGTGGATCATTCGGACGATATCATATCCGTAGTTATCTCCCGTTGCCCAGCCAAGCCCTTCAGGATTTTCCTGCTGCCCCAGCCATTCCACATATGGAGCCGTTCCTTTTTTTACATACTCATACCGATCATCTACACACTTCCCATTCAAAGGGTCTGCTGTGGCATATGCTTTCAGATGTTGAATCTGCGCCCTGATCCCGGTCCGCACATCAGGATAAGAGTTCCCGGGCACACCCCCGCCTGTTGTACCTAATCCCGCAAAATTAAACTGTTCGACAGAAGCATCTCCGCCATACTGCAAAAATCCCGTTTCTTTCATCGTCTGCACAAAAGCAACTTCCGGACGAACGCCTTCTGCCACCGCTTCATCATAATACATCCTGCAAAACACTTCTATAGACTCTGCTCCACCTTTGGAAAGAGCTTCTTTCGGATAAGGTTTTCCTGCCGTCTGAAAATAATCTACCATCTCATCAACTGTTACGCGGCTGTTTCCCATAATCGGATACTGTCCGTCAGCGATCGTTTCCTGTGATTCTTCAGCATTTCCCGCTGTATTTTGAGCGTTGTTTTCCCTTTGGTCTTTCACTTCATTTTTCTCTTGATCATTTCCTTTGTTTTTTTCGTAAACTTCCGCTTCTCCTTGTACAGCCGCTTCCTGCTTATTCTTGTCCTTCTCATGTGCCTGCGAAGAGAGCCGCCCTGATACTGATGCCAGTGCAATCGTTAAAACAAGAAGTACCGCCAGACCCGCTTCCATATATAATTTCATTTTCCGCTCATTTTGACGCGCCATATATTCACCATCCCAGAAATTTAAAATATCTCAACGGAACAACTTCCGCTGAGATATTATATTAGCACATGTTCAAATATATGAAAAGGAATCCCTTCCCGGTAAATTATTTTGCAAACAATATTGCAACGCCATATTTACGCGCGCGCCATTCCATCTACACTAAGAACTACGCCTGTAATATAGGACGCTTCATCAGATGCAAGAAATACAAATGCATTTGCAATGTCTTCCGGCTGTCCGAGTCTGCGAAGCGGAATCTGTGCGATCATCGGCTCGATCACGTTTTTCGGAACGGCTTTCATCATGTCTGTTTCCGTAATTCCCGGAGCAACTGCATTGACACGGATTCCTTTTGGCCCAAGCTCTCTTGCCAGAGAGATCGTCGTACCGTTTACCGCAAACTTAGACGCCGGATAAGCAAATCCGCTCGGCTGACCGGAAATACTTACCATTGAAGACGTATTCAGGACAACCCCGCTGTGATTTTTAATCATTCCGTCAACTACCGCGCGTGTTGCGTTAAATACACCTTTTACATTCAGATCGATCACACGATCAAAATCAGCTTCTGTATAAGATGTAAACGGAGTGCTCTCGGAAACCCCCGCATTATTCACCAAAATATCAATACGTCCGAACTGTTTCTCTACTTTATCAAATTCTTCTTTCACACTTTCAAAACTTCCGAGGTTCGGACTGATCCCTACCACTTCTGCATCCGGATGAATCGCTTTTAACTTCTCGACTGCCGCTTCCGCGTTTTTTTCACTGCTCGCCGCAACAGCAACTTTCGCACCCTCTCTTAAAAATGCATCTGCTGTCGCAAATCCGATTCCACGGCTTCCTCCTGTAATAATCGCTACTTTATCTTTTAATCTCATAAATCGTTCCTCCTGTTTTTCTCTTGTTTTTATGTGTCGATCTTACTCTCTTATAATTTTCATTGCACATTATATAAGTATAATAACACATAATAGAAATTATGTCTGTGATTTTATCACCAAATAAAAATATCCGGCAAAATAATTATAAACATAATATAAAATAAAAGAGAATATCTCGCAGCAAAAAATCGCAATCTGCCGCGGATATTCTCTTTTTCTTATTCTAAGCCTGCTTTTATTCGTGATAAAAATTCACCGTCTCTGCTATATTCTCTCGCCGCCAAAAGCGCCGCTCCCTGTACAGGCGAATATTTAGGAGGACAAAGACAAATTCCATTTTCCTCGAGCTTCCGCACCAGTGGCTTTAATATAAAATCTCCTGCATGAAACAATCCACCTGAATAAGATACGATCGTGTCTCCCGAAAATTCCAGTTTTCTATAAACAGCGCCTATGATCAGCGCTAATTCTTCTGCCGCAGCCTCATACAAACGTATTGCTTCTTCATCTCCTTGCATCGCTGCCTGTAAAAGCAATTTTTGAAGTTCAGCTGTTTTTGTACGATTATTTTTATACACTTCATCAAAAATGTCTATAAGGTCAAAGTCATTTTTTAAATTAAAATTGTATCGGAAAATCTCGAGTAACTTTCCTTTTTTTACCCTTCCGTCACTCTCTTTTGAAAACAGCTCCAACGCTTTCTTTCCCAACCAATAACAAGAGCCTTCATCAGAAAAACCATCATCCCATCCGCCCGCACGAGCTTCTGTGCCAAACTTATTTTGTCCATAAGCGATCGAACCTGTTCCTGCCACAAGATTGATCCCCTCTTCTAATCCCAAAGATCCTGCCCATCCCGCGGCGCTGTCGTTTACAATTTTCATCGGCCTATCTGTAATTTTGTCAATCCGGCATAAAAAGCGTTCATCATTTACTCTTGATTCTCCCCAATTCGGAAAGGCAAGACATATATAGGCATCATTCCCGTCTAATATTTGATTTATATTTTCTCTCAGTAATTCTGTCACATAATCCATTCCAACGTGCTTATAAGAAATAGTTCCTATCTTGCGCTGTGCAATCGTTTTTCCGTTTTCATCTAACAGTAAAAAATCAGTTTTTGTTCCCCCTCCGTCAATCCCCAGAAAATACACTATACCGCCTCCATTTCCGAAAATGCTTCTAATGTAAACACAAGCGCTCTCACAAGATGAAACGCACATTTCCACGGTGTTCCTTTTGCACTGTTTTTTACGGTTCCGTCATATTCCAGTCGTTCAAACCACTCTTTATATTGTGAATCAAAAAACTTTTCTTTACAATAATTATGCTGATCTAAAAATTCTTGAAGAAAATAACTATCTTTCGTATAGCAATACGCCTGTGCATAAGCTGTCAACGCCTCTGCATTCGGCCACCATACTTTTTCATTCCATAAAGAGTTCGTTTCTTTAAACCAGTCGATCGGGCGAGGTGTTTCCCCCAATGCGTCTGCATATGAAATAATTCCACCATACTCTTCATCTTTTCCGACGGCATTTGCCCAACGGGCAATCTGTATACCGCGCATAGTAATCTGCTTGTCTTCCAGCAATACTCCTGCCTTCATAAGAAACCATGCTGATTCATGCATATGTCCCGGATTAATAAAGCGGCCTTTGTCTGACTCAATATCAATTTTATTTTCTCTTGTAACCGCTTCAAACACTACGTTATATTCATCATTTGCAAACCAGTTAGCAATCTTATCGACACATTCATTCAAAAGTTTTTTTGTAACATCCGTCCCCAATACTTCCGCACATGTTTCCGTTGTAGACAGACATGTCAGATACATGTCATGCCATATAAAAACCGGGCTCCATGTATTTTCATATATTTCTTTAAACCATGGATCAAATACATTTTTTTCCATCGTTTCATAACAAGTTTTTAAAAGTTCCATATTTTCCGGCGTTCTTACTTCTTCTATTTTAAGGTATTCTGCCACCCCCTGCAAAACATGAAAATCAGAAAATATTGAGATTGTACCTTCCAAAACATTCCCTTTTCTGTCCAATACATAATTCCATCTTCCATCGCCCGCATACCCATATTTTACAAGAAATGAAAAACCATGCTTTGCATTTTCCAACCACTCCTTCTTTTTGCGTACTTTGTTATAAAGCAGTGAATATATATATAGCTGACGCCCTTGAAACCAAATATATTTCTTATCATCTGTCATCTTTCCTTCTCTGTCAAAACAAGTAATATATCCGCCGTATTCTTTATCTATGCACCTCCGATCCCAAAATGGCATCACATCTTCTAAAATATGTTTTTCATAATAAGATACCAGTCTTTCTTTCAGTAATATGTCCATATATGCCTCCATATCATTCTCCTATGATTTCCAGAGCATAATGATCTGCTCTTCCGCATAATCCAATGCAACTTTTATCCCACCTATGATCGGAGCATCTGCGCCTAACTTTGAAGTTACGACTTCAGGAACAAACGGACAAACTTTTTCTAATATTTTCTTGATCTCAACAATATTTTCCTCTGTAAAAATTTCTGAATCTCCGCCTAATATCACCATCTCAGAGTTTAACATCAATACGGTATTGGCGATGACAACGGCGATTTTTCTTATAATTTTTTTCACAATGGCATCTGCCGCCTCATCACCTTGTTCAGCTCGCAAAATAAGATCTGACAAGCCGTTTTTTTCACCGCATTCTGAGAAAATATTTTGACACACCTTTTTTTCAAATCGTCCGGGACATACAAACTCATCTGTCATCTCTTCCAATGATTCTAGATAATAACCTAATTCTCCCGCCGCCATATTATTTCCTTTTAGAAGATATCCGTCCACAATCGCCCTTGCCGCAAAGCCTTCTCCGTATTTTATGTAAACAATATTCGTCTGTTTTTTTCCTACGCCTCTTTCACGTTCTCCGATCAGCGCCAATTCAACGTCATTTACAATAATCGCTTCTACATTATATTTCTGTAAAATATGCTCTTTCAAATCGACATTTTTCCATTCCGGCAAATATGTTCCAAAGAGATCGTTTAAATCATTCTGGCCTGTCAGCGCAGGAACACCTACTGCGATCGCAATCACATCTACATCCTTTTTTCGCTTTTCAAGCAACTCGTCTATCGCAGAATCCAACTGCCCGAGAACCTCGTCCACTCCGTTTTCTACTATGATCTCCTTTTCTGTCCACTGCTGAACTTCACCGTACAGATCTGCAATACCTGCACGAACTTTTTTAGGCATCAATTCAACCGAAATCACATAATAAAGGTCTCCTTTATAACTTAATTGTCTCGGCTTTCTTCCCAAGCTCGTATCGTCACAGCCGTTTTCATATACAATCCCGTTTTCGATCAAGGCCGCTACATTATTACTTACCGCCGGTGCACTTAAATGCATCCTTTTTGAAATTTCCTGTCTGGAAATTCCATCATATACTTTTATCAGCCGTAAGATCATTAGTTTATTTCGATCTCCTATATCTGTCGGATTATAGATTTTCAAAGCATATCCCCCTTTATTTCTTACTCTTTGACCGAACCTGCCAACATACCTTCAACAAGATATTTCTGCGCAAATATATATATCAACACGATCGGCACTGTCGCAATAACCAACCCTGCCATAATAACAGGTATATTTAATGTGAAACGTCCTTTAAATAAAGTAATCCCTACCATTAAGGTTCGCAATTCTTCTTTCTGAAGAAAAACAAGCGAAATCAACAGCTCGTTCCATACCCATACAAGATTTACAAGTGATGAAGTAATAAGCGCCGGAACGCTCAGCGGAATCATAATCTTTGTCAACGCCTTCCGCTTACTGCACCCGTCAATCTCCGCTGCCTCTAACAAAGAATCCGGTACTGTTTTCATGAAATTTCTCATCAAATATATCGTCATAGGCAACATAATTCCTATATATATTAATATCACAGAAACACGTGTATTTACCAGACCCAATATTTTAATAATCCGGAACTGCGGTATAATCATAACAACCGGAGGAACAGACATCAGCGGAACGATCATGTTGAACAACACTTTTTTCCCTTTAAACCTCATCTTTGCAAAGGCATATCCTGCCAGCAGTGCAATGATTCCCGTAATAAAAACCGCTGCAACTGTAAGAATCAAACTATTCATAAACCATTGTCCGAACGGTTTTCCCCGGAAAGCTTCCACAAAGTTTTGTACTGTAAATGTTTGCGGAAGGCCTGCCATATTATTGACATATTCTTCATGCGTTTTAAACGAATTCGCTGTCATAAAATATAACGGAAAGATAATAACGACCACAAGTAAAATCATCAATAGCTGGGAGACTATTCCTCCTCTTTTTCGTTTCATTCTTTCACTCCTCTTTTCTCATAACAATCTGATGTATTACAATCAATATTGCCGCAATAGCAAGAAGTACTACGCTGATCGCCATTGCAATATTGAAATCACCACCGCCAAACGCTTTCTTATAAATCAAATATTCCAACACAAGCGTCTTATTTCCCGGGCCGCCTGCCGTCATGACATAAATGAAATTAAACACCCAACTCAACATTTCAATAAGAGTGATGATCACATAAAATTCAATAATCGATTTTGTCTGCGGCACGGTAATGTGCATAAATTTCTGAAACCATGTAGCTCCGTCTACATCAGCCGATTCATACAATGTTTTATCTATTGACATCATTCTCGCCAAAAACAAAACAACTCCGAAACCGATCTGCTTCCACATAATAACTATTGCCACACTCGGGAATGCCAAATTCGGATCTCCCAACCAATCCAACGCCATATTCTCCAACCCGATTGTCCGCAAAATAGAATTGATAACTCCGTTGTACTGCAGTAAATATGAAAATACAATGCCCACAACCGGAATTGCCAGTATGTACGGAATAAAAATAACGCTTCTGTAAAACCTCCACCCTCTGATTTTGTTATATAAAATTGATGCAATGGCAAGTGAAAGCACTGTCAATATCGGAACGCATAAAAATAATTTCAAGTTGTTCTTCAACGCAGTCAGCAAAAGTTCGTCTTCAAATGCCATCTTATAATTTCTCAGACCTACAAAAACACTCTCATTTGCAAAGGTCGTATAGAAGCTTTGGATAATAACATAAATAATCGGAATTACAATTACAACCGCCAAAATGATAAAGGTTGGTAATATATAGAAATACGGCGTGAACTTTTTCATCCTGTTCGTTTTCATATCAATCCCTTCCTTTGAAACAGAGGCTTTCCTCTTTTCAGAACTATTCTTCTACACTCCATTCTAAAAACGCATCATGAACCTCAGGATTTTGTTCCATACATTTCCCGAGCGCCTCATCTAATTCCACCGCTGCATCCTTTGGCGCTAACCCTTCTGAAAACATCTTCTGTACCGTCGGAATCAGACCATCTGTTTCAAACATAGGTGCAAAATACAACTGATAACAAAAATTATTGTCTTCTTTCTGCCATTCCAAAACTTTTCTGTCAATTTCGCTGGATACCCAGCTTTCATCAAAGTTATTATTCGGCATCATCGCATTTGCCGATTCATACAGATATTTAATATTATCTTCTTCCTGTAAAAACAATAAGAAGTCTGCCGCCTCTTCTTTATGTTTCGCACTGTTTGGTATTACATATACCTGACTCGGAGTTGCAACTGAATCCGCAAATTTTCCGGTTCCGAATACTGGCGCTTTTGCAAAACCGATCTGATCTGACCCTAATGATTTTTCCAATGATACCGCATACGGCTGTGTATGAAGTGTCATTGCCGCTTTTTTGCTTTCGATCAACTGCTGCCCCTGATATAAGTCTAATGAAAGTATATCTTCGTTAATATATCCGGCTTCTTTCAGCTCTGCAATTTTTTCCAGCCATTCAGAGTATTTTTTATCTGTAAAGCTTTCTTGTCCACTCATAAGGGAAATCATATCATTCACGCTGTCCATATTTTGCTGTCCCAAAAAAATCCCGATCCACGCCGGTAAATATCCGTCTTTTAACCCCATTCCTAACGGCGTAATTCCTGATGATTTTAATTTCTCACAACACTCTAAAAATTCATCCCATGTAGTAAACGGATTTTCCGGATCTACTCCGGCAGTACGCATTGCTTCTTTATCATAGGCAATCCCATATGTAAATCCATATGCCGGGATTCCCCATTGTTTCCCGTTCCAATTCGTCTGAGCCAATGCCGACTTCGGAATAACCGAGAGTTCTTCTTCAGAAATATAGTCACTAATCGGAGCTACGTTTCCTTTCCAAACATCTTCCATTGCCTGAGTTCCGCCCCACATATATTGAATATCCGGACCTTCCCCTGCCGCCTCTGCCGTACGAAATGCCGTATACAGATTATCACTTTCCTGAAGAACAGCTTCCACTTTAATATCAGGGTTCTTTTTTTCATACCGTTTTACCATCTCTTCCATATACGCCTTATATCCCGGCACTTCTTGTTCTCCCCAATACCAAACGCTCAAAGTTGTTTTCCCTGTACCTTTCGCATCGTCGCTCTTTCCACATCCAAAAAGCAAAGATACGACCAACGCCGCAATCAACACCACAGAAATCTTTTTCATACTTTTCTCCTTTCTTTTATTTAAGTACATTTATTAATTTAATTAAATAATATCATAAAATATATATTTGTCAATATTTATCTGAATATTTATGTAT
>PPYE01585695.1_pt1 | contig 13894 bp, 12 predicted proteins | sample 1559881 | NCBI WGS metagenome assembly PPYE01 (sample SAMN08240022, study PRJNA423297) | Human gut metagenome, whole genome shotgun sequencing project.
AGCAGACGGTGTGGATGAGCCATCGCGACGCCGTGGACGCCGTGCCCGCGGGCTTCACGGTGACGGCCTCCACCGACACGTGCCCGGTGGCCTCGATGGAGTGCAGCGATCGCCGACTGTACGCGACGCAGTTCCATCCCGAGGTGCGCCATACGCCGCATGGCGACGAGCTGCTGAAGAACTTCCTGTTCGGCATCTGCGGCCTCGAGCCGTCGTGGACGATGGACTCCATCATCGACGACGCGGTGGCGGCCATCCGCGCGCAGGTGGGCGACGCACGCGTGATTCTGGGCCTGTCGGGCGGCGTGGACTCGTCGGTGGTGGCCGCGCTGTGCGCAAAGGCCATCGGCAAGCAGCTCACCTGCGTGTTCATCAACCACGGCCTGCTGCGCAAGAACGAGCCCGAAGAGGTTGAAGAGGTGTTCACGAAGCAGTTCGACGTGGACTTCGTGCACGTGCGCGCCGAGGACCGCTACGCCGCGCTCTTGGCCGACATCGTCGAGCCCGAGGCGAAGCGCCGCATCATCGGCTCGCAGTTCTGGAAGGAATTCTTCGCCGTGGCGGAAGACCTCGCCGAGGGCGGGCGTCCCGTGAAGTTCCTGGCGCAGGGCACCATCTACCCCGACATCATCGAGAGTGGCGCCCGCAAGACCGGCGGCAAGGCGTCCACCATCAAGAGCCACCACAACCTGATTCCGTTCCCCGAGGGCGTGCATTTCGACCTGATCGAGCCGTTGGACCACTTCTTCAAGGACGAGGTGCGCGCGTTGGGAACGGCGCTGGGACTGCCCGACCACATCGTGCACCGTCAGCCCTTCCCCGGCCCGGGCCTGGCCATCCGCATCATCGGCACCGTGACGCGCGAGAAGCTTGAGATTTTGAAGAACGCCGACGCCATCGTCCGCGAGGAGTTGGACGCGTACAACCAGCGCGTATTCGAGGAGACGGGCGAGCGCAACTCCGAGCGCAGCGTGTGGCAGTACTTCGCCGTGCTGCCCGACGTCAAAAGCGTCGGCGTCATGGGCGACGAGCGCACCTACGCCTACCCCATCATCCTGCGCGCCGTCGAGTCGAGCGACGCCATGACCGCCGACTGGGCCAAGCTCCCGTACGACGTCCTGGCCCGAGTGAGCGGCAGGATCGTAGCCGAAGTCCCCGGAGTGAACCGAGTAGCGTACGACATCACCAGCAAACCGCCCGCGACGATCGAGTGGGAGTGACCTAGGGAAACGTTGTTAAAAGGGATTCTAAAGTAATTGAGTTTACTGTAACAGAAGTTAGAGGAAAAAGCCACCAGCGCACCTCTCAAATTAAACTCACGAAAATACCCTCACGAGCAGAGATCGCGAGGGTATTTTTATGTCCATTTACCTGCATTTATTCTTAAAATCAATCTTGCCGAAGTTACCCTGCATTCCCTTACTATCCCTTAGAGTACGTGAGTTTACGCATCAAAAATACTTTTGAAGAATAATTTTTCGGAATTTCGATGCCCTGCCCAAAAAGTTGATTTCTTACAAACTCAAAATAAACTCACGAGTTATCAGGGGTGCCCATCATAAACTCACGAAGTATGTTTCCGCAGGTAAAGGCACCTGTTTCAATCATTCTGTTTTGAGCGAGAAAAATGGCGAATTTCAAGCGTTTTTCGCCAAAAAAGAAAGGTCCGATAGCTGGGATCGGACCTTTCGCGTCATTCTAGTAGGTAGAATAATTGAGTTTATAAGCCTAGGCTTTACTATTGAGATATTGAATGATGTCGAGATATTCATCAGTGATAACCACTGTTTTGCTTATCCCAGTTGCATCCATCTCCAACAGAAGGAGCGGCTCTTTTGAGCCCCAATCATTTAAACCTATCTCAAAGGTCAGCCCGTTCTTCTTTAGCTCGTATTGACTGCCAGGCTGCGTGCCTTTTAAATATAGGAACCTCACATCCCACCCTTTATTTTTCATAGCTTCTGCAATCAGCATATTATTCAACTCTTTATTATTGCCGCTGGCAACGGTGTTTGACCTAATTGGGAAAAAGCATAGCGGCGTACTCCATAGCGATTCCTCAATCTTAAACTGAAAAATTGTTCCTAGTTTTCCAAACAAATCATCCGAATCGATAAGATATTTCGCCCAGAAGTCATCGCGTGACTGATCCCAGACGTAGGTATCAACAATGGCTTTTAATTTCGAATTGATATTTCCACTTTTCGTCGCCAAATCGTCCAGTAATTCCCTGAAGAGAACATTGACGTCTTGATGGCCCAATCTAAAGTACGCCCTCCAATCAATATCGCGGTCATCACTAACGACATAACTTTTTAAACTCTTGAGCTTAATTGAATAGTCACCCTTTGATAGCAACGCTCTTCTCAGCAGAATTTCGTCAGCCGCAAACCCAGTATCGGAAAAGATTTCCCCAATCAATGATAGGTACTTTTTAAAGCAATCGAGCTCTACGGATGTCGAAGCAGTTGCATCGACGATTGAGCCAACACCTGCGAAGCGTAAAAGAAATCCGACTTTTCCAGAAAAATAAGGCAGAGCTTCAGCTTTAAAAATGGAATCTTCCCAATTAAGACCCGCTCTATTTAACAACAAATTGGCCTTAATTCGTTCCTCTGTAATTTGCTCTTCAGGAGCAAAACCGGAGATCTTCACCTTCTCATCCGCGAACGCATGAAGAATGTCAGTTGCCCTGTCACGCAATGAAACAATGCACTTAATTGCATTAGAAAAAAGACCTAGTACGTTATAGCCTTGGTATCGCTCACTACTTGCCGACAGATTCCTGAATACGCGATACCAACTTCCCCATGAGTCGTCATCAAATACCCCAGCTACTCCTTGGAGATAAGTTGACGCCACTTCAAGCAAGCGCGATCGGCATACGATGATTTCCCTTCCTCATCGGCACACGCCAAGACAATTCCAATTATTTCGGAGCTAGCATTTTCACTAGTGACATAATCAAGGATTCCTTCAATTTGTTTGAATGTTTCCTTAGTGAATACAGATTTACCATTTTCAAGCGAAGTATCAAATTCTTCTAATGTTGATATCACCATTGATGACTGGAGGGTTCGCACTCCATCTTCATCGCCACGTATAGTGCCTGTATACGAATTCAGCTCACTCCATTTATTCCAGAGCATCCACCTGAAGAAATTAAGCATTGCCTTATCGTACCCAGATGCGCTTCGATAATTCCAAAAGAAATCAGCCCAGCGCTGGTCTAACTTCATAAAGAAATTTGCAAAGTCTGCTTCATCGAGAATAGAAGTGGCTCGTTTTTCTAAATCGGCTTTGAAATTTTCATACGCAGACAGCATCTTTCCACGAGCGTTCATCTTGATGTATAAATCATCTTCATTGCCGATATTCTCAACATTAAGCCATTCGAATCTTATTGGGCAGTCATCCTGGTTCGTTAGAATTTGCCATAACTTATCACTAGATTCTGAAAAGATTTCATGGATTTTATCTAACACCACCCACGTAGACTTAATCGTTGGATCAAACTTCCACTCCGCTCTAAACCAGGACGAATCCCAGATCAACTGGGAAATTCTCGTATCGGACGTGTTTGCCAAATCCTCGGCTATTTCACTAAAATATTCCAACTCAGTAATTCGAAGAAAGTAGTCCTTGGAACTCGACCTAGCATGATAGGAAAACTTCGACAAAGTATTTAGGAAAGCTTCTTTATTGTTTTCTTTCCTCCGCAACAATGCATACCAATGCAAAAGGAACAGCGTTGTAAGTCTCTGCTGGCCATCCAATGGCAAAAACAAATTACCATCAACTTTTCCGTATACAAAATTAAGATTAACTAAAGATCCTTCTTGGATCGCTGTGTTCATCTCATTAAGGAGTCCGTCGAGAGCGCTTTGAACTACTTTAGAATCTCTACCCTGAATGTAATCTCGCTGGATGTCGGGAATGGCGATTTCATATTGCTTGATAGCTTGCCAAAAAGTGAAACTCGCATTATTCATTTTCATCATCACCTAAATACATCGACAATGTCTCAAGAATGCCGTAAGCCCCTTGGAGATAGTCGCTTCTATCCATGTATCCCCAGAATTCAAAAGACGTTGGTTTGCTTGTGTAGTATTTCAAGAACACGTTTTTTGTGCAGACGGGAACAAATTCAGCAAGCTTATCCTTTTCTTTTATTCGCTCTCTTTTTGCTGCAAACCCATCACATCCATAACTCCTATTTGTTGCGGCATCTAATAGCGTTAGATTTGATATCGAATTCTGCTGCTGAGCAATGGTTTCTAGCAGTGAAGCACATAATCCTGTTGAAGCGAATCGATCGCATTCCTTTTGGTCTGTGTATAAGCTCTTCCCAATAAAGGAATTAATCTCGTTTTCCACTTCACTAGTCAGAACGCTGTAGTCTTTTGCGACTTCGATGAGACCTTTAAAATAGCCGCGATGAGCTTCAGCAGATTCATCTTCAGTTGGCGGTTTATTTGCGGTTGCATGGATGTGCTCAATGTCCCATTTTTCTTTTTTGTACTCGTCAAACGGAAAACGTGCCGTTGACCTCTCGGCAGTAAGTATTGTCTGAATATTGAAAAGAAGCAGAACGCGCGTAATTGCCTTTTTATTCTTTGAATCACCGTAATCCAGCTGAAGCAACCCATCCGCCGTTCCAGCTCCTTGCGACTGAAGCGATTTTGTAATTTTTTCCGTAATCACAATCAACATTTTTGACTTTTTCATGTCTGCGAGATCAAGATAGAGCTCAGCTGCAGTGCATTCTTCGACAGCAATTAAATATCCCACTCGATGGTACAAATCCGAATCGCTATACCAGTACTTAAACGCGGAGAAAATATCACTGACCTGCGCCCAGATTGATTGCGCGCTTTCACCACCGTCCAACCTTGAACAAACTTCATCGAAAGAACGATAATCATCCTTGCCGGGGTTCTTTACACCTACCCAATTTGCCCAAACGTTAAAAAGGAAATCTATTCTTGTCGAACTTGTTAAGTCGGTAATGGCATTATTTGTCAAGAAATACCAAAAGGAATCATCCTGCAGTTGCTGTTCTATCGTATTCCAGCTCTCCGCAAGAACCGAAGCCCTATACATTCCAACATTACCGTCGCCCAAAGCTATTTCTTCTTTTGCATGGCTCAACAGCTTGCCCTTTATTAATTCAGCATTCGTGAGTGGTATTTTGCCAACATTTAGCTTTCTAAACATGGAGATGGCATCTTGTCCCTCGGGAAGCTGATACCAAATAAGAAGAGTGCTGCTCTCAAGATAAGAAACAATGCGCCTGTCAAACTCTTTGGACGTATAATTCTTTTCCTTTTTCCACGCATCTATCGTATTCCACGCTTGCTGCATGTAGTAGAAATCGGGATTAGAAAGAACCTCACCGGCTTCAGATCCAAGCTTTTTCTCTAAAAATTCTTTACTATCTGGTCTTGTCTGATAGGAAATAGAATAAGGAACACCAATCTCATCATCGTTTTTATATGCATACTTCAAGACAATGAAGATTGTCGTAAGTCGCTGTTGTCCATCAATTACTTCATATTGGTTTTCTTCAACCATGGGCTTAACGACAACGGGTTGCAAGCAGTACTTTTCATCTTGCTTGTCACCACCTTTGTTTGAGCTAAAAAACTCATCAATATCATTGAGCAAATCACTAACCTGCTGAGAGTCCCACCTATAACCTCGCTGATATGAAGGAACGAGAAAAGAATAGCCCTCTAAATCCTTCACTACATATTGCTCTGTTACAACTTCCGATTGCGTCTTTTCTTCCATAACAATCCCTAAATCTCCCTAACATACACCATAGTTAAGCCTTGAATTGAGCTTTCCAAATCTCGTACTCAGACTGGGTGATTTCATCCGATTCCAAAGCGTCTCGCTTTCTCTTCCAAGCCTTCAGAGCTGCCTCAACCTTAGGCGACTTTTTCGCCTTCGGATCAAACCCTAGTATCATGCCATCAGGCCCCTCAATCGGCTCAAGACCATATTCCTCCTCCGCCAGAAGGAACACTTGCAGAAGATCGGTTGCCGACTCGACAATATTACTTCCAGATAAAGCCTCAGGCGCCACGTCGAGTACTTCTGCCATCTTTACTAGCGCTTCGTTCTTCAGGGCGTTACGGCCCTTCTCGTAGCTTCTGATGGTGCTGTCGGACATACCTGCCATCTCGCCAAGCTCTTCTTGAGTAATGCCACGTAGCTTGCGGATTCTCTTAATGTTCTCGCCGGCGTTCATCTAGTTCTCCTTCAGTTCACATCAGACAACACGTGTCATGTGATTTCATATTCTACTTGACCGTATGTTTTCATACGGTTATGATTCACCTAAGCACCGTACGATTACATACGGTTAGATGACATTATGATGAGCGAGGACGATTATGTCAAAGATGATTGATGCACAAGAAGTAGCTGAACAGCTTGATGTATCAAAAGGCTACGCATATCGCGTAATCCGCATGCTTAATAGCGAGTTAAAAGACAAGGGCCGAATCGTTGTTCCGGGCAAGGTTAGCCGCGATTACTTCGAATACCGCTACTTCGGCCTTGAGAAGACCCCTAGGGAGATGTAGCAGAAATGCCTGTCTACAAGAATGAGACCACGGGTGCTTGGGACGTTCAATGCTATTACAGGAATTACGATGGCAGCCTCAAGCACAAGGTCAAGCGCGGATTCGATACCAAGACCGAAGCCCTTGAATGGGAAGCGAACTTCATTGCCTCAGCAAGCGATAACCTAGACATGACGTTCGCATCTTTTCTTGATAAATATGCAGAGGACGTTACACCCAAGATTCGACTGAACACCTGGATGACAAAGAAACACATCATCGAGACGAAGATCTTGCCAACCTTCGGCCATAAGAAGATGTGCGACATAACCAGCAGGGATGTCATCCGTTGGCAAAACGCCCTTATCGAAGACGAAGATGCTGACTACTCGCAAACATATCTTAAGACCATCAATAACCAGCTCACTGCGATCTTCAATCATGCCGTGCGTTATTACGGGCTCCTGCGAAGCCCTTGCGCTGCAGTGAAATCCATGGGAAAGAAAGATCCAGAGACCGAGATGCAGTTCTGGACAAAAGACGAGTATCTCTCTTTTGCCAATGAAGCAATGTCGAAGCCTTATACGTATCACGCATTTGAAATGTTGTACTGGTGCGGCATCAGGTGTGGTGAGCTGCTTGCGCTGACGCCTGCGGACTTTAATTTCAAGACAGGCATCTTGAGTATCGACAAGTCTTACCAGCGCATTAGCGGCCAAGACATAATTACCGAACCAAAGACGCCAAAATCGAAGCGCAAGATCATGATGCCGAAGTTCTTGATTGAGGAGATGGAAGAGTATCTTTCTACAATGGTAGACCTTCGTGAAAATGACCGCATCTTTTCTTTCACTAAGCACGCGCTTAATCATGAGATGAAGCGCTGTAGCGCAATAGCTGGCGTGAAGAAGATTCGCATCCACGACCTGCGCCATAGCCACGTTTCCATGCTGATTGACATGGGCTTCACGCCTTTAGCTATTGCTGATCGCCTAGGCCACGAAAGCATCGAGATCACATATCGCTACGCTCATTTGTTCCCTAATACCCAAGCTGATATTGCCAATGCGCTCAACAACCAGAAAGGAGTCTTCTGATGCCTTGCCCCAATGAAGCTCGTAAACGTAGCGTTGGCATTAATTTCCGATGCACTCCTGAAGAGAGAGACCAGCTAAACCAGCTAGTAGCCTTAAGCGGAATGGACAAGCAGGTATACATCATGGAGCGCCTCAAGAACCATGAAATCAAAGTTACGCCAAGTTCCAGAATATATAAGGGCATGTTGACCTCCTGTAAGAACATCTATCTTGAGCTTCGGCGTATCCGTAATGCATCTGAATTGAATGAGCGAACTATAGAAGTCATGGAAACGCTGGCCGCTATGCTTTTAGACCTCGGAGCACTGGATAAAAACGAGGTTTCTGCTTTGGAAGCTGATGATGCTGATATCTTTTCCATGAGCCGTGGCTGATCCACGTTCCCTTTGGATTCCTATCTGCTGCCCCAGCTTTCGCGCGCTGCCCACCAGCACGTCGAGGCCACTATCCACACCAAGCACTGCATATTGCACAGAGAATACCTTGTGGTCAGAATGACCAGCATGATTGCTATCGGTCGTACCTTCTGCGGTATGCGTTCCGCCTGAAATGCATAATCGATGCACATCGAGCATCTTGCGGTATTCCGAGCGTATATTTATCCACGACTCGCGAACTATGCAATTGATGCCAGCTCTTCCCACGTCTTGTCCTAGACGGATCCTTCCACGTGCCGTGATACCCAACCTCGAGCATCGCCATATCCCACGCTGGCGTTTGAATCGCGCTATACACCTGCCTTGTCATAATTGCTACCAATATGACCGTCCCGCACGTCCCCGGCACCCCCATAGGCGTCCTCTTGAACTCTGCAGGCTCATCGAGAACCACGGCTACGCCGCAAGGGCCGCAAAAACTTTTTATCTGGTGGGTTTTGTTTGATTCATCTAAAAACTCAAGCGCTCCGCGTTTTGACTTTCCCCCTTGCACCGGCCGAGGACCCCGATGGCTTCCGAGCTACAAGGTTCGCCCACAGGGGGCGGGCCAAAACTTTTGGAGGTCATTTCAATGGAAGCAACTCTCAACGACAAGGCAATGCGCGGTATCAGCAATTTCATCAACCGTCGCGGGATGGAAATCATCGAGGAAGGTTGGGCTCACGGCAAGGACAAGATCGACTTCGTAGTTGACGACGAGGGCGAGCTGGTCTTCATCAATTGCAACGTTCGCGAGAACGTCGGCAATGGCATGGGCTCGGAAAACCCCGACCGCAAGATGTTTGAACGCATCGCTGCTTCGTATTTGGCGGAACACCCCGATACCGCAGAAGGAACGGTCCGCTTCGATATCATCACGATGCTCATCCTGAGCGACCACAAGGCGCTTTTGAGGCATCATCGCAACGTGCTCGGCGTGGATAGTAACGACCTCGACTAGCCGCGAGCAGCTGCCCCAGCGAAAGTTGGGGCAGCAGATAGGAAGCCCCAGGCGGCCTGCGGCCGCCTGGGGTGATATTCATTGAGTTCTACAAGAATATAGCCCTAAAGCACACGATATTGGGGCGTATGAGTTGAATTCCAGCTATAATGAACGATTAAACCCAGTATCACAAAACGCTTCCCATTTGCAACACAACTAAGGAAACATATATGCCAACATCTTCATTAGCATCACGCAAGAGCCGTTACTTAAAGATAATCAAGGATCCTGAATACGGTCGTTCTCTCGAAGAAATGGCACAACGAATAGTCCGCAACTCCCGCGTTGCACCAAACGAAGCAAGCGTTGAAAGCTATTTTGACTGCGAATTGTTTCATTTCTTTCGCACTCAATTTGGGGAGCTAGGATTTGAATACAATCCTACAAAAGAGAAATCGTACCAAACTAGCCGACATATTTTAAAGGGACGAGCCGACAGCGCAATCGCTTCACTCATTGTAGAATTCAAGCAGCCTTCCACTCTCTCGAATGAGAAGTCGAAGAATAAAGCTATGGAGCAAATCGCAGATTACCTAATAGCAAATGAAAACGAAAACAACCGTGAAAGCGAAGGGTTCGTGACTGATGGTGTCATTGGATGCTTTCTACGATGCGAAAACGGAGAGGTAACCAAGGAGTTTTTCTACGATCTAAATGGGCAAACATTGCAGCGAGTCATCGAGAATATCGTTCAAGTAAAACTTGTTGCCCTCAATGCCAAGAACTTAGTGGATGGCCTTTGCTGCCCCGCAGACAACTCAGGCATTGCTTTTAAATTAATGCGATCGCTGCACTCAATCGTCAAGAATAATAAACATCCCAAAACAGAAATGCTCTTCGACGAATGGCAGCAGCTGTTTAATCTTGCGCACGATGATTCTTCTCAGCAGCAAGCTATAATCGACCGAAAAGAGTCACTCGAAGACCTTTTAGGGGAAAAGCTTCCAGATCCTGAAGATCAATATCATGCGCTATTTACCCTCCAGACAGCCTACGCCATTATCGTTAAATGTATCGCATACAAAATTGTTAGCTTGGTTAGATACAAAGCAAGTATTATCAATTTCTACGATTCTATGGGTCTTGCTTCTGAGCCTCTAAGGATGCAAATGACCGACCTTGAAAACGGTTCCGTTTTCGCTAGATACGGCATAACTAATCTTCTTGAAGGGGACTTCTTTTCTTGGTATACAAACCGAAATCAATGGAACGACGAGCTTGCAGATACGATGAGTGAACTATTTGAAATGCTTAGTCGTTTCTCTGACCGAAAAGAAACCAGCACGGCGCGCGGGTCACAGGACTTCTTTAAGGCTTTATACGAAGCGATGGTTCCCGCTGCCGTTCGCCACTCCCTTGGAGAATACTATACAAAAAAATGGCTTGCTGAATCTGTCGTCAACCAGAGTCTTAGCTTTGCCTATGAAGATGAATGGAGAGCGCTTGATCCGTGCTGCGGGAGCGGCACTTTCTTAACCGTATTAATAGATAAAGTACTTGAGGAAACAGCAGAAAAAAGCGACGAAGAAAGACTAGGCAACGTACTAAATCGAGTTGTGGGTATTGATCTTAATCCTTTAGCTGCGTTGACTGCACGCGTTAACTACTTCATAAACGTGTCCTCACTCATCCATGGCAATTCAGCCCTGGAAATTCCTGTATACCTCGGAGATGCCTCTTATGTGCCAAAGGATATAGTAGTTGATGGAGTCGAATGTCTAACGTATTCGATTAACACGATGCTTGAACCTATCGAAATCACCGTGCCGAAAAGCATGGTAAGAGATATCGTTCGTTTTTCTCGCAAAATGAACGATATGGAATTGTACATTCAGAACCTTGATCAAGAAGGTGTTTCCGACATCTTCTTAAACCTATGCCTGCCCGAAGAACTAACACCAAATATTGTAAAAGGTATTTCTCATCTCTCCCAACAACTTGTTGAGTTGGAGAGAAAAAACTGGGATGGTGTATGGGCTCGCTTAATTACTAATTTCCTTTCAACGGCTAATTTAGGAAAGTTCCAACTGATTGTTGGAAATCCACCTTGGGTTGACTGGAAAAGCTTACCTTCTGGATATCGAGAAAGAATAAAAGGTCTCTGCATTTCCAGAGATCTATTTTCCGGCGATAGGATGACAGGCGGCATCAATTTAAACATTTGCGCTTTAATAACTAACGTCGTCGCTCAAAACTGGTTGGCACGTGAAGGCGTAGTAGGATTTTTGATGCCTGAACCTCTAGTCTTCCAGCAATCATATGAAGGATTCAGAAATCTCAAACTCGATAACGGCAGACGCTTGTATTTCAACATGTTCCATAACTGGAATCATGCTGGTCATCCATTTAAGCCAGTTACACAAAAGTTCTTGTCTTATTTTATGAGTGAAAAAGAGACAAACTACACCACTGGCGTTCCAGTGAAATGCTTCAAGAAAAATCGTGGTGTCTGCACTGATGAATTAGAGGAATTAGACTTCGACTCGAGTTTTTCAGTGAAGACCAAATACCTCGCAACATGCAACCCCCATAAGAACTTCTTCTCCTATGTTGAGCACGCAAATGAAGCAAGGGAATTTATCAAAATAGCAGGAAGTTCACAGTATGTTGGAAGAGAGGGTATCGAATTTTATCCTCAAGAATTGGTGGTATTCAAGCCTTCTGCTAACTTACCCTCAACCGAAACATGTACCGCGCTTGATAATATGCAAAATAAAAAATCGAAATACAACGTGCCGTCAAGAACCGTACTTTTAGAAACAAAATACCTTCATCCGATGGTGAAGGGTCCAGATATTGCGCCTTTCCACGTTGATGCCTCGAAGTACATTGTCCCTTTTCCGTACGATAAGACTCAACCCAAAATCCCGATTGCTATGAAACAGTTAGCAACCAAAGCCCCCCCAACTTGCAAAGTATTATCTTGAAAACAAAGAATTATTTATCGAACAAACAGGCTACAGTGACAAAATCATAGGTAACAGCGAGGCAGAGTTTTATGCTCTAGCACGTGTGGGTGCATATAGCTATGCAGAAAACTACGTAGCATTTCGCGACAATTCAAAATGGGCTGCTGCTGTTGTTTCCCTAGTTAATACCCCATGGGGCGGGGATAAACGACCTTTGTTTCAAAACCATTCGGGATCTATATGCGAAGACGAAAGCGGAAGATTTATATCGCTCGATGAAGCTCACTATATTTGTGCCATCCTTAATTCTCCTGTTGTAAAAGACTACATGCTTTCATCTTCTGATTCGCGTTCTTTCCCAATCAGGCCAAGAGTCAATATTCCAAAATATGACGACGGCAATAAAACTCATAGGCGGTTATCCAATCTTTCTGTTAAGGCTCATGAAGTATGGGACCAGCAAAATGAACTAGACAAGCTTTTACAGCAAATAAATGAACTATATCTCTCGCTTTTCGAATAATCTCCCACATATCCAAATACAACAAACCCGTATGAAAACATACGGTTTTGTTGTATAATCGATGACGTAATACAAACCGCTTGTATTCCTGAAAACCGCAGGCCCCACCTTCCACATCTTTGCCGGGGCCTGCCAAATGTATTGGAGGATTGCTATGCGAACACTCGCCATCAGCAACTACAAAGGCGGTGTGGGAAAGACCACGACCGCCGTCAACCTGGCATCCATATATGCCTCGCAAGGAAAGCGCGTACTGCTCATCGACTTAGATCCGCAGGCTTCCGCTACCGACTACTTCGGCGCCTACGAGGCAGCCGAGCAAACGGGTCGCAACACCATCGGGCTGCTCTACCAAAACAAGCCTATCGAAAAAGTCGTCCACGACACAGGGATTGAGAATCTATCTCTCGTCCCCTCCACTATAGAACTGGTGGACCAAAATGAACTCGTGCTACGTGAGCAGCGTCTCAAGTTCGCCCTCGATGATGCATCAGATGATTTCGATATCGCTATCCTCGACTGCTCGCCAACCATGAAGCGCCTTGGGTTCAATGCCTATCTGGCTGCTGCAGAAGACGGATGCGTCATCATCCCCGTGAAGCTCGATGCCACCGTCATGCGCGGTACTGCGCTTACCGTTTCAGCCATCCAATCAATCGCAGATGCGCTGCGCGTTCCTACGCCTAAGTGGCGCGTGCTTCGCACCTGTGTACCAGGATGCATGACTAATGCAGAAGCCACGGGTGCGGCAGTGCTCGACCAATTCTTCCCAGACGAGCAATTCGCTACACAGATTCATGCATCCTCGAAGGTTTGCGAGGGAAGCTGGGCATGGCAGCCCGTCGTATCGTTTGAGCCGAATAGCCGCCCCGCCCAGGACTATGCAGCCCTCGTTGAGGAGATGAGCGGACATGTGCGCTAAAGCAAACCCCGCGGCAGCTGGCTTTTCCATTACGGGTTTGCTTGACGCTAAGTCCCAGACGCGTGAACGCTTTCCCGTTAGCGAAATAGACATCGATGCTATTTCAGACCACCCCAACAATGCCATCTATTCCATGGATGCAGAAGGAATCGAGAAGCTTGCCGCATCCATCAAAAAGCATGGATTGACCGATCTTCCGCTGGTTCGAAAGCTTGACGATGGTAGCTGGCAGATGCTTTCTGGACATCGTCGCAAGGCTGCCTTCACACTCCTCGCAAGCCAAGATGAAGCATTTTCGAAGATGCCTTGCCGCGTAGTTGAAGGCGTAGATGATGCCCAGGCATTGCTTATGCTTCATTCCGCCAACTACTTCACCCGCCAATTGAGCGCCACTGAATTTGCTGCGGCAAGCGCTGCGCTTGGCGAGGAAGTGGAGCGTCGGCGTGCCATCG
>PPYE01107623.1_pt1 | contig 13891 bp, 7 predicted proteins | sample 1559881 | NCBI WGS metagenome assembly PPYE01 (sample SAMN08240022, study PRJNA423297) | Human gut metagenome, whole genome shotgun sequencing project.
CAGCGTGCGGGGAATCGGCGTTGCCGACATGACCAGCTTGTGAGGACAGCCGCCCTTGTCCGCCAGCAGCGTCCGCTGTGCCACGCCGAAGCGATGCTGCTCGTCCGTAATTACCAGCCCCAGCCGTGCAAAGGAAACCTCTTTCTGAAAAATCGCATGGGTGCCCACCACCAGCGTCATGCTGCCGTCCGCCAGTGCTTCGTAAATCTCCCGCCGTTCCTTGGCACGGACAGAGCCGGTAAGCAGCCCCACAGACACGCCCAGCGGCTCCAGAAACTGCTGCATGGTGTGATAGTGCTGCACCGCCAGAATTTCCGTCGGAGCCATCAGAGCACACTGCATGCCGTTCCGGGCGGCAAAATAGCACGCCGCCGCCGCAACCGCAGTTTTCCCGCTGCCCACATCGCCCTGTAACAGGCGGTTCATGGGAGCATCGCCGCACAGGTCGGCTGTAATTTCCTCCACTGCATGTTTCTGTCCTGCTGTCATAGTAAACGGCAACGCCCCGTAAAACGGCTCCAGATCGGTATCCTGCCGCATGGGATAGGCAGACCGCCGCCGGTTGTCCGCACGGCGTATCAGCATGCCCAGCTGCAATTGCAGCAGTTCGTCAAAGGCAAGCCGCCGGCGAGCTGTCTCCATCAGTGCCGGATTGGCAGGAAAATGCACCTGTTCCAGTGCCGCCGTCAGGGGCAGCAGTCCGTGTTCCAGACGCATCTCCTCCGGCATCCAGTCGAAAGGCTGCTGCCGCATCAGTTCGATCGCCTGCTTGACTGCCCGCACCAGAATCGGCATGGTAATGCCGCTGGTCAGAGGATAGGACGGGTAGATCAGTTCCTTGCTGTCGTCCGCCAGCACGTGAGGTGCAGAAATTTCCCGCCGCAGCAGTCCGCCCTGTAATTTGCCGGACATGCGGTACCAGCTGCCCGTGTGCAGAGCCTGAAAGCCGTAGGGGTTGTTGTATAAGATCACCGTCACGTCATTCAGCCCGTCAGTGGCAACCGCCTTGAAAATGGTCATGCCCTTGCGGATAAACTGCGGGGCAAGCTTGTGCACGATCTGCACCCGAATCACGCAGGGCTCTCCCGTAGGTGCCGCCGCAACGGGGACAGGGTGGCTGTAGTCCAGATACCCCCGCGGCACATGGTACAGCAAATCATATGGAGTACGGATCCCCAGCTTTTCCAGAGCCTCTGCCCGCTTGGTGCCAATGCCTTTCAGATTGGCAACCGGCTGAAATAATGCGTCCATGAAACGATTCCTCCTTTCTGAAAAATGTTGTTCGAGGGAACACATTCTCTTTCGCTCTATTATAGCACAGTTTCCTGCAAAAGGCAACAAAAAGCTTCTCCGCCAACGCGAAGAAGCTTTTTTCAAAAAATCTCAAAGAGGGATATTTGTCTTATTTGTTGTTGTAGCCGTCAATGACTTCATCGATCACAGAGGACCACTCGTCACGCAGTACAGCCCAGGAGTCCTTATCGCCGTTCAGCAGTGCAGAGGTCAGGTTGTTCATGACACCTCTGGTTTCGTAGGTGTATTCGCCGTCGCCGTACATTCTGCTGCCCATGCCATAGCCGAAGTCGAATATCGGTGTGATGTTCTTCGGATCCTTGTAATCCTGCAACGCATCATACTGTTCCTCAGTCACATAGGATTTCAGCTTGCCCTGTGCGTTGACTTCCGGAATGATCGCCTTTTCCTTGGCAGCGTCCTTGTATTCGTCGATCATAGCTGCCAGACGCTCGCACTTGATGTACGCAGCAACTGCATCGCCCTTGTCAGAATTCTTGACCAGCATCTTTGCACCGAAGTTGCAGTTCAGATAGTATTCATCACTGCCCGGCTGCTTCGGGAACGGTACGATCATCAGATCGTTTTCTTCCACAAAGCCGTCATCTTCATAGTCCGGATTCGGATCCGCCTTGACATTCGATGCACCCAGTGCCCAGTCTGCCATGCCGAAGAACAGCGTGGAGCCGTCGTCCGGCAGATAGCCGTACCATGTGGGATCATACAGACCAAGGCTCATGATTTCTTCCATTACACCCTCGGCTTCTTCGATTGCCGGATTGCTGATGTTGTTGGAGAACTTAGAGCCGTCATACTTGACAAATGTTTCGCCGGTAGACTGCACCATTGCCTGACCAAACCAGCCGTTGATGCCGTAGCGGGTTTCGCCGTCCTTGGCATTGGAAACAAACGTTTTCATCATGTCCATGAAAGCGTCCCAGTCCCACTTGTCCTTCTTGTACAGCTCGTAAGGATCGTCCAGACCGTTCTCCTCACACAGGGAACGGTTATAGGTGATCAGCAGCGGATCAGACAGGCAGTACGGTACTACATAATGCTTGTCCTTATACTTGAACATTTCAATAACGTCCGACATATCCGACCAGATGTCATCGCTCAGATCCAGATAGTCGTCCAGCGGCTGATACTGTTCCTTGGTCACGCCGTTGGGCACAGCGTCCCATTCATAGGGGAACATGTCCACCGGATCGCCGCCCAGAATACGGCTTGCCAGTGTGTCAAACTTGGTGTCAGAGGTACAGGAAACATACTCCACCTTTGCACCATATTTGTCCTCGAACAGCGACAGGGCAACGCTTCTGTCCTGATTGTTCTTCGGGTTGATATCATAGTCTGCCAGCCAGTAAATGGTCTGTCCCTTGATGTCCGGATCATTCTTGACCATATCGTCTACCAGAGAAGCATCAATGGCAACGTCGTCCTTTTCCTTATAGGCAGATTCTGCCTCGGAGGAAGAAGCACTCTTGGAATCGTCCGAACCGCCGCCGCAGGCACCCAGTGCTCCCACCATTGTCAAAGCCATCAGTGCCGCCAGCATACGTTTTAAAGTTCTCATTCTTGTAAAAAACTCCCTTCCAAATTATATCGCACCAAAAACGATTCGTGTCACGAATCTAGCACTTGTATTATAGCATAAAATTCGAGAAAGGTCAAGCATTTCAGACGGTCAACTTGCACAAATTGTGGGAAATATTTTTGGAAATCCCACAGAACATGCCCGCACAAATTGCCGGTTGCAGAATCTTCAAATATATAGTATAATAGAACCTATGCAGAAAATACAAGGAGGCAACATATGAAAACAGTACAGATCTTCACAGACGGAGCATGCAGCGGCAACCCCGGACCGGGCGGCTGGGGAGCGATCCTGCGGTACGGCACCGCGGAAAAGGAACTCTCCGGCGGCGAACACGAAACCACCAACAACCGCATGGAACTGACCGGTGTCATCGAAGCCCTGTCCGCCCTGAAAGAGCCGTGCAACGTTCTGCTGACTACGGACAGCAAATACGTGGTGGACAGCATCACCAATGGCTGGGTTTACGGCTGGCAGAAGCGGGGCTGGGTCAAGTCGGACAAGAAGCCTGCACTGAATGTGGACTTGTGGAAACGGCTGCTCCCGCTGCTGGAAAAGCATCAGGTCACATTCCACTGGGTCAAGGGACACGCCGGTCACCCCGAAAACGAACGCTGCGACCAGCTGGCAGTGATGCAGCGGGATCGGAATGCGTGATGTCGTATTCACCAGACAATGACAGAAACATTGCTCATATCCCCACAAACGGAAAAGTCCCCACTCTTTCGAGTGAGGACTTTTCCTGTATTATAGGGGTAAAAATGAAAAAATGAGATTGTCAAAAATAAGATTCGCCAGAAGCAGAATTACTTCTTCTTTCTGGTGATTGTGTATGCACCAACGCCCAAAGCCGCGGTTGCTACTGCACCCAGTGCGACTGCAGCAATGCCAAAGTCACCAGTCTGAGATGTGGTTGCATTATTGGTGCCGCTCTTGGAGTTGTTGGAACTGGAAGAACCACCGGAGCTGCTGTTATTGCCGCTGTTGGAAGAACCACCATTGCTGCCGTTGGAAGAACCGCCGTTGCTACCTGCTGCGGTAGTTGTTGCCGGAGTACCGTCAGCGTTTGTTGCTGCTGTGGTAGTACCGTCTGTGCCGTTACCGCCGTTTGCAGCGGTAGTGGTAGTAGTAGTGTTATTGCCGCTGTTGTCAGACGGAGCAGTTGTGCCCTCGCCGTTACCGCCGTTGGAGATACCGCTGACGGTGAAGTTTACAACGACCTTATCGCCGGCAGCCAGACCGCCGTCCGGAGAAACATGATCGCCCGTACCAATGTCATTTACTTTCGGCTGTGTCCATACATTCATAATATTTACACGAATGCTGGTACCGTCATCTGCGGTACGCAGTGCACCCTCAGACGGACCTGCATATGCCAACGGTGTAGAACCGCCGCCAACATGCTGAACCTCAATAGAATCGATTTCCACCTTTGCGGTGCAGCCCTCCGGCAGACCGCCGGTCGGGGTAGATGCTCCCTCCGGAGCAAAAGAAAATGCATTAATATTGGTAGAAAGAATCATAGCTTCAATGGTTTCCGAACCGTTCACCATGGTAATATCTACAGAATAGCTGCCGTCGCCGGTAATTGTTGCTTCCGTTGCTTCTGTAATATTGTTCTTGTCTGCAATTACAGCCGGATCATCTGTGGAAGAAACCCACTTCTTATCCCCGCCTGCCTGAAATGCCAGAAAAGCATTATACGGTGCTTTATCCTGTGCCTTCAGATCAGCAGATGCTGTCAGAGATGCAAAAGACAATACCGCAACCGCAGATGCCGCAACAGCTGCCATGATCTTCTTCATAAACTTCATTGTAAACTCCTCCTTATTCACGCACTGCCACGCAATGCGTTTCACATTCTTTCAGTATTATAGCACATTTCAAAAAAGCTGTCTATGCACATTTTGACTAAATTTCAAGAGGAAATCCGTTAACTTCGACAAAAACCGCACAAAATTGCACTGCGGCAGTATTATTTCGCACCGTTTTTCCCAGCTTTTCCTAAAACGTCCAAGACTTCGCGAAACAATTCCAGCGGCGGTTCTCCCGCCAGTTCCACGCCGAGATAGGGCTTCCCCACGCTGCCGAACTGCACCCGTCCCCGATACTTTCGGGACAGTGCCCCGATCATTTCCGCCGTGGGGTGCTCCATGTAGAACAGCATGTTGCCGCCACGCTGGTTGACCTCCGTGATTCCCAGCTGTGCCGCCGTGTTCCGCAGACGGGACACAGTGATCAGCCCCTGCACCGATTTCGGCGGTTCGCCGTACCGGTCGATCAGTTCGTCCAGCAGGTCCATTTCGTCCTCCTGATTCCGCACACCGGCGATCTTCCGGTACATATCCAGCCGCTGGCTCAGGCTCTCCATGTAGCTTTCCGGAATATGGGCATCGATCTGAATATCCACGGTGCACTCTGCCGTTTCCTGTATCGGCTCGCCCTTGGCTTCCGCCACAGCTTCGCCCAGCAGCCGCAGGTACATGTCATAGCCCACGGATTCCATGTGTCCGTGCTGTCTGCCGCCCAGCAGACTGCCTGCTCCGCGAATTTCCAAGTCCCGCAGGGCAATGTGAAAACCGCTGCCGAACTGGGTAAATTCCCGCATTGCCGCCAGCCGCCGCGTGGATTCCTCCCGCAGCACCTTGTCCCGCTGAAACGTAAAATAGGCATAGGCACGGCGGTTGGAACGTCCGACACGTCCCCGCAGCTGATACAGCTGGGACAGTCCGAAGCAGTCAGCATTTTCAATAATGAGGGTGTTCACGTTCGGCACGTCCACGCCGGTTTCGATAATGGTCGTGCAGACCAGAATATCCGCCTCATGTTCCACCAGCTTCCGCCAGATCTCCGACATTTCCGCCTCACCCATTCGCCCGTGTGCCACCAGAATCCGTGCGTCCGGCAGACACCGCTGCAGCTTCGCCGCGGTAAACTCAATGGTGTCAATGCGGTTGTGGATATAGTACACCTGTCCGCCCCGTTTCAGTTCCCGCTGAATCGCCTGCACCAGCACCGGCTCGCTGTACTCCATGACATAGGTCTGCACCGGATAGCGATCCTGCGGCGGCTGGGAGATGACGGACATATCCCGTATGCCGCTCATTGCCATATTTAATGTGCGGGGAATGGGCGTTGCCGACAAGGTCAGCATATCCACGCCGGCAAACATGTGCTTGAACTTTTCCTTGTGTGCCACGCCGAACCGCTGTTCCTCGTCCACGATCGCCAGCCCCAGCGAACGGAATTCCACGTCTTTCTGCACAATGCGGTGGGTGCCGATAATGACATCCGCCTTGCCGCTTCTGATCTCTTTCAGAATTTCCTTCTGCCGCTTCTGAGGAACGAAGCGGGACAGCATCACCACGTTCACCGGAAAATGTTCAAACCGGCGGACTGCCGTCTGATAATGCTGCATGGCGAGCACAGTGGTCGGCACCAGAATGGCACACTGTTTCCCGCTCATGACGCATTTCATTGCCGCACGGAGAGCCACCTCTGTTTTTCCGAAGCCCACGTCGCCGCAGAGCAGCCGTTCCATGGGGCGTTCCTGCTCCATGTCGTGCTTGATCTCGTCGATGCATGCCAGCTGATCTTCCGTTTCCACATAGGGGAACCGTGCCTCAAAGTCATGCTGTTCCGGACTGTCCGGTTCAAAGGCAAAGCCCCTGGTCTTTTCCCGCTTGGCATACAGTGCCAGCAGTTCGTCCGCCATATCTTTCACCGCACGGCGGACGTTGCTGCGAGTCTTTTGCCACTCCGGCGAGGACAGCCGGCTGAGTTTTACGTTGGAATCTTCCCGCGGACCGATGTATTTCGTCACCATGTCCAGCTGTGTGACCGGCACATACAAGTTTTCCTTGCCGGCATACTGAATGGTGATGTAGTCCTTGGTCACGCCCTCCAGTTCCAGTTTGCGGATTCCCAGAAACCGGCCGATACCGTGCAGGGCATGCACCACCAGATCACCGGGGACAATGTCCGCCAGTGTCCGGATCTCCTCACCGCGGCGGTGCTGTTTCCGCCGCCGTGTGCCGGCGTGGAGTGCTCTGCCCTGTGTGATGAGAGCCGTTTTGGTTTCCGGATAGGCGAAGCCGCCGGACAGGCTGCCGGTGCGGAGATAGACCACGCCCGCACGACACACGCTGTCCGGTCCCGCCAGTTCGCAGCGGATCCCGCTTTCCTGCAAGTCCTGCTGCAAGATCGGCAGCGTTTTTTCACTGCCGGCACAGAGCATGGTGCAGTAGCCCTGACTGCTGTACTCCTGTAAATCCTCAGTCAGCTGCCGCAGTTCCCCGCCCCACGGGGCGTTCTGGACTGCCTGCACACTGAGCAGCTTCTGAAATTCCACATGTTCGCCGCCCTGTAAGAAATTGCTGCAATACACCTGAAAGCGTTTGTCCAGCTTCGCCGCCGTTTCCGCAGGGTCCTGATAATAGCCCTCCAGACCGCGGCAAAGGCTACCCTCCTCCAGCAGCAGCTTGCAGTCCTCCTGATACTGTGCCATCAGCCCACGCTGGCTCTCCACAATGGCACCGTATTCGCTCCAGCAGACGATCTCCATGCCGTAATCATACAGCATCGGCGGCTGCTCCCACAGCAGCGGGGCGTACTTATCCAGATGCACCGGAATCATGCCGGCTTCCAGATGATCGGCATCGGTATAAAGCTTTTCCCGCACCAGATCGGCACGGCGAATGCGGAGCGACTTTCCCAGCATACGAATTTTCTTCGCCAGCTCCGCAGGGTCGTAGAGGGTTTCCCGTGCCGGCGGCACCAGTACCTCGTCCAGCGGGTCTGTCCGCCGCTGGGTTTCCGGATCGAAATAGTGCATGGTGTCAATGGTATCGTCCCAGAATTCCAGCCGCACCGGAGCCGAAAGCTGCACCGGAAAGATGTCCACAATGTCACCGCGGACGGAGAACTGTCCCTGACCGGAAACGCTGTCCCCGCGGACGTAGCCACAATCCGTCAGCTTTCTGATCAGTTCCGACAGGTCTGCCGTGCCGTCCCGCTGTAACAATATGGTATGTTCCCGCAGCTGTTCCGGTGAAAGGGTGGGCTGAAGCAGAGCCTCGATGCTGGCGGCAACCACCTTGCACTGCCCGTTCTGCAACGCAGCCAGTGCTCCGATTCTGGCGTGTTCATAGGCAGTGGTGATGCCCTCTACCGGTGTCAGGATCACTTCTTTCGCCGGAAATACCCATGCCGCAGTTTCTTCCAGCATGGTGTTGACATCATCACAGAGCCGGCGTGCCTCTGCTTCGTCGGCAGTGATGACCAGAACCGGTGCCGAGGTCTGGCTCAATGCCGCCAGCAGGTGTGCCTTGTGAATCTGGGAAACGCCGGTAAAGGACACCGGTGTCACACCCTCCTGCCTTGCCCGCATCAGTTCCTGATATGCCGACAGCTGTTCCATTGTTGCGGTAAAAAACTGCATGGCTGATTCCCCTGCCTTTCGTTTCTAAGAAAACACGGATTAGTGACTGTACAGAGATTAGTGACTGTACAGATTCATTGCGGTGTTCATGTCGCCGCTCACGATCTTCACGGCAGCATCTGCGGCGTGTTCCAGTGCCGGCTGCAGGGCAGTCATATCCTCTTCGCTGAACTTGGACAGCACCCAGTCCGCCAGATCATACTGGGGATTTGGCTTCGCCCCCACGCCTACGCGGATACGGGGAAATTCCTCCGTGCCCAGCTGTGCGATAATGCTCTTGATGCCGTTGTGTCCGCCGGCACTGCCCTTTCGCCGCAGCCGCAGCTTTCCCGGCGGCAGGGAGATGTCATCATAAATGACCAGCACCTGCTCCGGCGGAATCTTGTAGAAATTCGCCGCCGCCGCAATGGCATCGCCGCTGAGGTTCATGTATGTCGTCGGCTGCATCAGCAGGCAGCGTACTTCCCCCAGCATCGCCTCGCAGCAATTGGACTGAAATTTCATCTGGTTCAGTTTTACGCCGCCGCACTGTTTCGCCAGTTCTTCCACCGCCAGAAAGCCGGCATTGTGGCGGGTGTGTTCGTATTCCAGTCCGGGGTTTCCCAGACCGGCAACGATCCAAGTCAGCTTGCCGTGCACTCTGCCGGCGGAACCTGACTCGATCTGCTGAAATAAATCAAAAATGCCCATTTTTCCTATAACCTGCTTCATGCGGCACCAGAGCCTTCCGATGCCGCATGAATCCTTTCGCTAATACTGCTTTCCGTTTTTTGTCAGCGGGCACAGCATGCTGTGCCCTGTCCTCTAGGCAATACCACACAAAAATTTGCAAGCAGATGGCGTGCAAAGTCGCCAGACGCTCTTTGTGCGGTATTGCCTCTATTATAACGGATCAAAGCGTTCTTTTTCAAGGGGGATTTTATGAAAATTACTTCTTGCCGCCGTCCTCGGGGAACAGCTTGCTTTTCAGCTTCTTCAGGCTGTAGCCTTCCTTGACCTTGAGGTCTGCACGTTCCACAGCCAGTGCGTAATCCGGCACGTCCTTTGTGACCGTAGAACCTGCGGCAGTATAAGCACCCTTACCCAGTTCTACCGGTGCGATCAGGTTGGTGTTGCAGCCGATAAAGCAGTTGTCACCGATCACACAACGCTGCTTCTTCAAGCCGTCATAGTTGACGGTGACAGTGCCGCAGCCGAAGTTGACTTTCTTGCCTACGTCGCTGTCGCCTACGTATGTCAGGTGAGCAATGGCAGTCTGCTCGCCCACGGTGGAGTTCTTGACTTCCACGAAATCGCCGATCTTGACACCGTTTTTCAGGTGTGAATTCGGACGGATATGGACAAACGGGCCTGCCTTTACAGCATCTTCGATCTCGGACTCGAATGCCTGCACATAGTTCAGTGTCACGTGGTCACCGATGTTGCAGTTTTCGATGAGGCAGTTCGGGCCGATGGTACACTTGGCACCGATCTTGGTCTTGCCTCTTAAAATGGTACCCGGCAGAATGGTGGTTTCCGCACCGATCTCCACATCGTTACCGATGATGATGCCGTCAGTGTTGACAAAGTTGACACCGTTTTCCATGTGCTTCTCCAGAACCCGTTCCTGTGCTACCTTGTTCAGATGCAGCAGGTCTTTTCTGGTGTTGGCACCCAGGATCACGTCCGGATTCTCGCTGCGGTATGCACTGGCTTTCCAGCCCCGTTCCAGTGCCAGTCCCACAGTATCGGTGAGGTAATACTCGCCCTGTGCGTTGGACTGGGACAGATTCCCCAGCAGTTCCAGCAGAGCCTTGGTCTTGAACCAGTACGCACCGGAGTTCACCTCGTGGATCTCCCGCTGTGCATCTGTGGCATCTTTTTCCTCTACGATCGCCGCAATGCCGGTTTCGCTGCGGAGAATTCTGCCGTAGCCGGTGGGCTGTTCCAAAGTGGCAGTGATGACTGTCACGGCATTTTCCTGTGCCTCGTGCAGCTTCAGGGCATTGGCAATGGTTTCGCTGTCCATAAACGGGGCATCACCGCAGAGCACCAGTGTGTTGCCGTCGGTGAATTCCTGCATGAATTTTTCTGCCTGCATCACTGCATGACCGGTGCCCAGCTGTTCCGCCTGCAAAGCCGTCCGATAGCGGTTGCCCAGATACAGTTCCACGTACTGTGCCTTATAGCCGGTCACCACGCAGATGCGGCTCAAACCTGCACCCTCGCATGCACGGATCACCCAGCCCAGCATCGGCACGTCCAGTACCTGCAGCATCGGCTTCGGGATCGCAGCCTTCATACGTTTGCCGTGTCCACCGGCAAGAATAACAACCTGATTCATGTTTTATGTCCTCCTGTAATACCCCGCTCCGGAAATTTCCGGAGCAGAGTGATTTTGCATCATTGTATGGATTGGGTGCTCCTCCGGACAGCCGTCCGAAAAGCCCCTTTTTACATTATGACAAAATCTTGAAAGGATTGCAAGTCTTTTTTCAAAAAAAATTCGTGTATTGTGATTTTTGTATAACTTGCCACAAAAATGGGCGTAATTTTTTCTTGAAAAGTGTATAGTATTTTCACGAGAAGTATGCTATAATAATAATGAGCCGGTTGAGAAAGGGAAATTTGCCAGATTTCCCCGAATGCAATCACGCAGCCGGACATTCAATCGAAATCAAAAATTGGAGGTATTTACCAATGGCAAACAAATGGGTTTATATGTTTAGCGAAGGCGACATGACCATGCGGAATCTCCTCGGCGGTAAGGGTGCAAACCTGGCTGAGATGACCAGCATCGGTCTGCCGGTACCGCAGGGTTTCACCATCACAACTGAGGCCTGCACACAGTACTATGAGGACGGCCGCAAGATCAGCGACGAGATCATGGCTCAGGTCATGGACGGCGTTAAGAAGATGGAAGAGATCAACGGCAAGAAGTTCGGCGATCTGAACAATCCGCTGCTGGTTTCCGTTCGTTCCGGTGCACGTGCTTCTATGCCGGGTATGATGGACACCATTCTGAACCTCGGTCTGAACGACGACGTTGTTGCTGCAATGATCAAGGGCAATCCGGATCCGGCTTTCGAGCGTTTCGTATATGACTCCTACAGACGTTTCATTCAGATGTTCTCTGACGTTGTTATGGAAGTCGGCAAGAAGTACTTCGAACAGCTCATCGACAAGATGAAGGAAGAAAAGGGCGTAAAGTTCGACGTAGAGCTGACCGCTGCTGATCTAAAGACTCTGGCTGAACAGTTCAAGGCTGAGTACAAGAACCAGCTGGGCACAGACTTCCCGTCTGATCCGGTAGAACAGCTGAAGCTGGCTATCGAAGCTGTATTCCGCAGCTGGGACAACCCGCGTGCAAACGTATATCGCCGTGACAACGATATTCCGTACAGCTGGGGTACCGCAGTTAACGTAATGCCGATGGTATTCGGTAACCTGAACAACGAGTCTGGTACTGGTGTAGCATTCACCCGTGACCCGGCTACCGGTGAAAAGAAGCTGATGGGCGAATTCCTGATCAACGCACAGGGCGAAGACGTTGTTGCCGGCGTTCGTACTCCGATGCCGATCGCTCAGATGGCACAGGAATTCCCGGAAGCTTACGATGAATTCATTAAGGTTTGTGATACTCTGGAGAACCACTATCACGACATGCAGGATATGGAATTCACTGTCGAGAACAAGAAGCTGTACATGCTGCAGTGCCGTAACGGTAAGAGAACCGCACAGGCTGCTCTGCAGATCGCTTGCGATCTCGTAGATGAAGGACATAAGACAGAAGAAGAAGCAGTTCTGATGATCGATCCGAGAAACCTGGACACCCTGCTGCACCCGCAGTTCGATGCCAAGGCTCTGAAGGCTGCTACTCCGATGGGCAAGGGTCTGGGTGCTTCCCCGGGTGCTGCCTGCGGTAAGGTCGTATTCACTGCTGATGATGCAGAAACCTGGAACGCAAAGGGCGAAAAGGTTATTCTGGTTCGTCTGGAAACCTCTCCGGAAGACATCACCGGCATGAAGGCATCTCAGGGTATCCTGACTGTCCGCGGCGGTATGACTTCTCACGCTGCCGTTGTTGCTCGTGGTATGGGTACCTGCTGTGTATCCGGCTGCGGCGACATCAAGATGAACGAAGAAGACAAGCAGTTCGAACTGGCTGGAAAGACCTTCCACGAGGGCGACTACATTTCTATCGACGGTTCTACCGGTAACATCTATGACGGCATTATCCCGACTGTTGACGCTTCCATTGCCGGCACATTCGGCCGCGTTATGGGCTGGGCAGACAAGTACAGAACTCTGAAGGTTCGTACCAACGCTGATACTCCGGCTGACGCAAAGAAGGCTCGCGAACTGGGTGCAGAAGGTATCGGTCTGTGCCGTACCGAGCACATGTTCTTCGAAGCTGACAGAATCGCAGCATTCCGTGAAATGATCTGCTCTGACACTGTTGAAGAAAGAAAGGCTGCTCTGGCAAAGATCGAACCGATGCAGCAGGGCGACTTCGAGGCTCTGTACGAAGCTCTGGAAGGCAATCCGGTTACCATCCGTTTCCTGGATCCGCCGCTCCACGAATTCGTTCCGACCGAAGAAGAAGACATCAAGAAGCTGGCTGATGCTCAGGGCAAGACTGTAGATCAGATCAAGGCTATCATTGCTTCTCTGCACGAATTCAACCCGATGATGGGTCACCGTGGCTGCCGTCTGGCTGTTACTTATCCGGAAATCGCTGAAATGCAGACCAAGGCAATCATCAAGGCTGCTATCAACGTAAAGAAGAATCATCCGGATTGGACCGTTAAGCCGGAGATCATGATCCCGCTGGTCGGCGATGTGAAGGAACTGAAGTTCGTAAAGAAGGTCGTTGTAGAAACTGCTGACGCTGAAATTGCTGCTGCTGGTTCTGACCTGTCTTATGAAGTTGGTACCATGATCGAGATCCCGAGAGCTGCTCTGACTGCTGACGACATCGCAAAGGAAGCTGACTTCTTCTGCTTCGGTACAAACGACCTGACTCAGATGACTTACGGCTTCTCTCGTGACGACGCTGGTAAGTTCCTCGGTGCATACTATGATGCAAAGATCTTCGAGAGCGATCCGTTCGCTAAGCTGGACCAGACTGGTGTTGGTAAGCTGATGAAGATGGCTATCGATCTGGGTAAGCCGGTCAACAGCAAGCTGCACTGCGGTATCTGCGGTGAGCACGGCGGCGACCCGACATCTGTTGAGTTCTGCCACGAAATCGGTCTGGACTATGTTTCCTGCTCTCCGTTCCGTGTGCCGATTGCAAGACTGGCTGCTGCACAGGCTGCAATCAAGAACAAGTAAGTTTGATTCGTTCGTTTATCCACGCAGTCGCCTGACTGCCTGACTCCGGACATGTGCAGGACCTGACGGACAAGTTATGGACAAGTCACTGTCGAAAATGATTCCCGAACAATTTTGATATATCGAAAAGAATCCCTGTACATCGGACGTGATGTACAGGGATTTTTGGCAATACCGCACAAAGATTGTGCGACAGATGCGTCGTCAAATTTTTCGTCAGATGAAACAAAAAGCGGAGTGAATAC
>PPYE01234413.1_pt1 | contig 13891 bp, 9 predicted proteins | sample 1559881 | NCBI WGS metagenome assembly PPYE01 (sample SAMN08240022, study PRJNA423297) | Human gut metagenome, whole genome shotgun sequencing project.
GCGCCTTCGCCGCTGACGCTGCCGTTTTTACCCTGATACTGCAGAGCAAAGTTCAGGCCGTCAACCAGACCGAAGAAATCAGAGTTACGGTAGGTTGCAACGCCGTTAGCACGGGACTGCAGGAAGTTGTCAGAACCGTAGGTGTCGCCGCCGAATTCCGGCAGAACGTCGGTCCAGGACGTTACGTCGTATACTACGCCGTAGTTACGACCGTAGTCGAAAGAGCCCGCGTCGCCAAATTTCAGGCCTGCGAATGCCAGACGAGTCCATGCCTGATCGCTGGAGCTTTCAGTGTTGTTCGCCTGAACGTTGTATTCCCACTGGCCGTAACCGGTCAGCTGGTCGTTGATCTGGGTTTCGCCTTTCACGCCTACACGCATGTAGGTCTGGTCGCCGTCGACGCTCTTGTCGTCAGAGAAGTAGTGCAGACCGTCAATTTTACCGTACAGGTCTAATTTGTTGCCGTCTTTGTTATAAATTTCAGCCGCATTTGCTGCGCCTGCTACCAGCAGAGCCGGTACCAGGAGGGACAGTACTTTAACTTTCATGTTATTAACCCTCTGTTTGTTATATGCCTTTTATTATGCCACTGCTTACTGATTACCCTTCTAATCAGTCGGCTATTTCATTGTGCTGCAAAATGCAGAATAATCCAACAAGAATATGATACTAAAACTTCTAAGATGTTTCAAAGTTCCCACAAGATGTTTCAATTTGTAAATTCAGCGGAACTTTTTTCACCGCAAAATGGTCAGGGAAATACGCACTAATCATCAAAAAAAATATTTAACCTTTTATAATCAAAGTGATAGACGACACAATGATGAGTCGTTCAGCCACAAGATGACCCCGAAAAAATTCTCCCTGATCCCCGGCAACATCAGCCGCTTCTTCATTTTGATGGTTATTGTCCTGCTGGCGACAATGGGGGTGATGATTCAAAGCGCCGTCAATGCCTGGCTGAAGGAGAAAAGCTATCAGGTGGTTGATGTCTCCCACGCTCTGCACCAGCGCATTGACGCCTGGCGCTATGCCACCTGGCAGATCTACGACAATATCGCCGCCACTTCAGTCAACACCGCAAGCGGCGGTCTGCAGGAGACGCGTTTAAAACAGGACGTTTACTACCTGGAGAAACCCCGGCGTAAAACCGAAGCCCTGATCTTTGGCTCCCATGACAGCTCCACCCTCGAAATGACGCAGAAAATGTCCGATTATCTCGATATTTTGTGGGGCGCGGAGACCATTCCGTGGTCGATGTACTATCTCAACGGCCTGGACAATAGTCTGATCCTGGTCTCCACCCTGCCGTTGAAGGACCTCTCTTCGAGCTTCAAAGAGTCAACGATCAGCAGCGTCGTGGAGTCGCGGCGCGCGGAAATGCTGCTGCAGGCTAATACCCTTGATGAGCGCGAGACGTTCTCGCCGCTGCGCCATCTCGCCTGGCAGAACGCGCACTATTTTACGTTACGCACCACCTTCAACCAGCCCGGACACCTTGCCACGGTGGTCGCCTTCGATCTGCCGATTAACGATCTGATCCCGCCCGGCATGACCATCGACAGCTTCCGTATCGAGCCTGACCCGTCGCAAAATCTCGCCACCACGCCGGATAAAGAGAGCGCCGATCATATCGGGATCACCTTTAACGGCATGCAGATTGACATCGCCACCGACATCAGCACCACCGGTATGCAGTTGCTGTGGACGGTACCAATGAGCACCATGCTGCTGGAGTCCATGCAGAACATTCTTCTGCCGCTGCTGCTCAACATTGGTCTGCTGGCGCTGGCGCTGTTTGGTTTTACCACCTTTCGCCACTATAAAGGACGCAGCCATTCGTCTGGCGCCGGGCTCCCCTCCGCCGCCAACAGCGAACTGCGTCTGCTGCGCGCCATTAACGAAGAGATTGTTTCTCTGCTGCCGCTGGGGCTGCTCGTTCACGATCAGGAAGCCAACCGAACGGTTATCAGCAATCCAATTGCCGACCATCTGCTTCCGCACCTGAATCTGCAGAACATCACCAATATGGCGGACCAGCATCAGGGGGTCGCTGGCCCAGCATGCCGATGAGCTGGTCAAACTCATCGATGACATTCAGCTCGCCAATCTGCTGGAAAGCGATGCCTGGAAAACCAACCAGACGTTGTTCTCGGTGCAGGAGCTTATTGACGACGTCGTGCCGGAAGTGCTGCCGGCGATGAAACGCAAGGGTCTGCAGCTGCTCATCAACAATGCGCTCCCGGCCGGCGAGCAGCGCTATGGCGACCGTGAAGCTCTGCGGCGCACGCTGGTGCTGTTAATCCAGTATTCAGTGACCACCACGCCTATCGGCAAGATCACCCTCGACGTCTGTCAGGATGAGTCGGCCAGCGATCGCCTGACCTTCCGCATTCTGGATACCGGCAACGGCGTCTCGGCAAACGAGATCGACAATATGCACTTCCCGTATCTCAACGAGACCCAGAGCGACCTGTACGGCAAAGCAAACGCCCTTACCTTCTGGCTATGCGACCGCATGACGCGCAAGCTGGGCGGGCAATTGACCATTAAAGCCCGGGAGTCGCTGGGGACGCGCTATACCCTGCATCTGAAAATGCCGGCCAGCGAAGAGGCGCCAGAGGCGGGAGAGCATTTGCTGGATGACGTTATCGTCCTGCTGGATGTGACTTCCAGCGAAGTGCGGCGGATTGTCACTCGCCAGCTGGAGAGCTGGGGAGCGTCCTGCATCACACCGGACGATCGGGCGACCAGTCAAGCCTTTGATCTTTATTTAACGGATAATCCGTCTAATCTTACTGCTTCAGGCTTGCTTTTAAGCGATGATGAGGTCGGGATACGCAAGATCGGCCCGGGCCAACTGCGGGTCAACTTTAATATTAGCACGGCGATGCAGGAGGCTATCCTGCAGCTTATTGAGCAGCAGCTGGCGGAGGAGGCGGTTCAGCCCGTCACCTCAGGAAACGAGAGTAACGCCGAACTCCATGCCAGCGGCTATTACGCACTGTTTGCCGATACGGTACCGGATGATGTTCAGAGATTGTATACTGAAATCGAAGCGGGCGATTTTGCTGCTCTGGCGCAAACCGCCCACCGCCTCAAAGGGGCATTTGCTATGCTTAATCTGATACCCGGCAAGCAGTTATGTGAAACGCTTGAGCATCTGATTCGCGAAAAGGATGCGCAAGGCATAGAAAAATATATCAGCGACATTGACGCTTACGTCAAGAGCTTGCTGTAGAAGGTAGCCTTATACATGAACACTATGAACGTAATTATTGCCGATGACCATCCGATCGTACTGTTCGGTATTCGTAAGTCACTTGAGCAAATTGAGTGGGTGAACGTCGTTGGCGAGTTTGAAGACTCCACGGCCCTTATCAACAATCTTCCGAAGCTGGACGCCCATGTGCTGATCACCGATCTGTCCATGCCCGGTGACAAATACGGCGACGGGATCACGCTGATTAAATACATCAAGCGCCACTTCCCGGATCTGTCGATCATTGTTCTGACCATGAACAACAATCCGGCGATCCTCAGCGCGGTGCTGGATCTAGATATCGAAGGGATCGTCCTCAAGCAGGGGGCGCCGACCGACCTGCCAAAAGCGCTGGCCGCGCTGCAGAAAGGGAAGAAATTCACCCCGGAAAGCGTCTCTCGCCTGCTGGAAAAAATCAGCGCCAGCGGCTATGGCGATAAACGCCTGTCGCCGAAAGAGAGCGAAGTTCGCCCCGGCGAGACGGAGCTCCCCATTATTCCCGCCCTTTACGCACCCGCGCCGCATATACCGTCAGCGTTTGCTTCAGTACGTCGAGGGTGACCGGCTTGGACAGACAACTGTCCATCCCCGATTCCAGACAGCGCTGCTTCTCTTCCGCCAGGGCATTGGCCGTTACGCCAATCACCGGCAGCGTCAGGCCAAGCTGACGAATGCGCTGCGTCAGGCGATAGCCATCCATATTAGGCATGTTGACGTCGCTGAGCACGATATCGATGTGCTGCTTGCTGAGGACGTTGAGCGCGTCGATCCCGTCGTTCGCGGTCACGCACTGGTAGCCGAGCGAACCCAGCTGATCCGCCAGCAGGCGGCGGTTGATCGGGTGATCGTCGACCACGAGGATCATCATGTCGTCGTTATTGCCGGCCTGCGCCTCCGGGGCCATCAGCGCCGGGCTATTTTCCGCACTGGCGAGCGCAACATGGAAAATACGCCCCAGCAGCGGCAGCAGTTCGTGGGGAGTCGTCACGCTGTGCAGCCATTCGCCGGCGGACCGCTCCTGCGGAATACCGATATGACGGCGACAGAAGATGACCATGGCCCTTCCCTGCCATCCGCTCAGCGCCTCATCGTCAGTGAGTAAGACATCCTCGGCGTCCGGCGTTTCGCCGGCATGGCGGCGGACCGTCAGGCCGTGGTAGCTGAGCAGCGAGGTGACGAACATCGCCAGCGAAGTGTTATAAATCGCCAGCCAGCAGGTCTTGCCAGCGAAACCGTCTCTGCTCACCGGTGAGGTATTCTGCACGCCATACAGAGGAATACGGATGGTAAAGCGGCTACCCATCCCCGGCTCGGTTTCGACAGCAATATCGCCATCCATCATGCTGATCAGTTTTTCACAGATCGCCAGGCCAAGGCCGGTGCCCTGAAAATTGCGCTGCACGCCGGTCCCCACCTGGAAGAAAGGATCGAAGAGGCGCAATACCTCTTTCGCCGGGATCCCCTCTCCACCACCAACGGCAGATAGTTAGCGGAGATATGGTTCATGACTTCGCGCGGAGAGAACTCCCGCGGCTCGATCTTCAACTGCTCGGACTCGATTTTCGAGAAATCAAGAATATCGCTGATAATTTTCAGCAGCAGGCTGGAGGAGTTGTTCATCGCCGTCACAAGGCGATCGACGCCTTTCGGCAACGCTTTGGTCTGCAGCAGATCGAGGTTACCGATGATGCCATACAGCGGGGTACGCAGCTCATGGCTAACCGTCGCCAGGAACATCGATTTCGACTGGCTGGCCTGCTCCGCCGCCTGGGCCATCTCCTGCAGCGACTCCTCCATTTTCACGCGGGCGGAAACGTCCACCAGCACGCAAATGGCGACGTTTTCATTGCGATAGCGTGAATGAACAAAGCTAATCTGCAGGTTGGTATGGTTGCTGGTCAGCACGTCGACAAAATTGACCTGCTGGCCGCAGATGATCTGCGTCAGCCGCTGGCGGTCCTCGTGGGTCAGCATGTTCAGGTAGTTGTGCGCCAGTTCATTACTGAGAATATTGGTCCCGTCGGCAGTGCGCAGAATACAGATCCCTACCGGGGCAGAAGCCACAATTTTGCGGTTGAACTGCTCGTGCTCTTCCAGGCGCTGGGCGTCATTCTCCGCGGGGATAAAAATGCGCCGCTCATACATCCGCGCCAGCGCGAACAGCATCGCGCCGCTGAGGATATTAAGAACGATAGCATTGATGATCAGCATACGGATCCGCTCCAGCACCTGATCTACCGAGACGGAATAGACGATGCTCAGGGAGGACGGCGAGAGGCTTTTTTTCAGCACCAGCTCGCGGAAACCCGAACTGTAGCCAAACCACATCCGCTCCTGCATCCACTTCGCTTCGCTCTGGATTTTACCTTCCGCACCGGCCAGCGAAATCAGCGGCTGCCCGTTATCGTCAAAGATCGTCACGCTCATCGGCAGGCTGCCCGGCGTAAAGAAGCTTTCCATGCGGATGGTCTGCTCCACGCCCAGCATCGCCTGCAGGCGATTGGCCATATAGACCGGCGTCAGGGCGTAAAAATAGCCCACCCCGGGGCGAACGCCCTGGCTTATCCAGAACAGGTTGTTGCCGCGCTCGTTTTGCGGCGCGTTGCGATATTGCTCTATGCGCTGATGCAGGACTTTCAGCGCCTGATCGCGCTCAATCGGCACGTCCCGCAGGCCAAAGTTGGCCATGCAGAGGTTATCGCTGCCGATGAGAAAGATGCGGTTAAGGTCGTAGGCGGCAGTAAAATTATCCCGCCAGTAGCGCATAAACCATGCCAGCGACTGCAGCGAATTACGCCAGGTGGCGCTCATCGCGCTGCAGTCGGAATCGGGGTACAGGGGTTCAAAGTTGGGCACCGCCATATCGCCGTTTTGCCCTTGCGCTACCGCGTCCCCTGCCGACAAGCGGTTACCGGCGACATACTTCAGCTCTTTCATTACATCCGCGGTACGCTGGATATAGCGCTGGGCCTGATCGGCGTTGAGATTAAGCTCCTGATGGATTTCGGCTTCCCGCTCGTGCAGCGCGTTGACGATATAAAACACAGAGACAAACGCAATAAGCAGCCACAGCAATACCGCCAGCGCTCTGAACAGATAACGTGAAACCTTCAGGGTTGTATGAAAAGAGGCAAGATATTTCAATGTGGCGATGCTCGGCCGTCAGGGACTCAACAGAATGCGGTTAAGGTAGCGGTAAACAATCAAATGATTCTGATGGCTATCCTGATGGTCATTGTGCCGACGCTTTCTATTGGTTATATCGTAGAAACCGAAGGCCGGTCAGCGGTGTTATCTGAAAAAGAGAAAAAATTATCGGCCGTCGTACACCTGCTCGACGAGGCGCTGGGCGAACGCTTCAGCCAGCATAGTCAGCTGTCGCGCGCTGAACGGATCCGCATGCTGAATGCGGAATTGTCGCCAGTCACCGAACGCATCACCCACGCGTTTCCGGGGATTGGCGCCGGCTATTACAACAAGGCGCTGGACGCCATTATCACCTACGCCCCTTCGGCGCTGTATCAAAACAACGTCGGGGTGACTATCGCCGCCGATCATCCCGGACGGGAGGTTATGCGCGCCAACGCCCCGCGGGTGTTTTCCGGCAGGCAGGTGCGCGGCGATATCCTCAATTCCATGATTCCGATAGCGCGCCATGGCGAAGTTCTCGGTTATATCTGGGCCAATGAGCTGACGGAGGATATTCGCCAGCAGGCCTGGAAGATGGATGTCCGGATCATTGCTGTTCTGGCGGCCGGGCTTATCAGCAGCCTGTTGCTGATCGTCCTCTTTTCGCGCCGCCTGAGCGCCAATATCGACATCATCACCGACGGTCTGCCTACGCTGGCGCAAAAAATTCCCGCGCAGTTGCCCGATCTGCCCGGCGAACTGGGGCAGATCAGCCGCAGCGTCAACGCGCTGGCGCAAACATTGCGGGAGACCAAAACCCTTAACGACCTGATTATTGATAACGCCGCCGACGGCGTTATCGCCATCGACAGAGAGGGGAATGTCACCACCATGAACCCGGCGGCGGAGATCATCACGGGCTACAAACTGGATGAGCTGGTCGGGCAACCCTATGCGACCTTATTCGCCAACACCCACTTTTATAGCCCGGTGCTGGATACCCTGGCGCACGGCACAGAGCATCTGGCGCAGGAGGTCAGTTTTCCTGGCCGTGACCGCACGATTGAGATCAGCGTCACCACCAGCCGCATCCATAACGCCAACGGCGAACTGATCGGCGCGCTGGTTATCTTCTCCGATTTAACCGCCCGCAAAGAGGCACAGCGTCGCCTGGCGCAAACGGAGAGACTCGCCACGCTGGGGGAGCTGATGGCGGGCGTCGCGCATGAGGTGCGCAACCCGCTCACCGCCATCCGCGGCTACGTGCAGATTATTCGCCAGCAGACGACCCTGCCGGTGCATCAGGAGTATCTGTCGGTAGTCCTTAATGAAATTGATTCGATCAATAAGGTCATCCAGCAGCTGCTGGACTTTTCCCGCCCACGGCAAAGCCAGTGGCAGCAGGTGCAGCTCAAAGCGCTAATTGAGGAGGCGCTGATCCTGGTGCAAACCTCCGGAGTCCAGGCGCGGATCGACTTTAGTACGCAATTCGACGCCGAGCTGCCCGCGATCGTCGCCGATCGCGAACTGCTTAAACAGGTGCTCCTGAATCTGTTAATCAACGCGGTACAGGCGATCGGCGCGCGCGGTGAAATCCGCATCCGCACCTGGCGCGATACGTCAACGCATCTGGCGCTGACCATCGAAGACAATGGCTGCGGTATCGACAGCGATGTGCAAAAAAAGATCTTCGATCCGTTCTTCACCACCAAAGCATCAGGAACTGGTCTCGGGCTGGCGCTAAGCCAGCGCATTATCAACGCGCATCAGGGCGATATCCGTGTGGCTAGCCAGCCGGGATGCGGCGCGACCTTTACCCTTATTTTACCGATTAACCCGCAGGAAACCTCGTCAGAATGAAAACCAGCTACCGTATTCTTATCGTTGATGACGAAGATAACGTTCGCCGTATGCTTGCCACCGCGTTTTCGCTACAGGGGCATGAGACCCACTGCGCCAGTAATGGTCAGGCGGCGCTGCAACACTTTGCCGACACGCCGCCCGACGTGGTGCTGATGGATATCCGGATGCCGGAAATGAACGGAATTGAGGCGCTGAAAGTGATGCGCGCGCAGCAGCCGCGGATCCCCATCATTCTGATGACCGCTTACGCCGAAGTGGAAACCGCAGTCGAAGCGTTGCGTAGCGGCGCATTTGATTATGTGATTAAACCATTTGATCTTGATGAGCTTAACCTGCTGATTCAGCGGGCCTTACAGCTACAGGCGATGAAGCAGGAGATCCGCAGCCTGCATCAGGCGCTGAGCACCAGCTGGCAGTGGGGACATATCCTGACCAACAGTCCGCGGATGATGGATATCTGCAAAGACACGGCGAAAATCGCCCTTTCGCAGGCCAGCGTGCTGATTTGCGGCGAAAGCGGCACCGGAAAAGAGCTGATTGCCCGCGCCATTCACTACAACTCCCGGCGGGCAAACGGCCCCTTTATCAAGATAAACTGCGCCGCCCTGCCCGAATCGCTGCTGGAGAGCGAACTGTTTGGCCACGAAAAAGGGGCGTTTACCGGCGCACAAACGCAACGTCAAGGGCTGTTTGAACGCGCCCATCAGGGAACGCTGCTGCTGGACGAAATCGGTGAAATGCCGCTGGTGTTGCAGGCTAAGCTGCTGCGGATCCTGCAGGAAAGAGAGTTTGAGCGTATCGGCGGGCAGCAAACCATTCAGGTGGATATCCGTATCGTTGCCGCCACCAACCGCGATCTGGCGGCGATGGTAAAAGAGGGAACCTTTCGTGAAGATCTGTTTTACCGGCTGAACGTGATCCATCTGCTGCTTCCGCCCCTGCGCGAGCGGCGGGAGGATATCGCCCTGTTAGCCAACCACTTTCTACAGAAATTCAGCGCGGAAAATCAGCGCGATATGATTGAGATCGATCCCGCCGCCATGTCGCGGCTTACCGCCTGGCCGTGGCCGGGCAACATCCGCGAATTATCCAATGTGATTGAGCGCGCGGTGGTAATGAGCACCGGCGCAGTAATTTTCGCTGAAGATCTGCCCGCCCCATTCCGCCAGCCGGTGAGCAAAGGCGGCGAAGTAAAAGCCGCGCAGCCAGGGGAGCGCAACCTGAAAGAGGAGATTAAGCGTGAAGAGCGGCGAATTATTATGGAAGTGCTGGAACAGCAGGAGGGAAACCGCACGCGCAGCGCATTAATGTTAGGCATCAGCCGACGCGCGTTGATGTACAAACTGCAAGAGTACGGTATCGATCCGGCCGGCCTTTAGTACCAGAATCTGCTATGCAGAATTTTGCACAGTGCGCAAAATTCTGCATAACGCCCGCCAATATTCCTGCGCACCGCAGGGAAAATAAAAGTTCATATTCAGTAAGTTAACGAATTTCCTTCCGACGAATCAATCCTGGCATCCCGCTTGCTATTCCCTCTGCGTACCCAAAATGGAGTATGCAAAGGGAAACATAATGAAAACAAAACTGATTAGCTTACAGAACGCCTCTGGCTTCTTTCGTGACGGCATGACCATCATGGTTGGCGGTTTTATGGGGGTAGGCACCCCGCCCCGCCTTGTGGAAGCCCTGCTTGAATCCGGCGTCAGAGACCTGACGCTCATCGCCAACGATACCGCATTTGTCGATACCGGCGTCGGCCCGCTGATCGTTAATGGTCGGGTGAGCAAAGTCATCGCTTCTCATATCGGCACGAATCCGGAAACCGGACGGCGGATGATAACCCAGGAGATGGAGGTTCAACTGGTTCCGCAAGGCACCCTGATTGAACAAATCCGCTGCGGCGGCGCAGGGCTGGGCGGGTTTCTCACCCCGACCGGCGTCGGCACCGTGGTGGAGGAAGGGAAGCAAACGCTCCAGCTTGACGGTAAAACCTGGCTGCTGGAACGCCCACTGCGTGCGGATTTGGCCCTTATCCGCGCCCATCGCGCCGACCCGCTCGGCAACCTGACCTACCAGCTCAGCGCCCGTAATTTTAACCCCCTCATTGCTCTCGCCGCCGACATTACGCTGGTTGAGCCTGACGAAATGGTGGCGACAGGCGAGCTGCTTCCCGACCAGATCGTCACCCCGGGCGCCGTTATCGACCACATCGTCATTCCACAGGAGAGCAAATAATGGATGCTAAACAACGTATTGCGCGCCGCGTGGCGCAAGAGCTTCGTGATGGCGACGTCGTAAACTTAGGGATTGGCCTGCCGACGATGGTCGCCAATTACCTGCCGGAAGGAATTAACATCACGCTGCAATCGGAGAACGGCTTTCTCGGGCTGGGTCCCGTCACAACCGTCCACCCGGATCTGGTGAATGCTGGCGGACAGCCCTGTGGAATAGTGCCCGGGGCGGCGATGTTCGATAGCGCGATGTCGTTCGCGCTGATTCGCGGCGGTCACGTCGACGCCTGCGTCCTCGGCGGGCTGCAGGTGGATGAACAAGCCAACCTCGCCAACTGGGTAGTGCCCGGCAAAATGGTGCCCGGCATGGGCGGCGCGATGGATCTGGTGACCGGCTCGCGCAAAGTAATCATCGCCATGGAACACTGCGCCAAAGACGGTTCCGCGAAGATCCTGCGCCAGTGCACCATGCCGCTGACCGCCCAGCATGCGGTTCATGTGCTGGTCACTGAACTGGCGGTATTCCGCTTTATTGATGGCCGGATGTGGCTGACTGAAATCGCCGAAGGGTGCGCCCCTGAAACTCTGCGGGCGAAAACCGAAGCACGCTTCGACATTGCCGCAGATCTGCTGATCCAGCGGGGTGGCGCATGATTGGCCGTCTCTCACGCTTTATGACGCGGGTCGTCAGCCGCTGGCTTCCTGATCCGCTGATCTTCGCGATGCTGCTGACCCTGCTGACCTTTGGCATTGCCCTCTGGCTGACGCCGCAAACGCCAATCAGTATGGTGAAATTCTGGGGCGACGGCTTCTGGAACTTGCTGGCGTTCGGCATGCAGATGGCGCTGATTATCGTCACCGGTCACGCGCTGGCCAGTTCCGGCCCGGTTAAAAGCCTGCTGCGCGCCGCCGCTTCCGCCGCGAAAACGCCCGTTCAGGGCGTGATGCTGGTGACTTTCTTTGGCTCCGTCGCCTGCGTGATCAACTGGGGATTTGGCCTGGTGGTCGGGGCGATGTTTGCCCGTGAGGTCGCCCGTCGCGTGCCCGGCTCCGATTATCCGCTGCTGATTGCCTGCGCCTATATCGGTTTTCTCACCTGGGGCGGCGGCTTTTCCGGCTCCATGCCCCTGTTGGCGGCGACGCCGGGCAACCCGGTCGAACATATTGCGGGCTTAATCCCGGTCAGCGATACCCTGCTCACCGGATTCAACATCTTCATCACGCTCGGGCTTATCGTGGTAATGCCGTTTATCACCCGCATGATGACGCCAAAACCGTCCGATGTAATCAGCATCGATCCGAAACTGCTGCTGGAAGAGGCCGATTTTCAGAAGAAACTGCCGGCTGACGCCCCGCCGTCGGAAAAGCTGGAAGAGAGCCGCATCCTCGCGCTGATCATTGGCGCGTTGGGGATTGCTTATCTGGCGATCTACTTCGCCGAAAAGGGATTCAACATCACCATTAACACCGTCAATCTGATGTTTATGATCGCCGGTCTGCTGCTGCACAAAACGCCGATGGCCTATATGCGCGCCATCAGCGCCGCCGCGCGCAGCACCGCCGGTATCCTGGTGCAATTCCCCTTCTACGCCGGGATCCAACTGATGATGGAACACTCCGGCCTCGGCGGTCTTATCACGGAGTTTTTCATCAACGTCGCCAACAAAGACACCTTCCCGGTGATGACCTTCTTCAGCTCCGCGCTGATTAACTTCGCCGTGCCGTCGGGCGGCGGCCACTGGGTTATCCAGGGGCCGTTTGTGATACCTGCCGCTCAGGCGTTAGGGGCCGACCTCGGTAAATCGGTGATGGCGATCGCCTACGGCGAGCAGTGGATGAACATGGCGCAACCGTTCTGGGCGCTGCCCGCGCTGGCCATTGCCGGACTCGGAGTACGCGACATTATGGGCTACTGCATCACCGCCCTTCTCTTCTCTGGGGTCATTTTTGTCATTGGTTTGACCTTGTTCTGACGGCCCCCCTCACTTTTAAGGAATTAAGATGAAAAATTGTGTCATCGTCAGCGCGGCGCGTACCGCAATCGGCAGTTTTAACGGCGCGCTGGCGACCACCAGCGCCATCGACCTCGGCGCTACGGTAATTAAGGCAGCCCTTCAGCGCGCGCAACTCGATCCTCAGCGCGTGGATGAAGTGATTATGGGCAACGTCCTACAGGCCGGTCTCGGGCAAAACCCGGCCCGCCAGGCGCTGCTCAAAAGCGGTCTTGCCGAGACGGTATGCGGCTTTACCGTTAACAAAGTGTGCGGCTCCGGCCTCAAAAGCGTGGCGCTGGCCGCGCAGGCGATTCTGGCCGGACAGGCGCAAGCGCTGGTCGCAGGCGGTATGGAAAACATGAGCCAGGCGCCGTACCTGCTGGACGCTAAAGCCCGCTGGGGCTACCGTCTCGGCGACGGGCGGCTCTCCGACGTGATCCTGCGCGACGGTCTTATCTGCGCCACTCACGGTTATCATATGGGGATCACCGCAGAAAACGTTGCTAAGGAATACGGCATCAGCCGGGAAATGCAGGATGAGCTGGCGCTGCTTTCACAGCGTAAAGCGCTTGCCGCCATCGATTCCGGCGCATTCCGGGCCGAAATTGTGCCGGTCAGCGTCACCTCCCGTAAAAAAACGACCATTTTTGAACGTGATGAGTTTCCTAAAGCCGACTCTACGACAGAAGGGCTTGCCGCTTTGCGTCCGGCCTTCGACAAGTCTGGCACAGTAACGGCAGGTAATGCTTCCGGCATTAACGACGGCGCGGCGGCGCTGGTGGTGATGGAAGAATCCGCAGCGCTGGCAGCGGGATTAAAACCTCTTGCACGGATCAAAGCCTGGGCCAGCGGCGGCGTCGCGCCGGCGTTAATGGGGATGGGGCCGGTTCCCGCTACGCAGAGAGCGCTGCAACTGAGCGGACTGACACTTTCTGATATCGATCTGATCGAAGCCAACGAAGCGTTTGCCGCACAGTTCCTTGCCGTGGGTAAGACGCTGGGTTTCGATCCGCAGAAGGTGAACGTCAACGGCGGGGCAATCGCCCTTGGACACCCTATCGGCGCCAGCGGTGCGCGTATTCTTGTGACCCTGCTGCATGCCTTGTCAGCGCACGATAAAACGCTCGGTCTGGCCACGCTGTGCATCGGCGGCGGTCAGGGCATCGCGATGATTGTGGAAAGGATAAATTAACCCCCCTTTGCCGAGTGCTTTGTCATTCGGCAGCCCATCGTTACGCAGTATATTCAGAACGAAAAAAAGGGAGGCCAGGCCTCCCTTCTGTGCGATATCACAATACGGAATTACTCGTCGGCGTCATCCGCGACATCATCATCGGTATCCGCTTCCGGGGCGATATCGTCATCGCCTTCCGCCGCGCTACCATCGATGGCATCCAGCTCTTCATCAT
>PPYE01585696.1_pt1 | contig 13891 bp, 16 predicted proteins | sample 1559881 | NCBI WGS metagenome assembly PPYE01 (sample SAMN08240022, study PRJNA423297) | Human gut metagenome, whole genome shotgun sequencing project.
ATGGGTACAGCATAGGGGTAATCATCGTCCCCAGACAGAGCCAATACCCCGGAAGTTCCCCGACGAAGGATCGCTGACATTTCCTCCGCAGGCAAGGCTTGTTTCTTTCTTCGCATTTCTCTGAACATAAATGACCTCCTCAAGAACATAACGGACATAAAAAGCCTTATCCAAATCGGCAATAATATCTTCTGTATTTTCAAGTCCGACAGAAAGCCGTATCATACCGCTTTCAATTCCTGCGGCGACTAACTGTTCGTCAGTGAGTTGTCTGTGCGTTTCACTCGCAGGGTGAATGCAGAATGAGCGGCTGGATAAACACCAAAATCACGCATAAGCTGTATTCTCGATTTGACGATATAGGCTTTTTTGCCGTAGGCCGCCGTATAGGAAATTCCGTGATAGGATTCGTCCGGTTCCGTAAGGCCGGGGAAATTTCCGTCTGTCCAGTCAAAATTCCCGCTGTCAACAATGCACCCTCCGATTTGTACCGCATGCCGTCCATATATTTTGAGGTGGAATGTATGACAATGTCCGCTCCGTATTCAAACGGCTTGCATAAAACAGGCGCTGCGAATACCGCTTTTGTATTTGGCTGAAAGGCTTTATCAATCTCCAAGTCGGGGGCATTTTTATGTCTGTCATTTCAGCATACTGTAAATACATTCCAGCAGCATAAGCGCCAGTATAATGTTAATCGGGCGGTAATACCTCTGGTACGCTTTTCGGAGCAGCGCCCCTAAACCTATCCAAGTCAAAGTTGCGATGGTTCCGACAGTTGCTATAATCAATTCAAAGGAGAGCAGTACCGTAAATGATGTGCTGTAATCCGTAATATAGCCGGTCAATGCCGTAATGCCGAACAGGTATATTTTTACATTGACAAATTGCAGTAAAAATCCTTTCAAAAAAGAAGCGGATTTTTCAGTGCTGTCAATGACGAGCTTACTGATTGCAATATGGATTGCAAGCCATAAAATATAAGCGGCGCCTATGTATTTCATAACGCCGAGGACATCAGGCAAAAAGGCACTGACGCCAAATACAAAAACGGCACAAAGGATCTGCACAATATAATATCCGGCGAATATGCCGAAAAAGAGCGGCTTTCCCTTTTTCCAACCGTAGTTGCTGACCGTGTTAAGCGCCAGTATATTTCCCGGCCCCGGTGTAATGGCGTTAATGATTGCATAAACAAAGAAATTACCTATCACATGTCTGGGCATTGATGCACCTCCTTTTCGTTAATTGTATCACGGAAAGTCATGCGATAGGTAATACTTATATTTTATGTTATAACATAGCGTCAGGCTATGAACAAATTGTCAGCCCATGAAACATGGGGATATCATACGATTGTATATCCCGCATTTTCCAACACCTGAATCGCCTTCTCAAAATTCGCCCGTTTCGTCAGGATATAATCGGTATTATAGGTGGAAACCGCAAAAATACCGATTTTATTTTCTGCAAGCAGATCTCCTATAAAGCAGAAGTCACTTTCCAAGGTCGCCTTTGAATAGTCCGCAACCTTGCAGACGGAAAAATCATATTCCAGTTTCTTAATTTCCATCATAAATATTCCGATCTCCTTATTATCCCTGCCTGAATTTTTTCAAAGCGTCTATATAGATTTCCCCCAGCTCCGTTAGCTCTGTATCCTTGTTCAGGATGTATCCGATACGCATCATTTCGTTCTCGTCAAGAGGGATGGAAATAATATCATCACCTTGCAGATATTTGGGAAATATCCCGCTGGAAATGGTATATCCGTCTAATCCTATCATAAAGTTTACAATGGCGGCACGGTCGCTGACCTTGATACTTTTTTTCGCCGGCTCATTGCTGAACAATTCCTCCGCAAAATATGCGGATTCATAATTGCCCTGAACAAAACTGAGCTTCGGATATGATTGTAAATCCTTCAGCTTCAATGATTTTTGATTTGCAAGCGGATGGTCTTTGCGTAAAAAAACGTGAGGGGAAGCGGTAAAAAGCTCATAGAACACCAAGTCATTTTCCTCTAAACTCTTTTGCAATACGCTTTTATTGCCGTTGCTGAAATAAAGAATACCAATATCGCTGAATCGGTTCTTTACATCCATAATAATCTGATGCGTCTGCGTTTCGTTCAGGATAAACTCAAACCGTTCCTGACCAAAACGCTGAACAAGCTCAACAAAGGCATTGGCAGTAAAGGTGTAATGCTGAGTCGATACACAAAACCTCTGTTTCGCCGGTTGATTTGAAATGTATTTTGATTCAAGCAATTTCATCTGCTGAACGACCTGACGGGCATAACCTAAAAACTCCATGCCTTCTTTTGTGAGAGCAATCCCTGCTCTGCACCTTGTAAAGATGGATATACCGGCTTCTTTTTCTACCTCTTTGATTGCACCGGACAGGCTCGGTTGTGAGATGAAAAGCTCCTTTGCCGCCTCCGTGATGGAACCTGCCTCGGCTGCTGTTATCATATATTTTAATTGTTGTAATGTCATAAGTCCCTCCGAAATTCAAGCTTTGTAATGGTATCATCCCAACTGCCAGCTCTGTCTCCCGAAAAATGGCGCGCAAGGGTTCCAGATCCATACTGCGGCTGATGGCTGGCAGTCAGCCAATCATATTTTTTCTTCGGATGATTGCTTGTTAAAACGGAGAGAAATTCCTCGATTTCTGGAGGCAATATACCCCTCTTCCCGAAGCCGGGCGGTTACATTCCTAGCGGTGTGAAATCCAATCTGGTATTCCTGCCGTAGCTGCTCTGCGGAAAGGAAACTGCTCCTGGCAGGAAACTGGCCGCTTACAATGCGGCCCTTTAAATCATGATATACGCGCTGAAAGCGTCCTTCTCCTTGCTCCATAATCTCAATTCCTTTTTATTTTCATTGTACTAAAACGACAGAGAAAATTCAATACTATATACATAGAAAAGAGCGGCTGATGGCGGCGGGGATACATGTAAACGGCGCACTGGAGCGGTTTATGGGCAATGAGACGCTGTTGGAGCAAATGCTGAATAAATTCAAGGATGATACATATTTCCAAAAGCTGCTGGAGGCGGCAAAACAGTTAAACGGAGGAATCTTTTGTAATGGTACTAAGTGTTATCTATTTGACAGGCGAACAAGGGAGAGGTGGGAGGTTTGTCTGAAACACAAAAAACGGACTCCCAAGCCCATTTTCTGCTCACCAGTCTTTCATGACCTGAAAGATTTCCTCTTCATAGTCGCCGGTAATATCTTCATTGTATCCGCCGTGTTTTACATTCGTCTCCACGCCCCAGCCGTCTTCCTGATACTCCCAGATATGATAAGGGACACCTCTGTAGTCAAAATCCAGGCTGCCGCAGCCGTCCACTTCATTATATTGGAATTCCAGGGATTTCTCTTTCAGAAGAGTTTGTATTTTTTCCAGACGCATATGTATTTCCTTCCTTTCCGGTTATCTTCAGATAATATTGTAACAAAGAGAAAGAAAAATAGCCAGCCCCATGGTAAAAATACAGGCGGAAATTTTGTATGCCGGAAGATATGCAGTAATAAACGTCCAACTGACAGGGAAGTATGTATCCTGACAGAAGCCGCGTATCCCGGAAAATCAGCGGCTTCTTTTTCTGACATAGGGATAGGGGAGATGTGTGAGTCGTTCAGCTAAAATATAATATTTCCATATTCGGCAGTTTTCTGGCAAGCTCTTCACGGAAAAACAGTTCGCCCTCCTGTCTGGACAGTTGATCCGGGAATGCCTCCTCATTGATCTTGCGGTGGACAAAGCTGTAGCTCATGAAAATGATTTCTATAAATGCTGTATTCTTGATCTTTTCCGAAAGCTTTTCCGAGAGGGTCGTGATCAATCCGCTGTACATATCCTGCCATCCGGGCAGGAAAATAACAGGGGCAATGAGGATTCCGCAGGGGTATCCTGTTTCACACATCTGGTTCAGGGCTTCGATGCGTTTGTTCAAAGGGGAGGTGCCGAGTTCAATCTGCCGGATGATTTTTTCCGGATTTACGCTCATGCGGAATATGACCCTGCCGCCGTGATGCAGGGAGAGAAGAGGCGCTACATTTGCAAATTTGGTTGGAAAGGTCAGGCGGCCTTTTTCATTTTCGGCAAAGCGTTCTATGGTCCATTCCAGATTGTGTGTGATGGTATTTTCCAGGACCAGATCGCTGTTGCTGCCGATTTCAAAGGTCAGATCTTCTGAAGCGCAGTTCGCTGTTTTCATGATTTTATCAAGCATTTCTTCCCGGTTTACGAAGAGACGCAGATAAGAGCACTTGTTATAGCTGCAGACCAGATAACAGTACAGACAGGCGGCAATGCAGCCGGATGAGGTGTAAGGCACCAGAAAATCAGAGACTTTGGCATTGGGTACATGCCGGTGTGTTTTGCGGATGCCGATAATGAGATACTGCTTCATTTCCCGGAAATCAGAGTTTGGGCGCGTGCGCAGTTCATCTATTTTATTGTGGCTGTCAATGGGAATCCAGGTTCTGTCCTGATATTTCTGCTTCAGGTATTTTCCAAGTTCATAGCCCATGGCTGCTTCTTCATAGTAGATTTTGTCTGGAAACATAATGCGGACCTCCAAGTTAGTATAAACTTAGGATGGCAGTTCCGGTGAAAAATATTCCCTGATTCCGCTTCGTATCCTCTGCGGTGTATCGCCGTAGAGCTTTTTAAAGGTACGCATAAAGACTTTGTAGTTACTGATGCCGTTTTTTTCCATGAGCACAGTGATGCTGTCGTCCGTATTTTTTAAATCTTCATATAAATGCATGGTGCGGACAGAGTTCAGATATTCCAGAAAGGTCTGTCCCGTATACCGTTTAAACAGACGGCAGAAGTATTCCCGGCTCACTGCCAGGCTTGCGGCCGCATCGTCCAGAGTCAGCGGTTTTTGAAAATGGTTCCGTACCCAGTCCATGACCTGTGTGACACGTTCCAGGTCCCTGTTGGCACCCGTTTCCGGTGCGGAAGGGGAGAGCGTGCAGAAATTTTTGTACAGATGGTACAGAAATTCATAGAGGTTGGCAGCAAAAAAGAACTGATAGCCATTTTCCTGACGAGTATAGGCATCCAGCATATATTCCAGGCGCTGTCTGAGGCTGGAAAAGACCTTTCCGTTATCTGCAGGAGTGATCATAGTCTGAAAATGCAGTTCGGTGCCGGAAGGCAGAAAGTTATGCAGCTGCTCAGCGGAAATCTGCAGCAGAATGTAACAGACCGAGCCATTGGCACGGGTCATATGGAGTTCTTTGCTGTTGATGATCATCAGATTGCCCGGGGTGAGCAGATAGGAACCCGCCTGTACCACTGCGGTCAGTTCTCCCTCCATCATATACAGAACTTCCAGATAATCATGCCAGTGGGCCGGAATGGTCAGGTCTGTACACTGGGAGAGCATGAATTTTGCAGGCAGACCGTTGTTTTCACTGATTTTCTCATAATAGTATGACATGGGCTTTTCTCCTTCCGGTCATGTGCTCTTGTCATGGTGTGTAATTTGAATTTATCAATACTGACAGAGAACCTTCTGGGAACATTCTAGCAAACCAGGTGAAAAATATCAATATCAGCCTATAAATAGTTAAAAAGAACTGTAGAAATTTCTTGTTTTATTCGTCATAATATAAGACAGGATAGCAGCTGGGAGTTACGGAACAGCTGCGGTTAATAAAGACAAGCAGTCTGGGAGGAATACCATGCAGTTAAAAAAGAAAACATTTACAGGAACAACTTCAAATGAAGTGACAGACAGAGAGACAGAAAACAGAAAAATTGCCCGTCAGGCAGCAGCAGAAGGGTTTGTACTTTTAAAAAATGAGGACCATATTCTGCCCATCAAAAATGGTGCAAAGCTTGGACTTTACGGTGCCGGTGCAGTAAAGACCATCAAAGGCGGCACAGGCTCCGGCGATGTCAATGAAAGAGAATGCATCAATATCTGCCAGGGATTGAAAAACGCGGGATATGAAATCACAAGTGACGCCTGGCTGGAGGCTTACGCATCTCTCTATGAGGAGACACGGCTTAAATGGCGGGATGAGATATTGGGAAAACTGCCGGCATATAACAACAATTTCTTTGAGGCATATTCTACAACTCCGTTTTTCATGCCCTGCGGAAATCCCGTTGATGTGGAAAAGGCTGCTCTGGATGGTGCAGATACAGCCATTTATGTACTGAGCCGTATAGCGGGAGAAAATGCGGACCGTCATGACACGGAAGGTGATTATTATATTTCCGCGGAGGAAAAAGCGCTGATCGCTCAGTTGTCAAAGGCTTATGATTCCCTTGTTCTGGTGATCAATACAGGAGGCCTTGTAGACCTGGCGTTTGCGAAGGAGTTTGACAATATCAAAGCTGTGCTGCAGTTTGTACAGGCAGGGCAGGAGGGCGGCAATGCCTTTGCGGACGTGATATCCGGCAAAGTGACGCCAAGCGGCAAACTGGCGGATACCTGGGCCCTTGATTATAAAGACTATCCGAGCAGCGATACATTCAGCTTTAAAAACGGGGATGTGAATACAGAAAAATACCAGGAAGGCATTTATGTGGGATATCGGTATTTTGATACCTTTGACGTGCCCGTGCGTTATCCGTTCGGCTATGGACTGTCTTATACGGATTTCTCAGTCAGCACAAAAGGGATCGAGGCTGTAAATTCAGAGAGCGGAAAACCGGAGATCGCGGTAACGGTGGAGGTGACCAACACAGGTGATACATACTGCGGCAAGGAAGTAGTGCAGATCTATGTCTCCTGCCCCCAGGGAAAACTGGCTAAAGAATACCGCCGCCTTGCCGGATTTGCCAAAACAGAGGAATTAAAGCCGCAGGAGTCCTGCAGTATGACCATTACATTCCCGGTATACCAGCTTGCCTCTTTTGATGAGGAGAAGGCAGCCTGGATTCTGGAGGGAGGCACTTATGGTATCTGGGTGGGCAATTCCATTGAGGATGCAGAGCCGGCAGGAAGTCTGTGTCTGGACAAAGATGCCGTTCTGGTACAGTGTGAACACATCTGCCCGCTGAAAGAGGAGTTGAAGGAGCTGACACCGGACCATGGCAGGATGAAGGAGAAGGAAGCTGCCTGGCTGGAAAAAACAGCAGGGCTTCCCTGTGTACATATGAGCGCAGAGAATATAGGAAAAGAAATTGTGGTTTACTCAGGACTGCCGGAACATTTTACCGGAAGGGCGGGTGAGATCGTGGAGTCTCTGTCCCAGGAGCAGCTTGTGCTGATGGCGACCGGAGACCCGGGAAAAGGCCAGGATGCTGTACTCGGTTCAGCAGGGATTACTGTGCCGGGAGCTGCTGCTGAAACCTCCTCCGCTGCGTCCGGGGAACCCTGGAATCTGCCGTCCATGGCTCTGGCAGACGGCCCTGCAGGGCTGCGCCTGAACCAGAAATATCAGGTAGTTGACGGCGAAATCGTACCTGAGAATTTCATGAACTCTATAGAAAAAGGATTTTTTGCAGGGCCGGTAAAAGAGAAAGGAACCTCATATTATCAGTTCTGTACTGCAATCCCGGTGGGAACACTCTTAGCCCAGACCTGGAATGCCGAACTTGTAAAAGAAGTGGGAGAGATGATAGGAAAGGAGATGGAACTTTTTCAGGTGACTTTATGGCTTGCACCGGGCATGAATATTCACAGAAACCCTCTCTGCGGAAGAAACTTTGAGTATTATTCCGAGGACCCTCTGCTGTCAGGTATCATGGCTTCTGCTATGACTCTGGGTGTGCAGAAGGTACCGGGATGCGGAACCACCATCAAACATTTTGCCTGCAATAATCAGGAGGATAACCGTATGGGTTCCGACTCCGTACTCTCCGAGCGCGCGCTGCGCGAAATCTATCTGAAAGGATTTGAGATTGCAGTGAAAAATTCCCAGCCCATGTCCATTATGACCTCTTATAATATGATCAATGGCGTGCATGCTGCCAACTGCTACGACATTTGCACCAGGGCAGCCAGAGATGAATGGGGATTTGCAGGCGCCATCATGACAGACTGGACGACGACCTTTGCGTCCCCCAGAGGCGAGTGTACAGCGGCAGGCTGTATGCGTGCGGGCAATGATATGGTAATGCCGGGCATCCCCCAGGATCATGAGAACATCCGTCAGGAGCTGTCAGAGGGAACGCTTAGCATACAGGAGCTGAGACGCTGCATCTGTAATACCGTAAATCTGATTCTGCAGTCCAACCGTTATGAGGATGCAGTCAGCTATCTGGAGCAATTTACAGGGCTGGATTCATATCTGAAGGTGGAAAAGTAAAAAATAAAATAAATTTCATATTTTTGAAAGGATTCCTCCGGTCCAATCGTTTTATTAGTATAAAGAGGAATTTCCGGGCGTTCTGCCGGGAAGAAACCGCTGAAAATAAAAGGATGAAGAATCGGAGGAATAAAAAGATGAAGTTTGATAAAAGAAAAGTTTTAGCTGCCGCGGCAGCAGGTGTGCTCCTGGTTGGGACAATGAGTACCGTTGTGATGGCAGGAGGAAAAGGGAATCACAGACGTCTGTGGTGCCGGGATACTGTGTGCAGGGAACATGGAGCAGACTGCTCATATCCGGAAACCTGTGCAGGAACAGATTGTCAGAAGAGGGAAGACTGTGAACATGGAGCAGGTTGTCAGAACCCGGGCAACTGCGTCTATGGTACTTCCGGACAGAGCCGGGATACTGTCATAAACGGAACAGGCAGCCGGGACCGTACAGGTGTTGTAAATGAAGCGGACAGCCAGAAACGTACAGGTACTGCGAATGAAACTGACAGCCAAAACCAGTTCGTCACTGTGAGCTATGAGGACAGTGTGAAACAGACATCTGCCGGGAATAATCCAGACAGTCAGGCAGATGCCGCAGACAGTCAAAACCAGACAGATTCTGCGTATCATGCAGACGGTCAAAACCAGGCTAATACTGTCATCACCGACAGCATAAATAGAACCGACTGTCAGAATCCGGAAGAGTGTGAGTACGGCGCCAACTGCCAGATCCATGAAGCCTGCAGGAACAGCGCGGCCTGTCAGAATCCGGAAGATTCTGTGAACGGCACAGACACTTTCGGGGGCCATGGGAAACATCACGGCAGCAGTCATGGAAATCATCACGGAAAATAAGACAGCATCAAGGAAAACAAGACAGATAGTATCATATAAAGCCGAAAGGATTTCATTCACATGATGACAAAATGGGACATCAATGTAATAGTGGAAGAATACGCAGATACCATAACCCGTATCTGCTATTCTTATGGAAAGAATTATGATGACACCCAGGACATTATGCAGAACGTCTTTTTGAAGCTGATGCGCGCCAATCCGGAATTTGACTCTAAGGAACATGAAAAAGCCTGGATCATCCGGGTGACGATCAATGAGTGCAAGGATTTCCTGAAGAATATTTTCCGCAGGCATACTTCCCTGGAGGAAGCACAGGAAATTCCCATAGAGGAGAAGGAGGATTTATCTTACATACGGGAGGCAATCCTGAAACTGCCGGACAAATACAAATCCGTTATTTATCTCTTCTATTACGAGGGATACACAGCAGTGGAAATTGCGGGAATCCTGCATAAAAAAGAGAATACCGTTTATACCTGGATGAACCGTGCCAGACAGATGCTGAAGGATATGGTAGGAGGTGACGTGGAGTGAGCAGAAAAATCAGAGACGCATTTGATTCTGTAAAAGCAGATGAGCAGATGAAGGAAAAAACAAAGGAAACCCTGATCGCCCAACTGGATTCCTGTTCAAAACGCCGCTTTTACCAAAGACCGGTATTTTACCGGACACTGGCAGGGGCTTTGCTGCTGGTACTGGTGTTTGCGGGGAGTATGAGGGCTTATGAGATAAAAGCCGAGGCAGCATATATCACTATGGAAGGCCCGGTTGAGATTGGTCTGTCCGTAAACGGCAAAGAAACGGTGATTTCAGCGGAGGGGCTGAACGAAGACGGAGAGAGCATAATCTCCCAGGTGGATGTGACGGGAATGCATTACCAGGAAGCGCTGCAGGCCATTATGGAGACAGATTCCTATCAGGAGTGCCAGGGGGATAAGGCAAAGGTGAAGGTTTCCTGCCATGATGACGAGCAGGAGGCAGATATGCAGCAGAGCGCCAATGAGGCCTGCCACTCATACGGTCAGCAGTACCGTGAACATCACAGCCGGGAACATGACACGGAGACAGAAGGCCACAGAGAAAAACACAGCGGCCAGGGCAATGGAAAACACGGTGAGAAATCCAGGGGTGACCAGTCGGAAGAGAGTCAGGAAAATCAGCAGAGCAGTCATTCTTCCGGCGACTCAGACTATGAAAATACAGAACACGGGCATAGAAACGGGCATCACGGAGAATAAACACAGCATGACAGGACATAAAAACATCACCACAAAAAACGGCATCAGCCATTACGGCTATGCCGTTTTTTCGTCCATTTCCTTCTGCCTTCTGGCATCGGCAGCAAGTTTCTCATGTTCACACCCCTGTAATTGTGGTAAAATAGAGAAAAACCAAAGGAATGGAGGCATAATTATATGCTTATAGAAAATGGCGGTCAGACATTACGGGACTTTACAGAAAAAAATTACAAAGAAACCGTTTCTGAAGTGACAAAAGGGGTATGGTTCGTATCAGACTTCGGGCACAGCAATGCTGTCTTTGTTGAGGGGGCTGCCGGCGTTATTTTAATTGACACTCTGGACACCCTGGAGCGCGGGCAAAGATTGTCAGAAATCATTGAAAAGAATACAGGCAAAAAAGTAAAAACCATTCTTTATACACACGGACATCCCGATCACCGGGGCGGCGCAGGGGCATTTCAGGAAAGCGCAGAGGAAATCATAGCCTTTGAACCTGTAACTGCTGTATTGGAAAAAACGGAACTTCTGCAGGATATTCAGAATCTGCGGGGAAAAGGGCAGTTTGGATATTCTCTCACAGACGAGGAAGCCATCTCTCAGGGAATCGGACCGCGGGAGGGCGTGGTCTACGGGGAACACAGGGCTTTTGTCCCACCGACCAGGGTGTGTCAGCAGGAGCGCATTGTCAGAGAAATTGACGGGGTACAGGTCGAGATGGTTCGTCTTCCGGGTGAGGCGGAAGAACAGATCATGATATGGTTCCCTGAAAAGGAAGTGCTGTGCTGCGGCGACAATTATTTTGGCTGTTTTCCCAATTTATACGCGATTCGCGGCGGACAGTACCGCAATCTCGCAACGTGGATCCACAGTCTTGATGTGCTCATGTCTTACCCTGCAAAATATCTTCTGCCGGGCCATACAGCGCTGATATCCGGCAATGAAAAAATCCGGGAAGTGCTGGGGAATTTTAAAAATTCCATTGACTATATTCTCATCAAAACATTAGAGGGAATGAATGCAGGCAAAAGCCCGGAAGAACTGGCTTCTGAAATCCGACTGCCCGGGGAATATGCAAATCTTCCGTATTTGGCGGAGCATTATGGATGTGTGGAGTGGACGGTACGAGAGATTTATTCGGCATATTTAGGATGGTTTGACGGGAATCCGACGAATCTCCATCCCCTTGCCCCGAAAGCGCATTCCGAAAAAATGCTGGATCTGATAGGCGGCAAAACGAAAACTTTTGAGGCGGCCAAAAAAGCATTAAAGGAAAAAGAGTATCAGTGGTGCCTGGAGCTCTGTGATCTGCTGCTGGCTGCGGAACCTGACAGCAAAGTGCTGCAGTTAAAAGCCGCAGCTCTGGAAAAAACGGCAGAATACGAAACAAGCGCAAATGGGCGCCATTATTATATGGAATGCGCAAAAGAACTGCTCCGCGCAAACGGAGATATCCAAGGATAAAAATTATATTTCCCCCTTTTAAATTTATTGAAAAACATTATTGACTCTCACGTTCCGTGATAGTGTAAGATGAAATTATCATAGAGAAGAAATATGATACAGAGCTGCAAAGAACACATGGACAGAAGGGAGTGGAATCATATTAAGACAGTAAAACAGGTTTCTGAGCTAACAGGGATCAGCGTAAGGACATTACAGTATTACGACGAGATAGGGCTTCTGGCACCAACGAAGCTGACGGATTCCGGCTACCGCTTATACGATGACGCTGCACTTGGAACCTTGCAGCAGATACTGTTTTTCAAGGAGCTGGATTTCTCTTTAAAGGAGATCAAAGCAATTATCGAAAATCCGGCCTTTGACAAAACAGAGGCGTATAAGCAGCAGAAACAACTATTGGAGACAAAGAGAAAACGGCTGGACAAAATGATTCGTCTGTTGGGAAAATTAGAAAAGGGGGAAACGTGTATGAGTTTTGAAGAATTTGATACAAAAGAATATTTTGACATGCTGTCCGAATTCCGGAAGGAGCATGAGGATGCTGTCATAAAAAGCTTTGGAAGCATTTGATGACTGGGTGAGTAAGTGGAAAGGAAAAGAGTCCTTCCTGGTTGACGCTGCCAAGAAAAATTATGACAGTATGGAAGATTTTATATCTGCCATGAGAAAGAACCTGGAACATATGCCCGAATTGATGGAAAAAGGACAGAAACTCAAAGAGGACGGCGGACTGCAGCGGAACAAGGAGCTTACAGAGGCTCTGGTATCCGATCTGACAAGAGACCCGGGCTCGGAGGAAGTGCAGGCGATCATAAAGGAATGTGTGGATATCACGGAAAAACTGTACGAAGGAATGGAAATGGGCAAAAACTTCTGGGAAAACATGATTGACGGCTATCTGCATGAAAAAACACCAGAAGGAAGAGAACAGGCGATACGAAAAGTATGACCGCAATCCGGCTGTGAAAAGAAGATATGGCCGTGCGTGGAAAAGAATCCGTGACAGCTATGCCGCTGCACATCCTCTCTGTGAGGAGTGCCTGAAGAAAGGAATCTATGTAAAGACCGAAGAGATACATCATAAGCTTCCGCTGTCGGAAGGCGGAACGCATGACAGGGATAATCTTGTGGCGTTGTGTAAAAGCTGTCATGCAAAGATCCATGCGAGCCGTGGTGACAGATGGCATAACAAAAACAGCCACTCGGGAGAATGACTGTTTTGGAGCTGATTAATTAAGTTAAATATTGTCTTAAAAAAGATCTGAGTGTGTTCCGGTACGAAACAGAAATAATTCAAGAGCATCTCCGTCAATACGGTATATCAAAAGCCAGTCCGATTCTACGTGGCATTCACGAAAACCACGGTATTCTCCGGTAAGGTTGTGGTCTCTATAACTGTCAGCCAGCTTCTGTTGCTGTGCAAGTGTATGGATAACATCACGCAGGCGGTCAATATGAAGCCTACGCTTTTTGGCAAGTTTCAGATCCTTCTTAAATTGGTTGGAAGGTACTATATCAAGCATCGGCAAGTACCTCATCCATTAAAGCATCGAAAGAACTGTAGCGCTTGTAGCTTTCGGGATTATTTTTCATCTCGTCGTATTCAGCAAGAGCAGCTCTTGTTTCTGCGTTTGGTTTCTGACGTTTGACTTCAAACGGAATTCCGTCATGACTGATTGCACTCTTAAGAAACATAGTAATTGCGGCAGACATATTAAGACCGAGATCATTAAACAATGTTTCAGCGGCCTGTTTCAGTTCGCTGTCTACACGGACATTGATATTAGTTGTAGCCATAGAATACCCTCCTTTCTTAGCTCACTATTATTATATCCATTTTTGAAAGCATAGTCAATATATTATGATAATTTGTTTTGCAATGTTTTACAAAATATTGCAAACAGCAATACATTTAAATATCTAGTATAATCAAATTTAATTAGACATATGTTTCGATTTGTGGTATAATGACCTTATTCAAGGGAGGTCACGCTATGCCGAATTTAGTAAAATCCATTCATCTTACAGATGACGATCAAGCAACTTTAGA
>PPYE01740629.1_pt1 | contig 13891 bp, 13 predicted proteins | sample 1559881 | NCBI WGS metagenome assembly PPYE01 (sample SAMN08240022, study PRJNA423297) | Human gut metagenome, whole genome shotgun sequencing project.
CCTTTTGAGTTATATATTAAATCTTTTGGTTGATATAGTCTACAAAACGGAAGGTGAGACCGTTTTCCGTGATGGGCTCGCTCTCATGCTCCGCTTCCCAGCCGGGGAGCTTGTCCAGGTTGGGGAAGAACGTGTCGGGGTCTTCTGCCTGGGCATCCACCTTGGTCAGATATACCCGCTTGCACCGCTCCAGCAGCGCGGTATAGACGCTGCCGCCGCCGATGACCCAGATCTGATCCGGCGGTGTGTCTCCCGCGGCATCCAGAGCTTCCGCCAGGCTGGACACCACGGCGGCGCCCTCCACGCTGAGGTCCTTCTGCCGGGTGATGACGATGTTTTTCCGCTTGGGCAGGGGACGGCCGCCGGGGAAGGACTCCAGCGTCTTGCGGCCCAGGATCACGGCGCCGCCCATGGTCAGCGAGCGGAAGCGCTTCATGTCCGTGGGCAGGGAAAAGAGCAGTCCGCCGTCCCGGCCGATGGCCCAGCTGCGGTCTGCGACAACAATGGCGTTCATGAAAAGACCTCCTCAGATGGCGATGGGGATTTTGTCCTCAAAGGGCGCGGGCGTATAGCCCTCCAGGGAGAAGTGTGCCGGTGTGAAGGCGTAGAAGTCCCGGATGGACGGATCCATAGAAAACCGGGGCGCCGGGGCAGGCGTCTGAGTGAGCATTTTTTCCACGATGGGCACGTGCCGGTCGTAGATGTGGGCGTCGGCGATGACGTGCACCAGCTCGCCGGGCACCAGGCCGCTGACCTGGGCGAACATGTGCACCAGCATGGCGTACTGCACCACGTTCCAGTTGTTGGCGGCCAGCATGTCCTGGCTGCGCTGGTTCAAAATGGCGTTGAGCACGTTGCCCGAGACATTGAAGGTCATGGAGTAGGCGCAGGGGTAAAGGTGCATCTCGTGGAGGTCCTGGAAGTTATAGAGGTTGGTCATGATGCGGCGGGAGGCGGGATTGTGGGAAAGATCGTAGAGCACCCGGTCCACCTGGTCCATGTCGCCCTCCGGATAGTGGTGCTTGACGGAGAGCTGGTAGCCGTAGGCCTTGCCGATGGAGCCGGTCTCATCCGCCCACTGGTCCCAGATGTGGGCGTCCAGATCGTGGATATTGTTGGACTTTTTCTGCCAGATCCACAAGAGCTCCTTCAGCGCCGTTTTCCAGTAGGTGCGGCGGATGGTGAGGATGGGGAACTCGGCCTGCAGGTCGTAGCGGTTGACGATGCCAAATTTTTTGACGGTGTGGGCGGGGGTGCCGTCCTCCCACCGGGGACGCACCGGCAATTCCGTATCCCAGACGCCGTGGTCCAGGATGTCCCGGCAGTTTTGGATAAACAGCGTGTCGGCAAGGCTCATGGGCTGAAACCTCCTTGTTTTTTTCATTCCATTTGAGTATAGCAAACTTTCCCATGGGTGTACATAAAAAGTTTTGCGGGGCCGGGGGAAGGTTTTACGAAAGAAACGGCAAAATATTTGTATGGTTTGTGTGAAATCCCGGTTGTGAAACTGCAAAAAGTGCGGTAAGATAAGCCAGTTCCAAAAAGGGGGGAGAGCACCGTGAGCGAATATGGTGAAGTGGGGAAGCGGGGGTATCTCCATGAGGACTTTCGGCTGTTCCATCTGAAGGACACCCGGGCCCAGAAGGTGGACTATCACTACCACGAGTTTGACAAGCTCATTTTGCTGCTGGGCGGCAAGGTCTCGTATGTGGTGGAGGGCGTCACCTACTTCCTCCAGCCCTGGGATGTGCTGCTGGTGCAGCACAATATGATCCATCGGCCCGTGATCGACCCGTCGGAGCCCTATGAGCGGGTGGTGATCTGGCTGGGGAGGGAATGGCTGCGCAGCCGCAGTGATCCCGGAGAGGAGCTGGACACCTGCTTTGAGACGGTCCGGCAGCGGGGTTTCCACCTGCTGCGCTTCGGTGCGGAGCGGCGGCTGCAGTACATGCAGCTTATCCAGCAGCTGGAGCAATCCCTCCACTCCGGGGAGTTCGGTGCCTCCCGCATGGCGGACATGCTGTGCCAGCAGCTGCTCATCGCCGTCAACCGGGACATCCTCCGGGACCGCACGGCCCAGGAGCAGCGGGACAGCTACCGGGTGGACCCCAAGATGGACGAGGTGCTGCACTACATTGCCGAGCATCTGACCGAGGCGCTTTCCGTGGACATCCTGGCGGGGAAGTTCTACCTCAGCCGCTACTATCTGATGCACCGGTTCAAGGCGGTCACCGGCTATACGGTGCACCAGTATATCAGCCAGAAGCGGCTGCTGCGGGCGGGGGAACTGATCCGCTCCGGCGTGCCGGTGATGAAGGCGGCGGAGCAGGCGGGGTTTTCCGAATACTCCACGTTCCTGCGGGCCTTCCAGAATACGTTCCACATGAGTCCCCGGGAATTTCGCTGAGAACGGCGAAAGGTTTATTTTTATAATGAGAGAAGCGAGTACATGGAACAAACACAACTGACGGTGGAATTTACGAAGCAGGACCTGCGCCGGCTCATTGTCCCGCTGGTGATCGAGCAGCTTTTGGCCATCACCGTGGGTCTTTGCGACTCGGTGATGGTGTCCCAGGTAGGTGAAGCGGCCATCTCTGCTGTCTCGCTGGTGGATACGGTGAATGTTTTGCTGGTCAACGCCTTTTCCGCCCTGGCTACCGGCGGCGCCGTCATCGCCGGACAGTATCTGGGACGGCGGGAGCAGGCCAAGGCGGGGCATGCAGGCGAGCAGCTGCTGCTGTTCATGACGGAGGTATCCCTGGCCGTCATGGTGCTCTTTTACCTTTGCAAGGGCTTTGTGCTGGGCGTGGTATTCGGCCAGGTGGAGCCGGATGTGGCTGCTTATGCCAACACCTATTACATGATCGTGGAGGCGTCCATCCCGTTTTTGGCCATCTATAACGCCGGGGCGGCGCTGTTCCGGGTCATGGGAAACTCCAAGATCTCCATGTGGGTTTCTCTGGGGATGAACCTGGTGAATGTTACAGGCAATGCCATTTTGATCTTCGGCCTGCACCGGGGCGTGGAAGGCGTGGCCATCCCCACCACGGTGTCCCGGATGGTGGCTGCTGCGGCCATGCTGGTGCTGCTGCGGCGCAAGGACCTGCCCATGCACGTGGAGCGGCTGAGCCTGCGCCATGACCGGTACGTGGTGAAGAACATCCTGCGCTTCGGCGTGCCCAACGGACTGGAGAGCGGCATGTTCCAGCTGGGCAAGATTTTGCTTCTTTCCACCGTGTCCGTATTGGGCACCGCCTCCGTGGCGGCCAACGCCATCGGCAATACGGTGACTACCTTCCAGTGTGTGCCCGGCAACGCTCTGGGGCTTGCCATGGTGACAGTGGTGTCCCGGTGCATGGGCGCGGGCAGCTATACCCAGGCCCGCTACTATACCAAAAAGCTGCTGGCAAAAACGTACCTCTACATGGCGGGCACCATCTCGCTGGTGCTGGTGCTGCTGCCGCTGATCCTGCAGCTGTACAGCGTCTCGCCGGAGGCCACGGACTATGCCCGCACGGTCATCTGGATGCACGGGATCGTGGGCGCGCTGCTGTGGCCGGCGGCGTTCACGCTGCCCCAGGCCCTGCGTGCGGCGGGAGATACCCGGTTCACCCTGGTGGTGTCCAGTGTGTCCATGTGGACCATGCGGGTGGGCTTCGGTATTTTGCTGGGCCGTTACTGGGGCTTCGGCGTGGTGGGCATCTGGATGGCCATGTTCATCGACTGGCTGGTGCGGGTGCTGTTTTTCGTGCCCCGGTTCCGGGGCCACAAGTGGGAGTCCATGGGCCTGCGGGACTAAGCCGCGGCGTACATCCATAGAAAAAGCGTTCCGCTTTGGGCGGAACGCTTTTTTTATTGCTCCGGCTTCACCTGGAAGGAAAGCCGGTATTTTCGGGGCGGCATGCCCACGAATTTGGAAAATTGCAGGTCAAAGTAATTTTGAGTATCATAGCCGACCATCTCTGCGATGCGGGAGATGGGCAGGTCTGTGGAGATGAGCAGGTTCTGCGCCTCACCGATGCGGCGGCGGAGCAGATACTGCCGGGGCGCGATGCCGCAGGACTCTTTAAAGGCATGGGCCAGATAGTAGGGGCTCACATGGAGTGCCTGGCCGATCTGCTGCAATGTCAGCGGCTCCGTGTAATGCTGGTCGATATACTCCTTGACCCGCAGGCCCAATGCACCCTGCTCGGTCTCGATGCTCTGGCGGTGAGGGGCGGTGCCCGTGAGGTAGAGGATGCGTCCCAGCAGGGACAGCAGCAGATGGTGGCAGAAGGCCTCGCAGCCCGCCGCGTCGGCGGAGAGATAGCGGTACATCATGTCGTAAAGGGTCCACAGGTCGTCGCATTCCGCGCCCACATGGTAGACGGCGGGGGCGTCGTCGGGAATGATGGCCCCCGGCCGCAAAGACGGCAGGCGCAGCCCCGCAAAGGCCACGCAGCAGCTGTCGATGGCACTGTCGGCGGCGGGGGAGAGCTCATCGTGGACCACGCCGCTGTTGAACAGCAGCAGATCGCCGCTTTGTACGTCGTAGGTCTGCTCTCCGATGAGAAAGCGGCCGTTGCCGCTGCGGATGAGCATGGCCTCTGTAAAATCCGGATGGGCGTGGAGCAGGCGGGGACGGGCTTGGTCAAAGGGGGTGCGGCGGCTGATATAGAGGAGCCTGGGCATATTTTCCGGTGTGAACACCGGCTGGAAATCCCGCTTGACAAAGCACTGTACTTGCAGGTCGGGCATGAGATGTCTCCTTTTCAATGAGAATAGGCGGCCACCGCAAGATTTTATAAAAAGCGGAGGGCCGAGGCGCGGCCGGATCGAACCGGGGCGCAGTTCCCTGGAGTAAAAAAGAAGCGTAATGTTATTTTAGACAAAAAATATATATATTTTTTGACGAAATAAGCAGGTAAACGATTTTTTGCAAGTTGGCAAGAAGTTCAATGTCTTTGCTCCGGGACTGTGGTATCATACAGACAACATCAAGGAAGAAGGAGGTGCCCGATATGCTGTACGCGATTGTTTCTCTGGTCGTACTGGGTGGCGCCATGGCTGTCAGCAGATAACTGATCTGTTGTCAGCCTAAAAAGCTGAATGATCCAAGGAGGCTCTCTTAGGAGAGCCTCCTTTTTATTTTTACCGGGCGGCCAGGCGCATAATGGCCTCCATCTCGTCGGGGCCGATCTTCACGAAGCCGCCGAAGGGGAAACCATTGGGCTTTTCGGCCCGGTGGGCCACCATGGCGGGGATATCCTTGGGGTCGGCGCCGATCTCGGCAAAGGTGGTGGGCATGTCCAAAGAGCGGAAGAAGGCCCGCAGCCGCTCCACACCCTCCCGGGCAGTGCGCTCGGGGCATGCAAAGTCCATCTCGCAGCCAAACACGCGCTGGGCGAACTGGGCAAAGCGCATGGGGTTGTGGGGCAGGACATACTCCATCCACGCGGGCATCACCACCGCAAGGCCGGCGCCGTGGGCGCAGTCATAGAAAGCGGAGAGCTCGTGCTCCATCTGGTGGCTGGCCCAGTCCTGGTCCCGGCCCACGCCGCAGGAGTTGTTGTGGGCCAGCATGCCCGTCCACATGAGGTCTGCCCGGGCGGCGTAGTCGTCGGGATTGGCAATGGCACGGGGCGCGGCGTCCACCACGGTGCGCATGAGGGCCTCGCACAGGCGGTCCGTCAGGGCCACGTCGGCGGTGTTGGTGAAGTAGCGCTCACAGATGTGGGCCAGCATGTCCACGGCGCCGCTGGCAGTCTGATAGGCGGGCAGGGAGCAGGTGTAGCGGGGGTTGAGGATGGAGAACTTGGGGCGGATGGCGTCACTCTTGGGGCAGCCCCATTTGAGGTTGCCCGCCTCCTGGGTGATGACGCAGCTGTCGCTGCCCTCACTGCCGGCAGCGGAGATGGTCAGCACCGTGCCCACGGGGAGGGAGGTGGTGATGGGAGCCTTGCCGGTGAAGAAATCCCAGAAGTCCCCGTCGTAGCCCACGCCCATGCCGATGGCCTTGGCGGTGTCGATGACGCTGCCGCCGCCCAGGGCCAGCAGGAAGTCCACGCCCTCCTTGCGGCAAAGCTCGATGCCCTCATACACCTTGCCGCTGCGGGGGTTGGCCTGGATGCCGGACAGCTCCACATAAGGCAGCTCTGCCTGGGCCAGGGAGGCGGTGACGGCGTCATAGGCGCCGTTTTTCTTCACGGAGCCGCCGCCGTAGACCAGCAGCACCTTGGTGCCGCCGAAGCGGCGCACCAGCGCGCCGGTGTTTTTCTCCTCCCCGTCACCGAAGGCAAAGAGGGTGGGAGCATAAAAGGTAAAGTTATTCATGGATGTACTTCCTTTCCTAAAAAATCAAAGCTGAAAAATGAGACTCAATAGCCCCGCGTCCGGTCCACCAGATGGGCCAGGGGCTCTCCTGCGGCATAGCGGGCCAGATCTTCGCAGAACATGTCCACTGCTTTGTCGCAGGTGTAGCCCAGGGACATGTTGCCGGCCACATGGGGCGTGAGGACCAGATTCTTGGCGTCCCAAAGGGGGTGGTCCTGGGGCAGGGGCTCGGGCACCATCACGTCCAGGGCGGCGCCGGCGATGCGCTCGGTGTTCAGCGCCTCGATCAGGGCGTCCTGGTCGATGGCGCTGCCGCGGCCCACGTTGATGACGAAGGCGTCCCGGGGCAGAAGCTCCAGCCGCGCCCGGGAGAGGATACCCACCGTCTCCGGCGTGGAGGGCAGGGACATGACCAGCACATGGGCGTCGGGCAGTACCGTGTCCAGGTCGGAGATGGGCACCACCCGGTCATAGACCCCGTCCGGGCAGCGGCCGGAGCGGTTCACACCGGTGATGGAGGCGGCGCCCAGGGCGCGGAGCTTGCGGGCAAAGGTGGTACCGATGTCTCCGGTGCCCAGCAGGGTAAAGTGGCTGCCCCGGATGGAGCGCACGGAAAGCTGGTTGGACCAGCCCCGGCGCTGCATTACCTGGGCATACTCCGGCATCCGCCGCATGAGCATGATCGTCACCATGATCAGATGCTCGGAGATGGTGACGCCGTAGGCGCCGGCGGAGTTGGTGAGCAGGCAGTCCGGATTGGCGAAGATGCCGTCATTTTTGCAGTAGGGGTCCGCACCGGCAAAGGAGCAGCAGTACCACTGGAGCGAGGCAGGCGCAGCCCGGAGAAGTTCGGGGGAGTGGGCGAAGAGCACCTCGCAGTTTTGCACGCAGGCGCGGGCCTCATCGAACTGGTCCAGGGTGAAAAAGTGGGGCGTGAAGCCGGCGGCCTGGGCCGCGGCACAGATGGTCTGCTTGTGGGCATCCGTCAGGAATTCCAGGTAAATACAAATATCACGGGACATAGGGAGCCCTCCTTATAAATAAATGTTGCATCTTGCGTTGTTTACGAGATTGCTGCTCCGTCTGCATTTTCAGCAGCAGCCACGTGGGCGCATACCTGCTCCGCTGCGCGCATGCCGTCGGCCGCGGCGGAGAGGATGCCTCCGGCGTATCCGGCGCCCTCGCCGCAGGGGTACAGGCCCCGCAGGGCGGACTGATAGGTCTCATCCCGGGGGATGCGGACAGGGGAGGAGGAGCGGCTTTCCACGGCGGTGAGCACGGCGTCGGGGTCGTCGTAGCCCCGGAGCTTCCGTCCCAGCACCGGCAGCGCCTGGGCCAGGGTATCCGCCACAAAGGGAGGCAGGCACTGGTGCAGATCCGTCCAGGTGACGCCGGGGCGGTAGCTGGGCTTCACCCGGCCGGGGCCCTTGGAGGGACGGCCAGCCAGGAAGTCCTCCACACGCTGGGCAGGCGCCCGATAATCGCCGCCGCCCAGGGAGAAGGCGGCCTGCTCCAGCTTTCGCTGGAACACTACGCCGGCCAGGGGATCGTCCCCGCCGAAATCCTCCGGCGTCACGTTCACCAAAAAGCCGCCGTTGATGTTCTCCTTGTCCCGGGCAAAGGCACTCATGCCGTTGGTGACTACCCGGCCCTCTTCCGAGGCGGCGGCCACTACTTCGCCGCCGGGACAGACACAGAAGGAAAAGGCGGAACGGCCGTTTTCCAGGTGGCAGGAGAGCTTGTAGCTGGCGGCGGGGAGACTGGGATGCCCGGCGTAGCGCTTATACTGGGCGGCGTCGCAGTCGCTTTGCCGGTGCTCGATGCGCACGCCCACGGCAAAGGGCTTGGCCTCCATGGGAACGCCCAGGTCCCGCAGCATGAAAAACGTGTCCCGGGCGGAGTGGCCGGGGCAGAGGACCAGACGGCGGCAGGGCAGCGTTTCGGTGCCGACGGGGGACTCCACGGTGATGGCGGACACGGCGCCATGCTCCGTCCGGATGCCGGTCAGGCGGTGCTCGAAGCGGATATCCGCCCCCAGGGACAAAAGCTCCTGCCTTAGGCCCATCAGGGCGATGTGGAGATAATCGGTGCCCACATGGGGCTTGGCGTCGATGAGAATGTCCTCCGGCGCGCCGCACGCTACCAGTGTCTCCAGAATGAAGCGGTGGCGCACGTCCCGGGTGCCGGTGTTGAGCTTGCCGTCAGAAAAGGCGCCGGCACCGCCCTCGCCGAACTGCACGTTGGAGCGCAGGTCCAGCGCGCCGGTGCGCCAGAACCGCTCCACGTCCTCTTTGCGCTGCTCTACGCTGCGGCCACGCTCCAGCAATACGGGCCGCAGGCCCGCCCGGGCCAGTACCAGCGCGGCGAACAGCCCCGCCGGTCCCGCACCTACCACCACAGGAGGGATTTCGGGCGCAGACTGGGGCGCGGGCAGCGTATAGGGAGTCTGGCGCTCGATCCGGGAGACTTTCTTGCTGTGGCAGCGCTTCATGACGCCCGGCTCGTCCCGCACAGAGGCGATCACCGTATAGACCAGGCGCACATCCTCCCGGGCGTCCACACTGCGCCGGATGACGCGAAGATCCTTCAGCTCCTTTTCCCGCACCTTTAAAACGCGGGCGGCCTCCCTGGTCAGCACGTCCATGCCGTCCCCCGGGGCGAGTTTGATGTTTTCGATTTTCAGCATGGCGTACTTCCCTTTCCACCAAAAATTTCATCCAGAATATCATACCACAGTTCCCGGCGGCGGCAAACACCTTTTTCACCTGCAGGGCTGCGCGTTCAAAGTTCCTTTAAAATGTTTTCAGGCAGTTTTAAGCTTGCCGCCCTATACTCAAGCCAGACAAACGGAAAGAGAGAATTTAAAAACTGTGCAAACTCTCTTCACAGATCGGACATGATTTCCTGTTATTCTCAGTTCTATTCCAGGAGAAAACGGGATACATAATAGGAGGAATCGATTATGTATAACGATGAGAAGAATCTGTACCATTACACCTACCGCAAGGACGGCAGCGAGCAGCCGGGAGAAAACCTGGTGAATCCGCAGAGCGTCCCTGGCAGTGACAACGAGCATCGTGAAAACGTGCAGGAGATGAAACCGGTGAAAAAGAATCGCCTTGGAATAAAGATCGCGGCACTGTGCCTTTGCTGCGCGCTGCTGGGCGGCGCTGTGGGCGGCGGAGTGGCCTGGGCGGCCAGCGGCGGTTCCACCAGCATCAACGTATCCAGCCGGCCTGCCACGGAGGTGGCCATCAAGACGGTGGACGGCAAGACAGAGATGACCGACGCGGAGGTCTACGCCGCCAATGTCAACAGCGTGGTGTCCATCAACACCACTGCCACAGCCGGCACCAACTTCTTCGGCCAGCCGGTCCAGACGGCCTCTGCCGGCTCCGGATTTGTGCTCACCGCCGACGGTTATATCGTCACCAACTACCATGTGGTGGAGGACGCGGACACCGTGACGGTCACCATGTACAACGGCGACGAGTACGACGCCAAGTACGTGGGCGGCGACGAGGACTACGATATCGCCGTCATCAAGGTGGAGGCGCAGGATCTCCAGCCTGTCACCGTGGGTGACAGCGACACGCTGAACGTGGGCGACCATGTGCTGGCGGTAGGCAATCCTCTGGGTGAGCTGACCTTCTCCATGTCCGGCGGCATGGTCTCCAGCGTGAACCGGGCCATCAATGTCTCCGGCACCCCCTTCAACATGATCCAGACGGATGCCTCCATCAACCCCGGCAACTCCGGCGGCCCGCTGTTCAACAGCTACGGCGAAGTGGTGGGCATCGTGTCTGCCAAGTACTCCAGCGCCTCCAATGAAGAGTCCGTGGAGGGCCTTGGCTTCGCCATCCCCATCAACGACGTGATCGCCATGATCCAGGACATCATGACCAACGGCTATGTGACCAACAAGCCCTACCTGGGCATCACCGGCGGTTCCATGACCGAGCAGATGGCCGCACAGTTCCGCTATGACATTGACTCCGGCGTGTTCGTCTACTCTGTGGAAGAGGGCGGCGCCGCCGACAAGGCGGGATTTAAGATGGGTGACGTCATCATCAAGGTGGGTGACACGGACATCACGTCCATGGAGGATCTGAACGTGGTGAAAAAGCAGTATTCTGCCGGCGATACCGCCACCTTCACCATCTATCGTGACGGTCAGGAGATGACCATGGAGGTCACCTGGGACGCGGTGCCTGCGCAGGATCAGACTGATACCGGCGCGCAGGTCCAGGAAAATGCCGACAACAGCCAAAATGGCGGCATGGACTCCTACGACGACCTGTTCAACTATTTCTTCGGCGGTCGGTATAACTGACCAAAGACATCTTCCTATCCGCTGACGGCGGTCTCGCGGCAGCAGCTGCGGAAATGCAAAACCGCCTGTGCGACGGTGGGACGGGAAGTTTCAAAATATGACAAGGCACATCTGTAACCAGATGTGCCTTGTTTTCGTCTATACTATGTGTTATCATGCTGCATCAAATATACAAAATGCATTGGGACGGTGTACAGATGAAGCACCGCTTTGCGAATTTTTCCGGGGGAGATCCATGTTCCCCCGGGAATACTGAGAAAAAAGACGGGGGAGGAGATCAACGTGCGATCGATGGGGAAGTGGGCGGCGGCTCTGGCGCTGGTGCTGATGATGAACCTGATGATCCCGGCGCGGGCAGGCGCGGCCAAGCTGGTGGCCATCACCTTTGACGACGGGCCCAACAAGACCTGGACGCCCAAAGTGGTGGAGGCGCTGGACCGCCGGGGCGTCAAGGGGACGTTTTTCATGGTAGGCGGCTGGGTCGGGACCAAGGAGGAGCTGGTGCAGCAGATGGCCCGGTCAGGACATCAGATTGCAAATCACACCTGGGAGCATCTGGATCTGCGGGAGCTGAGCGGAGAGGATGTGAAAAGTCAGGTGGAAAAGAGCCGGGAAAAGCTGGCGGAAGTCACGGGACAGGAAAATTTTCTGGTGCGCACGCCGTTCGGCGTCCGTACCGAGGCGGTGCGGTCCCGGCTCAACGCGCCGCTGATCCTGTGGAGCCAGGACCCGGCCAAGGGCAAACAGGTATCCGGGGAGAAGATGGCCCGTTCGGTCATCAGCACCATCCGGGACGGGGATATCATCCTGCTGCATGACAGCACGGAGGCCAATTTGGACGCAGCCTGCCGCATCATTGACGCCCTCCAGCCCAAGGGATACGATTTTGTGACGGTGGATGAGCTGTTCCGGCTGCGGGGCGTGACGCCGCAAAACGGCCAGATCTATAAAAGCGTGCCGCCGCAGACGGATCCCCAGGCCTACGACGAGGGCCGTCTGAAAGAGCACTGGGCCTTTTCTTCTATTTGCGTGATGGAAGAAACGGGCATCATGACCGGGGATGGCAATGGCTGGCACCCCAACCGGTATCTGACCCGGGCCGCCGCCGCGGAGATTTTGTGGCGGGCAGCGGGCTGCCCTGCGCCTGCGTCATCCTCCGCTTTCCGGGATATTTCCCGGGAGGCCTGGTACGCGGAGGCTGTGGATTGGGCGGCAGAGACCGGCGTTGCAAAGGGGACGGGGCGGGGACTGTATTCCCCCTCTGCGCTGGTGAGCCGTCAGCAGTTCTATGTGATGCTGGACCGGCTGATCCAATCGGAAAAGACCGTCCGGACCGAAAAATGCGAGCGGTGCTACGAGGACAGCTTCCGCATCAGCAGCTGGGCGAGCGCCGCCGTGAAGGAGATCGGCGCCATGGGCTTTTCCTCCGCCAATGACCGGGAGGTGTTCCGTCCCGGCGATCCGGCCACCCGGGCGGAGGCGGCGGAGCTTCTGGCCTGGTATCTGACGCTGGCATAGAAAAAGGAGACCTCTGCGCCGAAAACGGCGCGGAGGTTTTTCGTACGGGAACCGTTACGCCTCTTCCGGCTCCGGCAGGCGGAAGATATCCTCCACCGGGGCACCCAGCAGCCTGCCAAGGCGCATGGCCAGGCCCAGCGTGGGATCGTACTTGTCGTTTTCGATGGCGTTGATGGTCTGGCGGGTGACGCCCAGGGCCCGGGCCAGGTCCTCCTGGGTCAGTCCTGCCGCCTTGCGCAGGGCGCGAATGTTGTTTTCCATCACAAAGCCAGCTCCAATATGCTCCCCAGCAGCCAGAGGGACACTAGTCCCCAGACGACGAGGATGGCAATGGTTTTCCACAGGGTGCCCTCGGCTTCCTCGTCCCCTGCCTTGGCCCGGCAGATCAGGATCACGGCGTCATGAACGCCCTCCTGCGTGATCAGGAGCAAAAGCGGCAGGTTGATGCGGTCGGTTATTTCCTGCCATCCGAGACCGGATATCCAGCCCCAAAGTGCCGTCCCTGCGCACCAGAGAAACAAAACGGCCTCGCTGTACCGGTAGGCCCACCGGGTAGCCGTCCGCTCGATGTGCAGCTCCATTTCGTCCATCTTTTTCATAGAGACATCTCCTGAAAATGTCAAAAATTTTTACATTTTCAATCTATATCCGCATGATGCAAATGTCAAGAATGTTTTACATTTTCTTTTCCTTGCACTTTGCTGTGGAAAATGATACAATACAGAGTCGAAAATACGGCAAAGGAGATTTGCTTTTTATGAAATTAGGTATCGTAATTCAGCAGCCTATTTTCATATCTCCTTATATCTCCATGTAATCCCGCAAACCCGCATGGTTACTGCATTTCTCAAAATCGCAACTTCATAAAGAAGCACATAAAATCATATAGTTTCATGCGATTTGGGCGTAGAAATGGGCGTAGATTGATTATCCAAAATCAGAGTCCAACGCACATTTTTTCAGTAGCTGCTACGTTTTACGGTTTCTACGGTTGACCCTCAAATAGCATTTTAACCCAATTTGAAAATCAAAGAAGCTTTGCAAATGCACATGAGCGGCGTTTCTTCAATCCCACAATGGGAGAAAAGAAACGCCGTTTTTTTATGCCCTCATGTTACGCAGTAGGGGCAGCAAAAGCCTTGATACAAGCGGCTTTGCGGGCGCGTTTCTCACGCGGTAAGGGCTTTATCCCTAAACCCTCAAAATTGCCGAGATTGGGACTACACCCTTGCGGGACTGTCCCATATCAACCGGGAAAGTATCGACGCAATCCGCACCGCCGTATGGGAGCTTGAAAAAGCCGGATATATCACAAGGCGGCAGGGACGCGACGAAAAAGGTAAAATGGCGGCAATCGAGTACACCATTTACGAGCAGCCGCAGCCCCCGTCATTGGAAAACCCGATATTGGAAAATCCAACAACGGATAAGCCGGTATTGGAAAATCCGACAACGGAAAACCCGACGTCGGATAATCCAACGCAAATAAATAAAGAAGAACAAAGAACTGACTTACCAAAAAAAGAAAAATCAAATACGGATTTATCAAATACCCATTCCATTCCTATCCTTTCCCCTAACCCCTCTCCTTTGGGGGACGACGCGGCAGAGCCGCAGGAACGGAAGCGAAAGGAAGCGGCAGCACAGAGCGCATTTGAGATTTACGAGGAAATCATCAAGGACAATATCGAGTACGACATTCTCAAACAGAATATGCCCTACGACTAT
>PPYE01345255.1_pt1 | contig 13887 bp, 7 predicted proteins | sample 1559881 | NCBI WGS metagenome assembly PPYE01 (sample SAMN08240022, study PRJNA423297) | Human gut metagenome, whole genome shotgun sequencing project.
CCCAAGGGCATCGTGCTGGCCGACGCCATGACCCGTGAGCAGGCCGCCCAGATGGCGTTCCAGACCCTGACCGCCGACACTGTGTACTACACCAACAAGGGCACCACTGTCATCGGCTCCGACGGCATGCAGGTTATCGTGGGTGCTTCCGCCCCCGTGAAGGTCGCCAACAGCACGACCGATGATTACCGCACCGTGAAGGGCGACAAGGACGAGGTGCAGCAGTTCTGCGAGAAGTACTTCTCTGACCTGACCCTGAACAGCAATAACCACGACGATTTCGGCCGTCCCTCCGACCAGTGGAAGAACGGCACCAAGGAGATCGGCACCTATGCTTCCACCGCCGATGCCTCTTACTCCGAGAAGGTCAGCTCCAAGACCCTGTACTCCGACCTGGGCCTGGATAAGACCACTACTGTGGATGTGACCGAGGACGGCAAGGCCAATGGCACCTTCACCATCGAAAAGGGCAACAGCGACGACGAGCTCGGCGGCAACGGCGTTCTGGTCGAGGCTTTTGTGGACAACGACGACAACGTGACCCTGGTGGTCATCAACACCTACGTGGGCGAGATCTCCAAGGTTACCGCCGCGAAGGACGGCGATGACCGCTATGTCACCGTGGACGGCAAGAAGTTTGAGACTGAGTCCTTCGAGAAGGACGACGTGGTTCTCTACACCATGGCTGATGGTGAGATCCAGACCATGACCCTGGCCGAGGTGGTTGAGGGCGTCGAGGTCACCAAGACCACCGGCGATTCCAGCTTCGTGGCTGACGGCGAGACCTACAAGTACAGCGCGAAGATGTCCAATAAGGGTGATGTCAAGGTCGACAGCGTGCTGGACCTGTACCTGGATTCCTATGGCTATGTCATTAAGGTCGACGTATCCAAGGCCTCCAGCGACTACGCCTACGTCGTGAACACCGGTGCCGATGAGGGCCGCTATGACGACGAGAGCTCCTACTATGCCAAGCTTCTGCTGGCCGACGGCACCGTGGTCGAGGCCGAGGTCGATGAGGACTGTCTGAGCGGCAGTAACTTTAGTGCAAAGGAAACCGCTCTGAAAAACATGCGGGGCTACATCGTAGAGTACAGCAAGAACTCCAAGGACATCTACACCATCAAGGGCGTCAGCACTTCTGGTCTGGCCGAGAACAAGAAGGTCGAGATCAACAAGGGCGAGTCCGCCATGACTCTGGACACTAAGACTGTCTACGCCAACAGCAAGACCGTCTTCCTGGTGCAGACCGGCACCGGCAGCAAGGCCACCTATAAGTCCTACACCGGCTATGCCAATGTTCCCGACCTGAAGGACAACAGCGGCAACTTTGTTTACTACTGCAAGAGCGGTAGCACTGTGGCTACCATGGTCTTCATCTCCGATGTGTCCGCGAGCTCTGACGACATCGTGTATGTCCTCAGCTCCAAGGCCGGCACCAAGGTGAAGGACAGCGACAACACCTACTACGAGTACAAGGCTGTTGTCAACGGCGAGATCACCACTGTCAAGATGGATGAGGAGCTGAAGGACAGCTATCCCAGCGGCAATGTCCTGAAGACCGATATTCTGCTGAACGTTATCGCCTATGCGGATGCTGAGAACGAGATTCTGGACGCCTCCGCCTGTGAGGAGTACAGCAAGGTCACTACCGATGATACCTATCAGCTTCCCAGCGTGGAGGTCAAGGCTGAGGCCGAGGATGGTATCATCGACCTGGGCGGCAAGAGCTACGCTGTTTCCGACGATGTAGAGGTCTATGCCGTCACCAAGGGCAAGAAGATCGAGACTGGCTCTCTGAGTGATGTGGAGAAGGGCATGACGGTTACCGCCATCGTGAAGAACGGCGAGATCGTCACCATCTTCTACGGCTCCACCACCTCCTCCGGCAGCGACAAGGCTGAGATTTCCGGCAGCGGTGTAAATACTGCTACCGTTGTTAACGCCTCTGATCTGAGCAGCGAAGCCAATGGTGCCTATGTTCTGACCAAGATGCCTGAGGATAAGAAGGATGACATCGGCGGTGAAATCACCGACAACATGTTCTTCACCTTCCGCATTACTGACAAGGATGCTCAGGATGTTGCTCTGTCCATCAAGAACAGCAAGGGTAATCTGATGTACAAGGAAGATGCCAAAGGTGTGACCACTGGTTTCCATTACTTCTATGTGCAGGTCATTGGTGAAGGCATCAATAATTCCTCCAAGGGCTATGAGATGAGCGATAAGGCGCTTGTCGATGGCACTTATACTTGGACGATTGTCAATACGACCACCGGCGATGAGCTGATTGGCGGTACCTTCACTATCCGCTGAGTTCTGATCACCAAACCCCAAGAAGCAAGGAGGCCCCGGGTATTTCCCGGGGCCTCCTTGCTTTCTTGGTATAGCGCCGCGTAATAATAGGTGGTTCCAGCCTCATTGAGCTGCTGGTAGTCGTGATTGTAAAGTCCTCCCCCCAGCTTCCAGCTCAGGCCGTCTTGCGTCCACTCCACCTCAAGCAGCTCTCCATCGCTGGTGCTGAAATTAACCGCCTGCGTGTTCCCCCTCAGAAAGACAGCGTGGCGTGAACCGCAGCTTACCCAAAGCGCCTTGGCTGGAATCCCCAGTGTAAGTGCGGTAGGCTCGGACGGGCCGCAAGTTCCCGTACCCACATAAGAGCCGAACCGCAGGCTGCAATCTCCCCGTCCGGCGAGGCCCGCGTCAATTTTCTGAAAATCCTCGTTGAAGTCTCCCCGTAAAAAGCTGTCCTCCGGTTCCCACTGGTGCAGGCGATAGTGTGCTGTATAGTTTGCCATCTATATTACCCCCTCCGCAGGCAAGGCCATCCCCGCGTCCGGTAGACAGCCGGACGCGGGGTTCCTTTCCCGCAGGGGCCGCGTTTTCCAGTACGGCAAAGGCGCTGCCCGGCCCCCCTGCGGGAGGAATGAAAATGGCAGCTTATACGGAACACTATCACCTGCACCAGTGGGAGCCGGAGGACAATTTCCTGCGCACGGATTTCAACGAGGATTTCCGTGTGCTGGATAAAGCACTGGCCTTAAAGCCTGAGATTCTAAGTGGAAGCTATACAGGGGATGACGCCCGAAGCCGGGATATTTCGCTGGGGGTATCGCCCCGGGCAGTCTTTGTGGTAAGGCAGGACGGCGCAATGCAGTCCGACATGTATACCTATGGCGGCCTGGCGCTGCAAGGAGCGCCGGTCACCATGCGGGACGGAAACCTGGTGGAGATCACCAGCAGCGGAATACGGGTGGCCCGCGGCGACCTGATAGAGGGCAGATTCTACGCGGACGCAAACCAATCCGGAATGAGCTACTACTATATAGCCTTCCACTAACAAAAAGAGCCGCCCCCAATCGGGGGCGGCTCTCTTCGTAATAAGCCGATTGCAGTTAGATTACCACTTCACGGTGAGGGTATACACATCGTTAGTAGTAGAGCTCCAATCGCCGTCCTTGTCAATGGTGATAACCTTCTGGCCAGACTGGCTCATATCGATAGCCAGATAAATGTCGCTACGATTGGTCAGCGTGGGGGTAGAGGGCTCGGAACCGTCAAACTTAATCTTAGAGGTGCCGTCAGTCACCGCATCCGCAGGAACGGTAATCTGAACGATAACCTTGCCCTTAACCTGATCGCCGGAGTACAGAGCGCTACCGGAGCCGACATTGCCGGTCACGTCGCCGAGAACCACACCGCCGGACACGGAAACAGTTTCGCCGGTCTTGGTGGACTCAAGCTGAGTGCTGACCTTGCTGGTGTCGCTGATATTGCCAGTCACATTCAGGGTGCCGTTGCCAACGATAGCAGCATTTGCGGTCAGATTACCCTTGACGTTCAGGGTGGCACCAGCGGGGATCTCCAGCTTGCTGGAAATAGTAGCATTACCCTCAAAGGTCACATCCGTGTACTGCTTCAGAGCAGTACCGAGATTGCTCTCGTCGGTAACAGTAGTTACGCTGTCAACCGCGGGGATGTTGCCGTAGGTGTCAACCACCAGCAGCTTCACCTCGTCGCCGGCGCCCATCACATAGTAGGCGTTGGCCTGGTAGACACCGGAGGTAGCGGTCTCGATGGCGATGGTGGGCACCGCGCCCGCAACGCCGGCCTTGTCATCGCTGTTGATGCCGATGATAACGGTATCTTTGGTGATCTCAGCGTTGACATTGCTGCCCTTGTCGCTCAGAGAAGCGTCGGTGAAGCGGATATCGCCGTTCTTCTCGTTGTAGGCAATGATGGCGGTACGCAGCAGGTTGTCGACCTCGGTGACAGTGTAGCTGCCGTTCTTGTTCTCCTCGTAGGTGAAGATGTCGCCCTTGGACAGGGAAACCTTCTCATCGGTCATGATGTCCTTGTGCTCGGTGGCGCCATCCCAGAAGGTGAAGGAAGACACGGTCTCGCCGTCCTTGTTCTTGGTGGTGGACACGGCGCTGGTCACATAGCCGTAGTTGCTGGTGATGGAGTTAACCTTCGCGTTCAGCTCTACGTAAGCCAGGACAATGCTGTTGTAACCGGTGGAGTTGTCCTTGTTAGCGTAAGCAGTGATATTCTTGTCCACCACAGAGGTAGTGCTGTACTTGGCAAAGTCGGAACCGGCCATAGTAGAGAACTTGCCCGCGCTATCCTTCACAAAGATCACGGCGTCGTCCGCGATTCTCTCGCCGCCGATCTTGCCCTTGCCAGAGCTGTTGACATACTTGCCAGTCACAATCAGGTCAAAGCCAGCCTTGTCGGCGTCGCCGGAGTTGGTCTTGGCCTCGGTCAGGACGTACTCGCCCTTCTTGACCTCGTAGGTCACCAGGCCCATAGTATCGGTGTACTTCTTGTCGGTGGTAACCACCTTGGTGGTGCCGTCGGCGAAGAGCAGCTTGGCCTGGGGGCCGTTGATATCGCTGTCAGTCTTCACGACCACGGCGTAGTCCTGCAGCTCGTGGCTGGAGGTGACAACCTCGGACTTCACGATGTAGCCGTTGAGCACAGCAGCCTTCACGGTGCTGTCCAGAGCCAGATCCTTGTCGGGAGTGGTGGTAACATAGTTGTACCAGGTACCGTCAATGCGGACGGAGTCGCTCTTGGTGGCCTCGATCTTGCCCTTGACCGTCTCAGCCAGGACATAAGTATCGGTGTCATCCACGGTGTTGGCGGCGTCGCTCTTGATGACATAGTCGTTCTTGGCCATGTCGTCGTAAGCGTTCACGTCCTCAAACTTAACATTGGTGTTAACATCGGTGTTGAAGGACTTCTCGCCCACGTAGGTCACCTTGGCGGCGGTGAAGGGGACGTAAACGACGGTGTCGATCTTGCCGTTGTCGTCGTTGTCGTAAGCCTTCACAGCGGCGGCCTTGTTGCCGCCCACATTCAGGCCGTCAATCAGCTTACCGGTGTAGAGAGCGGTGGTGGTCACATTGCTGTCCACCTTGTAGGTGGTGCCGTCAATCTTGACCTCGCCGTTCTTGACAGCCTCAACCTTACCGGCAGTGCTCTCCACGATCAGGGAGCTGTCAGTGGAGGCATAGACGCCGTACACATTCTCGCGGTCCTTATACAGAACCTCGACCTTCTGGCCGATCAGGTTGCTGTAGTCACCCTCGACCTTGGTGTACTGGCCCTTGGTGGTGATGCCGTTCATGTACAGGGTGTAAGTGCCCTTGCTGTCCTTCTCCACGTCGGTCAGCACAGCGTCGCCGTCGGTGATCAGGGACAGGTACTTGTGGCCCATGGTCTCGTCGGCGTACTTGGTCACGGTGTTCTCGCCGTAAACATTCTGGGTCTTCTGCTCCAGGGTGTACTTGCCAGTATCAAGAGGAGTGGTGCCACCGTTCGCCTCCTTCAGAGTGTCGATAGCATCCTGACGGCTGTTGTAGACGGAGCCGTCCAGAGCCTTGATGGCATCGTTAACAGAGCTGTCCTTGATCTTGACAACCCACACGCGCTCGGTGCCGGTCACGACGGACTCGGTGCCGGTGTAGCTGTACTGGCTGGTGGTGTAGTTGCCAGCGGCGTTCAGCTCAACCATGTTGGCGTCCAGAGCATTGTAGATCATCTGGGCGGCATTGTCACGGGTCAGCAGGGTGTTGGCGTTCAGATTGGCCAGTTTCTTGTAAAGACCGTTCTGGTTGGCCAGCACGTTGGTGTTGATGGCCCAGTCGTTGCCCACCAGGCCGGACTTCTCGGCGCTGTAGCCCAGCACGCCCAGCAGCATCTTGGCGGCCTCGGTGGCGCTCACGGTGCCGGTAGGATCAAACTTGTTGTTGCCGCGGCCAGCGATGATGCCGTTGGCGGCGCAGTACTCAATGTAGGACTCTGCCCAATGGCCCTTGATGTCGGTAAAGGTGGGGGTGTCCTTGACGCCCAGCACGGGATCCACACCGCCGTTGATGGCGACGCAGAGCATCTTGGCCATCTCGGCACGGGTCACGGTGCCGGTGGGGTCAAAGTAGCTGCCGTCTTCCTTACCATTGATGATGCCCAGGGCAGTCATGGTAGAAACGGCGTCCTTGTTTACGATCTCATCCGCATCGGTGAAATCGCTCGCGTTCACCGCGCTGGCGCCGACACTCATCATGCCCACGAGCATGACGGAAGCCAGAGCCAGGCTGAGAGTCCGCTTGAGGTTTCTCATGTTTGGAATTCCTCCTTCTAAATTTTGAGCTTTCGGGGCATCCTACTCACGACTGCGCGTTTCAGTCAAGTATGACTCCCCTTGCCTCTGTACGCATGATAAAGCATCTTTCGCAAAAGGTCAACACCTCCGGCGCATTTGTAACAAAGGCGCATTTGTAACAAAGCTGTAAAACAACGCCCGTTCCCTGCCAAACCGACCAGAACCGGCCGTTTCCCCTTTTATTATATATAGGTGTCCGGTGGTACGGCGACGTACCGCCGGACATTTTTTTGCCTCCGGCGGGCCCGCCCACAACACCCGGCATCCGTAGGGGCGGCCTTTATGGCCGCCCGCGGGCGGGGACAAGCCCCGCCCCTACGTGATGCGCCTTTCTTTGCAGGGGCCGTCGGGCAGATCGCGGGCGGGTGTGGGCACCCGCCCCTACAGGCCGGGGCCGTTCGCTGTGTGCTGGTGTCCCGCACCTTGTTTTCCCGTAGGGGCCGATGCCCACATCGGCCCGCCGCTCCGGCCGGGTGCAGAGAGCGGGCGGGGACAAGCCCCGCCCCTACGTCCAAGCGACGCAAGACAGCCCGCCGGAAACGAAATCCCGGATGTAGGGGCGGCAAAAACAGTTTTGGAAACTGCGGAAACTTTTGGGCGTTTTTTTCGTCTAATAGATAGCCGCGGCAAATTTAAGGTTTCCTTAAGAACTTGTCACTGCTTTGTAATGCCAAGCCCCGCGGCTTGTGGTACAATGGTAAATGCAATCCAATCGCCAATCTTTAGGGAGGAACAGACATGACCGAACAGCAGACCCCAGTGATGACCCCGCCGGCCGCGCCCCCGGCCGCCCCCACTGGGCCGAAGAAGAAACGCAAGGGCCGGGGCAAGACGATCGCGGGAATTCTCATTGTCGCCGCCATCGCCATCGCGCTCGTCGTGCTGGTGTGGTACTTTGTATTCCGGGAGGACGGCTCCAAGGGCGAGGTCATGACCGACTTCGTCACCCGGGGCTCCATCCAGTCCATGGTGGAGGGCAGCGGCACCACCAAAGCCAAGGACTCCGCCACCGTCACGCCCGGCTCGGGCACCATTCTGGAGCTCTTCGTCCAGGAGGGCGACCAGGTGACCGCGGGCCAGCAGCTCTACCGCATGGACGACACCACCGCCCGCGACGCGGTGACCGAGGCCCAGAAGTCGGTGGACAACTGCAACAAGGAGCTCCAGGCCGTCTATGACAAGATCGCGGAGCTGAGCATCACCGCCCCCCACGCGGGCAACCTGCGGGAGGTGGCCGACCTCAAGGTGGGCGACACCGTCAACGAGGGCGACACCATCGCTACCCTGGTCAACGACACCAAGCTGCGCCTCTCCCTGTACTACAGCTACGCCTATGAGGGTGACATCAAGGTGGGGCAGACCGCGCAGATCTCCATCCCCGCCATCATGGCGCCCGTCACCGGCAAGGTGGAGCAGATCAACAAGGTGCGCTTTGTCTCCCCCGAGGGCGCCACCCACTTCGAGGTGGTGCTGGTGCTGGACAACCCCGGCACCCTCGCCGAGGGGATGGATGCCTCTGCCGGCCTCACCGCCGCCGACGGCACCCCCATCTACCCCTACCAGAACGGAAAGCTGGAGTACTACGAGTCCACCAAGATCACCGCCAAGGCCACCGGCCCGGTGGAGCGCGTCAGCCTGCTGAACTACGGCGACGTGAAGGCCGGGCAGCTCCTGGTGCAGCTGGGCGCCAAGGACACCGACGAGGAGATCGCCTCCAAGGAGAACGCCCTCAAGGCCGCCCAGGAGAAGCTGGAGGAGGCCACCAAGGAGCTGGAGAAGTACAACGCCGTCGCCCCCATTGACGGCACGGTTCTCCAGTGCAGCCTGACCGAGGGCCAGGAGGTGTCCAGCGGCCAGGGCATCACCATCGCCGACACCTCCCAGATGATCATCGAAATCCAGGTGGACGAGCGCAACGCCCGCTACATCAAGGCCGGTATGATGGTGGACATCAACCAGTACGGCACGCCCTACGTGGGCATCGTGGAGAGCGTATCCATGACCGCCTCCGGCGAGAACGGCGTGGCCTCCATTCCCGCCGTCGTCACCGTGGACAACTACGACGGCAGCATGATCCCCGGTACTTACGCCGAATACTCCTTCGTGGCCAGCGAGTCGGAGGACTGCCTCACCGTCCCCGTCCAGGCCGTCAAGTATGTCAGCTTCGCCAACGTCCAGCTCCCCGAAACCCTGGATGCCGATCCCTCCGCCGGAATGGATGACGGTATGATGGATGACGGTATGATGGACGACGGTATGATGGACGGCGGCATGATGGACGGCGGCATGGTGGACGGCGGCGTGGAAGCTCTGCCCCAGTCCTACTCCGGCGGCGCTTTTGCTGATCCCTTGGGTATGATCGCGGTGCCGATGCCCGGCGGCGGCGTCGTCGTGGACGGCGGCTCCATGGGCGGCTCCTCCGGCGGCGCCAGCGACGACAGCACCGGCGTCATCGTGTGGGTCAAGTCCAAGGAGGCCCCCGCCAACGCCATTCTGGAGCCCGACCCCACCTGGGACTGCCCCGAGGGCTTCTGGGCCGTGCCCGTCGAGGTCGGCCTGTCCGATAATTCCAAGGTGGAAATCACCCGCGGCCTGGCGGAAGGCCAGGAGGTCTTTATCGGCTACCAGAACCCCGACGAAATGTACTATTAAAGAGGGCCCCGGTATGCTCATTGATGTAAAAAACCTCTTTAAAATCTACCACGAGGGGGAGGAGAGCGAGGTCCGCGCACTGGACGGCGTCTCCCTCTCCGTGGACCGGGGAGAATTCCTGGCCATCATCGGCCAGTCCGGCTCCGGCAAGTCCACCCTCATGAATATCCTGGGCTGCCTGGACATCCCCACCTACGGGGACTACCACCTGGACGGCGTGGACGTCACCGAGCTGTCCGACCGGCAGCTCGCCCACATCCGCAACAAGCAGATCGGCTTCATCTTCCAGGGCTTCAACCTCATCCCCGCCCTCAACGCCTGGGAGAATGTGGAGCTGCCCCTCATCTACCAGGGCGTGCCCGCCTCCAAGCGGGCCGACCGGGTGGAGGCCGCCCTGGAGCGGGTGGGTCTGGCCGAGCGCGCCGGGCACAAGCCCACCGAGATGTCCGGCGGCCAACAGCAGCGCGTGGCCATCGCCCGCGCCATCGCCACCCAGCCCCCCATCATCATGGCCGACGAGCCCACCGGCGCCCTGGACTCCCGCACCGGCAAGCACGTGCTGGAGATCCTCCACGGCCTGCACGACGACGGCTCCACCATCATCCTCATCACCCACGACAACGGCATCGCCGCCACCGCCGAGCGCGTCGTGCGCATCTCCGACGGGCATATCATCTACGACGGCGACAGAGAGGGGGCCTTCCTTTGAACCTGACCCAAGCCTTCAAGATCGCGGTCAAATCTATCGCCGCGAAAAAGGCCCGCTCCGCCCTCACCATGCTGGGCGTCATCATCGGCCTGGCCGCCGTCATCATCCTGGTCTCCTACGCCGAGGGCCAGAACCGCCAGATGCGGGAGTACTACGAGAGCCTGGGCAACAACGTGGTCAACATCAATGCCTACAGCCCCTCCGGGCGGGATCTGACCAAGACCATCCGGGACTACTGCATGGAGGATCTCGACGACTACATCCTGGGCCTCACCCCCACCGTGGACTACTACGACCAGACTATCCTGAAGTACGGCGCCAAGTCCATGGACAGCAATAACAGCAACTGGGACGAATCCCCCCAGCTCGTCATGGGCAACCAGGACTACTCCCTGTGCAACAACTTCACCATCGCCCGGGGCCGGGACATCTCCTTCCTGGACGTGGAAAACTACAGCCAGGTCTGTGTCCTCGGCTCCAAAATCGCCGACACCCTCTTCAACTACATTGACCCCGTGGGTAAGGAGATCACCATCAACGGCATCCCCTTCACCGTTGTCGGCGTCTTTGAGGAGAAGGACCCCAACAACATGTCCGGTATGGACCGCTATGTGCTCATTCCCTATACCGTGAACCGCATCATCAGCGGCAAAACCGAAATTGGAAGTTTTGTGGCAAAGGCCAAGGACTCCGCCACGACCACCAAGGCCGTCTCCCTGCTCCAGGGCTACCTGGACAGCCTGCTGGGCCCGAATGAGGGCAATGTCTCCACCCCCAATACCTGGCAGGAGCAGAGCAAGGAGCAGGACAAGATGCAGCAGCGCTTCCTGGGCGGCATTGCCGCCATCTCCCTGGCCGTCGGCGGCATCGGCATTATGAACATCATGCTGGTCACCGTCACCGAGCGCACCCGGGAGATCGGTATCCGCAAGGCCATCGGTGCCGAGCGCAAGAGCATCATCGCCCAGTTCCTGATCGAAGCCTGCATGATCTGCGGCATCGGCGGCCTGTTCGGTATCGCCGCGGGCTACATCGGCACCTTGATCGTGGGCAAATTGTCCTTTAAAATGATTCTATGGCCCAGCCCGGGCGTTGCCGTCGGCTCCTTCTTCATTTCCGTGGCCCTGGGCGTCATCTTCGGCCTGTACCCTGCCATCAAGGCCTCCGGCCTCCAGCCGGTGGATGCCCTGCGGGCCGATTAAAGGAGAGAGAATATGAGATTAAAACGACTGATTTCCTGCCTTCTGTCCGCCGCGCTGCTGGCCGGGCTACTGGTATTTCCTCCCGCTTCGGCGTCCGGCTCGGGCGGCTTCTCCGACATCAGCGATTCCACTGTCGCCGACGCCGCGGAGATGCTCCGCCTGCTGGGCGTGGTGGACGGCACCGGCGGCGGCGCCTTCAACCCCGGCGGCACCCTGAGCCGGGCCGAGTTCTGCAAAATGACCGTGGAGATCATGGGCCGCGGCGCTGAGGAGCCCGCCCAGCGCAACCGCACCATCTTCACCGATGTGGGCCCCACCTACTGGGCCAGGGGCTACGTGAACCTGGCCTCCTCCATCACCATCGGCGGCACTGCTGGTGAGAATGGCGGCACCACTGGCGGTACACGCCTGATTATGGGCGTGGGCGACGGTACCTTCCGCCCCAACCAGGCCATCACCTACGGCGAGGCCGTCACCATCCTCATGCGGGTGCTGGGCTATGGCAGCGCCGATGTGGCCACCGGCTCCAACTGGTATGACGGCTATGTGGCCGTGGCCCAGTCCTCGGGGCTGGCCGACGGCCTGAGCCTGGGCGGCGCGGCCACCCTCACCCGCGGGCAGGCGGCGATTCTGTTCTATAACCTGCTCTTTACTGAGCCTAAGGACAGCGACCAGGTGTACCTGACCACCCTGGGCGGTTCCCTGGAGGACAACGTGGTGGTTCTCTCCACCGACGCCACTGCCGACGACGGCACCACCGGCTCGGTGCTCACCACCTCCGGCACCTATAAGACCGACCGCGTCTCCTTCCCCGGCGAGCTCAACGGTACCCGCGGCCAGCTCGTTCTGGATAAGAACAAGAAACTGCTGGCCGTCCTCCCCGAGGAGGGCAGCACCTTCCGCTCCGTCACCGTCATGGGCAGCCCGGAGGCCAACGCCATTCCTGTGTTGGGCGACGAAACCATCTCCGTCACGCTGGAGACCCCGGTCTATACCAGCGACGAGCAGGCCGCCAGCACCTACGAGAAGATCTGGACCAGCCTGCGCTCCGGCGCCAGCCTGCGTCTGTGCTTCAACAGCTCCGGTAAGCTGGAATACATCTATATGCCCTCCAGGACCGCCAGCGTCAGCGACGACAACGTGCTGGTGGCCAAGAACAAACCCACCGGCTCCAACAACCCCTTCGCCTCCCTGTCCGGCGGCAAGACCCCGGCCCAGATCTACAAGAACGGCATCCCCGCCGAGCTCAGCGACCTGCGCCAGTATGACGTGGGGACCTACGACAAGTCCTCCGATACCCTGTTTGTCTCCGATCTGAAGCTCAGCGGCCTGTATGAGAACGCTTACCCCAACGCCGCCGCTCCCTCCACCGTCACCGTAATGGGCGCTAAGCTCACCGTACTGCCCAGCGCACAGGCGGATCTTGCTGCATTCAAGGTGGGCGACAAGGTTACCCTGCTGCTCACCACCACCGGCCAGGTGGCGGGGGCTGTCTCTCCCGATGTGGCCAAGTCCAACGCCGTCGGCGTGGCCGAGGTGAAGGGTACCATGGCGACCATCAAGTTGCTGGACGGCATCCTCACCCTAGAGGGCAAGACCACTTACAGCGAAGCCGCCGCCGCCAAGCTCAACGGCTGCCTGGTGACGGTATCCTCCTATAAGCGTGACTATCTGACCCTGAGCAAGGTAAACGGAAAGGGCGCCTCCACCGCGCTGAACCTGACCACCAACCGCATGGGCACTAAGGAGCTCTCCGCTGGCGCCCGCTTCTTTGAGCAGGTAAGCAACGGCAGGCTGGTGGAGATTGACCGCAGCGACATTACCATCACCAGCATCCCGGCCAACAAGATTACCTATGTGGGCTATGACTGGGCCGGCCGCGTGGATAAGCTGGTGCTTAACGATGTTACCGGCGACTGCTACGACTACGGCATGATTTATTACCGTGCCGCAGGCTACGAGGAGAGCAAGGACGACGGAAGTGAGGGCAGCTATCAGAACGGTGAGATCCGCGTCACCAACGGCAGCGGTGAGCACACCTATGTAGTCGGCTCTGTGGACGGCGCCAAGACCAACCGCATGGGCGGCGTCGCCGGCTCTCTGGACCAGTTGGACGGCAAGAATCGCATGGCCGCGTTTATGCCGCTGAACGAGGCCACGGGTATCCGCCGCGCCCAATTCGATACCGACGCCATGCTTCTGACCACCAACTCCATGGTGATCCCCATTTCCGACAAGGTTGAGTGCTACAATAAGACTACTGGAGATTGGTTTAAGCCCGGCGAGGATGGCGACCATAAGGCTGCGCTGAATCTGGCGCTGGCCTTCTCCGACGATATCACCGTCTACTATGACCGCTCTCCCGAGGAGGGCGGCAAGGTCCGCATCGTCGTTGTGGAATGAGTTTTGTTCTACCAAAAGTCTACCAGAAACGCCTTGGAACCCTTTGGGTTCCAAGGCGTTTTCTCTTTTCCCGCTCCTGCATTGTCTACCAAACGTCTACCATAGTAACCTTTTGATTCTGTTTTCCGCCTTTTATATCCCTATCCCCCGAAAACTGCATTGTTTCCTCCCCTATAAGGGGCGTCATACGCCCCTCTGGCTCAAAATTCAGAAGGAGGAAATCCAAATGAGAAACCTCAAGCGGGCTCTCAGCC
>PPYE01091161.1_pt1 | contig 13886 bp, 9 predicted proteins | sample 1559881 | NCBI WGS metagenome assembly PPYE01 (sample SAMN08240022, study PRJNA423297) | Human gut metagenome, whole genome shotgun sequencing project.
CGGAATATCCGGAATGGTTCGGTTATCTGAATCGGCAGGGAGAAGTATTGCTGCCACTCAAAGGTGGGAAATGGAAAGGCTGCTTTCATGTACCAAGGGGATTATTTCAATGCTGGAAAGTACTGGAAGAGTTACGAGAAACAAATGAAATTATACATCCATGAAAATCAAATATCTAACATATAATACATTCTTATTTTTATTACCCTGATATGAACAGACAATACTTCTATATAATACTTACAATTTTTCTTTTTACAAGTTGTAGAAAGGATACTGGATCAAGTAACCCAGTATTAGAACAGATGTGCCAGAGATTATTTCCTCAACATGCAGATTCTTTTGAATTTGAATTACTAAATGACTCAAACCAGATGGATCGTTTTATACTAGAATCGGCACACAAGAAAATTTGCATAAAAGGAAATAATAATAATTCTTTGGCCGTAGGTCTTAACCATTATCTGAAATATTACTGCCATACGAATGTATCTTGGTATGCCTCTGATAGCATTGATATGCCCGAAGAGTTACCAGTAATTCCTCAACCAATATCTATCCGTTCTAAGTGTGACAATCGTTTCTTCTTGAACTACTGTACATTTGGATATACAATGCCTTATTGGAAATGGTCTGATTGGGAAAGGTTGATTGACTGGATGGCATTAAATGGAATTACGATGCCATTAGCTATCAGTGGACAAGAGACAGTATGGTATAAGGTCTGGAGCAAATTAGGATTAAACGATGAACAAATACGTTCATATTTCACAGGACCTGCGCACTTGCCCTGGCATCGTATGTCTAATGTCGATTATTGGCAAAGTCCCCTGCCGAAATCATGGTTGGAGCAACAAGAAGTATTACAGAAACAAATATTAAAGAGGGAACGCGACTTTAATATGACCCCTGTTTTACCTGCATTTTCTGGGCACGTACCTAAAGAACTTAAAGCAATCTATCCAGATGCCAAAATTCACGAAATGAGTCAATGGGGAGGATATGATTCAAAATATCGCAGTCATTTTATAGAACCAATGGACTCTCTGTTCAACATCATTCAAAAAATGTATTTGGAAGAGCAGACGGCAATATATGGCACAGATCATATTTATGGAATTGATCCTTTTAATGAGGTTGATTCTCCAAATTGGAATGAAGATTTCCTGGCAAAGGTTTCTAAGAAGATATATGAGTCCATTTATCAAGTAGATGCTGAGGCTAAGTGGTTGCAAATGACATGGATGTTTTACCATGATCAAAAGAAATGGACACAACCCAGAATCCGTTCTTTCCTGGAGGCTGTGCCAGATGACAAACTCATACTGTTGGATTACTATTGTGACAGTACAGAAATATGGAGGAATACGGAAATGTACTACGGAAAACCATATATGTGGTGCTACTTAGGCAATTTTGGTGGAAACTCCATGATGGTCGGAAATCTGGATGATGTTGATGTCAAAATTGAAAAACTCTTTGTAGAAGGTGGTGAGAATGTATATGGCCTAGGAGCTACCTTGGAAGGCTTCGATGTGAATCCTTTTATGTATGAATTTGTATTTGACCAGGCATGGGATTATCCGTTAACAACTGATCAATGGATTCAAAACTGGGCAAAATGCAGAGGGGGAAATCAAGATAGACATATTCTGAAAGCATGGGATTCATTACATAAAAAAATATATAAAAAGTATGCAACAGCAGGGCAAGCCGTTTTAATGAATGCACGTCCAATGTTAGTGGGCACAGATAGTTGGAATACCTATCCGGACATCACTTACAACAATCGTGACTTATGGGATATTTGGACAGAAATGTTGAAAGCCAGTCATATAAACAATACTGGATATCGATTTGATGTAATAAATGTAGGACGGCAAGTATTAGGAAATCTCTTTTCCTCGTTTAGAGATCATTTCACTCAATGTTATTCAGAAAAAGACATAGATGGAATGAAGAAATGGGCCGATCAAATGGATGCACTATTGATAGATACAGACCGTCTGTTATCCTGTGAAACCAATTTCTCAATCGGTAAGTGGATTGACGATGCACGTTCTTTTGGAAAAACAGAAGCTGAAAAAGAATATTATGAGGAAAATGCACGTTGTATCCTGACAGTATGGGGACAAAAGGCAACCCAGTTAAATGACTATGCAAACAGGGGCTGGGGTGGATTAACTTACAGTTATTATCGTGAACGTTGGAAGCGCTTTACAACAGAAGTAATAACCGCTTCATTATCCGGCCAGAAGTTTGATGAAAAACAATTTTATCAATCAATTACTGACTTCGAATATGAGTGGACATTATCCAAAGAGCACCATCCTATAATTTCTGGAGAGAACCCGATATTGTTGGCCAAGACATTATCTGAGAAATATATGCAATATTTTTATTAAGTACATACCTCAAAATAATTATAAATTATAAAACAAAACAGCCTATGAATATAATACCGAACTTATAATTAAGGAAATTATCAAATCTAAAGAAGAAAAAAATACAGAATTACTTAACTTTAAATTATTAATGTATGATGTCGGACTTACGAAAAAACATTTTTTCAATTAAAATCTGGACTGTTACGACATTCTGTTTATTATCACTAGTAAACATGAACGCCAGTAATACTCTCGCTCATTCTTTACAAAAAGATGAGATCAAAGAAGTAAAGGACAATCCTGGCAAGAAAGTAACAGGAAAAGTCTTGGATGAATTTGGAGAACCTATTCCCAGTGCATCAATATTGGTAGAAGGACGTTCAAGGGGAGTTATCACTGACTTGGACGGAACATTTGTGATAGAAGTCTTGCCAACAGATAAACTAGTCGTTTCTTTTCTTGGAATGGAAACGCAGACTATTTTGGTGGGTAAGCAAACAAATATCGTAGTTAAAATGCAACCCCAAACAGCAGAACTTGACGAAGTTACCGTAGTAGCATATGGTAAACAGCGAAAAGCAAGCGTTATTGGTGCCATCAATACAGTTTCGATGAATGAGCTGAAAATGCCTGTTGCTAAATTGAGTTCCGGTTTGGCCGGACAGTTGGCTGGTATAGTTGTCATGCAGCGTTCAGGTGAACCGGGTGCAGGTGCTGATTTTTGGATTCGGGGTATCAATACTTTCGGTGCAGGCAACAAACCTTTAGTGCTGGTTGATGGAGTAGAACGTAGTATGGACCTTGTAGATGTTGAGGATATCGCTTCTTTCTCTATTCTGAAAGACGCTACCGCAACAGCATTATATGGAGTGCGTGGAGCCAATGGTATTGTACTTATCACGACAAAACGTGGAACCGAATCAGCACCTAAGATTAATGCACGCGTAGAATATGGTTTTACCAATCCAGTACGTATGCCCGAATTGGCTAATACGGAACAATGGATCAATTATTATAATGATATTACTTTGGAATCATCCGGACGCTTGGCTATACAACCTGAAGAAAAAGCAAAATACCTGAATAATACAGATCCGGATCTTTACCCGAATGTAGATTGGATGCAAACATTGTTTAAAGACTTCTCCAACACCACACGCGTGAATATCAACGTTACCGGGGGATCTCCTAAAATACGTTATTATGTAGGCGGCTCCTTTTATTCGGAAGGCAGTGTATTCAATATTTCGGATAAAGACCGCTACGATGCTTCAATGCGCTATAACAAGTTTAGTTTTCGTTCAAATATTGATATCAATGTAACTTCATCTACTGAGCTGAGTCTCTCACTGTCCAATCAATATGAGACCAAGAACCGTCCTTATGGTTCACTATCAGATTTGTATGCTTATATGATCCGAACTTCTCCGATAGCTACTCCTACTATTTATTCAGATGGCACTTTAGCTAAACCAAGTACGGGTACCAATCCTTATAACAGCCTGAATAACTCTGGGTACTCGCAGGATTTCTTCAACAATGCGCAATCACTTATTTCGCTTACACAGGATTTCTCAAAAATGGTAACTCCGGGATTAAAAGCCAATGTTAAGTTCTCATGGGACGCCTACAATGCGCATACACTAAACCGCATTGTAACACCATCTACCTACTATGCAACAGGACGTGATGAAGAAGGAAATCTTGACTTTGTAAGGAGTACTGAAGGTAGTGATTATATGAAACTCACACGGACGAATTCGGGCACACGTACTATCAACTTTGAAGCCTCAGCCAATTACGACCGCCTCTTTGGAGAAAAGCACCGTGTTGGAGCCTTGTTTCTTTTTAGTATGCGTAACTATACAGACAATTTCCCGGGTAATTATGTAGACGCTTTTGCCCACAAAAACATCGGTATTGCCGGTAGAGCTACTTATTCATATTACGACCGTTATTTTGCTGAATTTAACTTCGGATACAATGGCTCTGAGAATTTCGCACCTGACAAACGTTTTGGTTTCTTTCCCTCTTTTGCTATAGGATATATGCTAAGCAACGAAGCTTTCTGGGATCCGTTGCGTTCTACTATCCACCTGTTGAAAATCAAAGGTTCGTATGGAGAAATAGGTAATGACCAGATTGGCGGAAACAGACGTTTTGCATTCAACTCCACCATGAAAGAAGGACAATACGGCTATATTTTCGGAACGAATCCCGGTAGTGGAAGTATCGTAGGTATTTCTACAGGTATTCCGGGAAACCTGAATGTTTCATGGGAGAAAGCTCAAAAAGCGAATGTGGGACTGGAACTTGGCTTATTTGACCAGCTTAAATTCCAACTTGATTATTTTTATGAAAAGCGTACCGGTATCTATATTCAGCAAGAAAGTGTTCCTTCAATCGTCGGTCTCAATGAAACCCAGTATGTGAATCTTGGAGAAATGAAGAATCAAGGTTTCGATGGTTCTATGGAGTATGAACAACGATTTAATGACTGGTATGTCTCTGCCCGTGCCAATTTCACTTACAATCGAAATAAAAAGTTGTATGATGATAAACCGACTCCTATATGGCCCTACCAAAGTGAAGCTGGATTTGCCTATCGTCAGCAACGCGGTCTTATAGCTCTAGGTCTTTTTGAGTCAGAAGAAGATATAGCCAATAGCCCCAAACAAAACTTTGGAAACGTTCGTCCTGGTGATATTAAATATAAAGACATCAATGGTGATAACGTTATCGACGCATACGATAAGGTAGCGATTGGCTATACGGACGTACCGGAAATAAATTATGGATTTGGTATTAGTCTGGGCTGGAAAGGATTTGACGCTTCTCTGTTTATGCAGGGAGTAGGAAATGTGACTCGTATTATCGGTGGAGACGCTCTTTATGGTGCCTCTGATAATATAGAGCGTTTAGGACAGATTTACGCAGATGTAGTCGAAAAACGTTGGACAACCAGCAATCCTAATCCTAATGCTACTTATCCACGGCTTTCTATGAGCAAGGTAGAGAATAATCTTCAACCCTCCACCTACTGGCAACGTAATATGAGTTTTCTTCGTTTGAAAAATGTGGAGATAGGATATACCCTTCCGAAGCATATTTATAAACGTCTGGGCATGTCATCAATTCGTGTTTATGCACAGGGTGTCAACCTTTTGACATTCAGCAAATTCAAATTGTGGGATCCCGAACTCGATTCCAACTATGGAAATATATATCCTCAGATGAGAACAATCACCTTAGGTCTTAATCTTAACTTTTAAAGTATATTAGAACTATGAATAAAAAGATACGAATTTTAGGAATATTCCTATACTTCACCGTTGCATTCAGCTTTGTATCATGCAACGATTATCTGGATGTGACTTTGCTCGACCAGCTTACACAAGACGAAACCTTTAGTAAGCGTGTCTCTACCGAACAGTATTTAGCGCATGTTTATAGCTACTTGCCACGGGAATATGAATATCTGGAAGAAGGAAGCGCAGTTCCCCGTAGTGATGAAGCCATGTTCTCCTGGTATCAGTGGGTCAACTACCTCTCTTTCAATAATGGATCATGGGGACCTTCTACTCCAAACTATAATATTTGGAAAGCAAAGTATACAGGCATAAAACAAGCTAGTATATTCATGAACCATGTTGACGAATGTTTGGAGATTGACTCTGAAACGAGACGTATAATGAAAGCAGAAGCACGTTTTCTGCGAGCTTATTATTACTTTGAACTATTCCGTCAATATGGTCCTGTGTATATCTGGGGAGACATCGAATCGGATGAACTTATAAAACCGGAAACGATAGACCGTCATACAGTTGATGAAAACGTAAATTTCATAGCTGAAGAATATGATAAGGCTATTGCAGAACTTCCTGCAGAGATCAGCGATTTCACAAAATGGGCAGGACGTATCACCAAGGGAGCGGCAATGGCTGCCAAAGCGCGCTTAATGCTCTATGCCGCCAGTCCATTGTATAATGGATGCGATCTTTATAAAGGACAAATGAAGAATCTGTATGGTGATTTCCTTTTTCCACAAAGTCCCGATCCTCAAAAATGGGAAAAAGCCGCTAAAGCTGCCAAAGACGTTATAGATATGAACATCTATGAATTGTACAAAGACCAGACTGAAGCAGACCCTTTACTGCGTGCCATCAAATCTTATCAAGGAGTTCTTTTTGAAGAGTGGAATAAAGAGACGATCTGGGGTGCCTGGGGACGTAATCCTACTAATACTGGACTCGGAGCTATAGGTTTCTATCTGTATAGCCGGTGCATGCCTCCTAGAGTTTGTGAATTGGGTGTCGGTGGTTTCTGCCCGTCTCTGAAATTAGTAGATACTTATCCGATGGCTAAATCCGGAAGATATCCTGTTACCGGATATGACAATAACGGGAATCCTGTAATTGATGAGCAATCGGGATATACAAATACCGGTTTTACAGAAAATTTCAAGCAGCCGGGAGTCAGTTTTGCACCTGGATTTAAAGCGCATAATAGCTGTGTCGGACGTGACGCCCGTTTTTATGCTTCTGTATTTCCAAATGGTTTTTATTGGATCAATCAATATAAAGGCATAAAACAAGTTACCTTTTTTACGGGAGGATCGTCCTCGTACTTAGAATCCGGAGATTGTGTCAAAGTCGGATATATGTGGAGACGCCCACTCGATCCTGCTCTTAATACAGAAAGTGGCAGTTGGGGAACCGTATTCTGGCCCTATTTCCGTTTGGCCGAAATATATCTTGACTATGCTGAAGCTTGCAATGAGAAGCCCGAACGCAATGAAACGGAAGCATTGAAGTATATTAACCTTGTTCGCGAACGTTCCGGTTTAAATGCCCTCGAAACAGCGTATCCGGAAGTGAAAGGCAATAAGGATTTGTTGCGGATGCTGATTCAAAAGGAACGCATGGTAGAATTAGCCTTTGAGGGACACCGATATTATGATGCCCGTCGCTGGATGATTGCTCAACAAGAGTTTCCCGGACCGGAATATTCTCTTAATTTATTGGCCACTTCATACGAAGATTCTTGGTCGCGGACATCAAATGTTTGGAAAGGTGGTCCTCGGGTATTTGAGCCTAAGCATTATTTCTTCCCTATCAATCAAGAACAATTGAGTGAAATGAAGAATATTACTCAGAATTACGGATGGTAAATATATGTAATGGATATAAATATGAAAAAACATAAGACAATACAATTCATAGTTGCTGCACTTTTTATTGCATCGGCATGTACTGATGATCGTGATAATCTCATGGTTAATGATCAAATCGGACTATTGCATTCTACCTATACAGAAACGGAGATATTCCGTGGTATGGATACCCCCTATCAATTATTTGTTATCAAAAGTGGGAAAGGAAAGCAGGAGACAGAAGTTTCCATTTCTGTTGACGAGACTGTTCTTCAGAGTTATAATACGGATAATGGAACATCGATCCAATTATTACCTTCCGATTGTTATACCATTCTTCAGCCTGCTCTGCGTCTCAACGATTCCGACTATCGGAAAGCTTTTGATATTAAATGGAATGCCGACCGTCTATCCGATCTTCTTTCTACGGGAAAGGAATATGGCTTGCCCATACAAATGAGTGTGGTGCAAAATTTTATCTCTGCAGATGATGAGCGACTAAAAACCATTATTGTACCTACTATTAAGGAACCTTATTTGCAAATGGATGTTCCTGGTATGAGTCCGGTTACTGATTTTATGCCGACTTTCGGCGATTTGAATGAAAGAGAACTGTTCGTAAAGATAAGAACTAATTATTCTAATGACGAAGATATTTCATTTCAGATTGAAGTCGATCCTCAGTTAGTCATTGATTATAATACCGCTCATGGCACGGCTTATAAAATGTTGCCGGAGAGTTCCTTTACTGTAGATAATAAAGGAGTTATATTAACAGGCATGAAGGAAACATTCATTAAAATTAAATACCACAAGAAAGGGTTAATACCGGAAGAGGGTACTTATTTATTTGGTGACTATGTACTTCCACTACGCATTACTTCCGTTTCAAAATATGGTATAAGTCCTGATGCTGCGTCCAAACTGTACACAGTTAAATTCCAACCGGACCCAATAGACAAGAAAGGATGGAGTGTTATAGATTTCAACAACTGTTGTACCCAAGACGGCGGATGGTATCTGAATATGGGATGGGGAGTGGAATCATTGATAGACAATAATCCTGGCACACAATGGCTATGCCGATGGGATGTAAAAGAGCCCTTGCCCTATTACTTTGTATTTGACATGGGGAAAGAATATACATTATTCAGATTTGGATTTGCTAACCCTGTTGCACCAGCAGCACACGTTTGGGCAGGCACATCGAAAGCCGGTTATGTAGAAGCTAGTATTGATAACGAGAATTGGGTTAAATTAAAAGACTGGACTTCTCCCAAAATCGGAGAACCCAACGTTAATATGGATGTTCCTGCGACACAAGCCCGATACATTCGTTTTGTAATAACTGATACCTATCCGACTTATGACGGGCTGAGAGTTAGTCTTGGTGAAGTTTATGCTTGGGGTATGTAACTAAAAACATGAAAATTATGAACTATTTCTCACTATATCTAAAAGGATTGATATGTTTCTGTCTGTTATTTATTACTATGGATAGTCATGCGCTATCCATAGATAAAGGATATAGACAGAATAAAATAAAAGATCTGGCACTTATTTACCAGGGAGGAGTGCATCGTATTGACTGGACTTCGGATCAATTTCTCCCCTATGTGGTACATCAGTTTGCAGATGGACATAAAGACTGGTTATTTGACGGATTCTTGTTTTTGGAGTTCACAGATGGGAAAGGCTGTGGCTTTGCAACACGCTACTCAGATAAAAATGCAAGAAAAAAAGAATGGCTATGGTTATTAGATCGTCTTTTTGAAGATGGAAAAGCGCTGTCTGCCTTAGATCGATGTATCGGAACACAGATTAAAGAAATTGGAAAACCGGATTTTACTCATCAGATAGTACTATGTCTTCCGGAAGTTCTTCCCGGACAAAAAGATTGGGGAGAAGTGGATGGCGAGCCAATGGACTTTTCCAGACAAGAGGATCAGGTGAAGGCCACCCGTTGGTATATCGATGAGTTAATGAAGCGATTCAAACAGGCAAAATACAAACATCTGAAACTATCAGGTTTCTACTGGCTGGCAGAGGATATTGATTTCACTAAAGATCTGTCAGTTCCATTAAGTAAGTATATTCATTCAATGAACAAAACATTTTGCTGGATTCCGTATTGGCAGGCAAAAGGCTACAACCAATGGAAAGAATTAGGCTTTGATATTGCTTATCAACAACCGAACCACTTTTTTAAAGCCTCTATTCCCGATAAAAGATTGGAAGAAGCATGTCAATCTGCCGCCACTCTGAACATGGGGATGGAACTTGAATTTGACGAAAGAGCATTGTTTGATGCCAAGGACTCGTTTTATAATCGTCTGGTAGCGTATATTGATCATTTTGAAAGACAACAAGCCTTCCGTACATCTGCAATGGCCTATTATAGTGGCAATCATGCTGTTCTTGATATGTATAAATCAACGAACCCGAAAGATCATGAAGTCATGGACAGACTGGCTAATCTGATTGTATCAAGACGTGGCAAGCAAAAAAAAGAATCTCATCAGACCAAAGTTATTGCCCATCGTGGATTCTGGAATACACCCGGATCTGCACAGAACTCGCTAGCAGCTTTAGTGAAAGCTGATTCAATAGGTTGTTACGGTTCGGAATTTGATGTATGGCTGACAGCTGACGATGAGTTGATGTTGAATCATGACGGATGGCATGACGGATACTCTCTGGAGAAAACATCTTCTGACGTGCTACGCACTTTAAAGTTAAGCAATGGGGAGAATATGCCAACTTTAGAGCAGTTCCTTGATAAAGCGAAGAAACTTAAAATACATCTGATACTGGAGATGAAACCCCTCAGTACTCCGGAACGTGAAACGAAAGCCGTTGAAATGATCCTAAAGTTGGTGGAAGAGAAAAAATTGACTCACAGAGTAGAATACATCTCTTTTTCCCGTCATGTGATGTGTGAGTTTATACGTCTGGCACCTCCTAAAACTCCAATTTTGTATTTGGGACAGGATATTTCGCCCAAGGAACTGAAACAATTGGGAGCTACCGGGGCAGATTACAATTATTGGGCTTATCATAAAAATCCGGATTGGTTGAAAGATCTGAAAAATTCAGGGATGACCTCCAATGTATGGACTGTAAATATCCCTTCTGAGATGCAATGGTGTATTGACAATGGTTTTGATCTGATAACCACAGATGCACCGACAGCTTTCTTAGGCTTATAATAATCATTTGGATAATATGCTGATGGAATCTGCCATCAGCATATTATATTTATACTGTTTATACGGACAAGAATAACAAAACAATGAAATCAATTAATATCATAGCAATCATGCCTTTTCTGGCATCATCTTTCATGACGCAAGCTCCTGTTTATCAAGATGTGAATCACCCCATTGGAGACAGAGTGGTAGGCGTATGGAAAACTAACAGCAAACAAGAAAGTCATGTCAGTTGACGAAACAATAACTTTCAGTTTAGCTGTCAAGAACACAGGGAACCGTGAAGGACAGGAAATTGTTCAGCTTTATATCAGAGACATAAAGTCTTCTCTTCCCCGCTCGGTGAAAGAATTAAAGAGATTTAAGAAAGTAAAATTAATGCCGGGTGAAGAAAAAATAGTTTCTTTGTCTATTGATAAAGAGGCATTAAGCTTTTTTGATGCGGAAAAACATGAATGGATTTGTGAACCGGGCAAATTTGAAGCTATCATAGCAGCATCAGCTATGGATATCAAAGATGTTCTCAAATTTGAATTAAAATAAAGATAGAAGCCATGACGAAACGTTTAATCCTTGCATTCGTATTTTTATCCTGGCACTTAGTAGCCTGCTCGAATGGAGATTCGGGAATTTCTTCCGGACTCCCGGATAAGCCTTCTGCGGAAGAAGACTCTCCCGGGACTGAAACGATATCCGAAGAAATGAGAGTGAAAATAACCGGCGAAGATTTATATATATCAGCCAAGTTAGATGCCAAAACCGATATTCTTTATTGGTTCAAGAAGTGTATGTTCAATGAACTGTTCACATTTTATAGAGTAGGAACAATTGACAACAATATGCCTACTCCTGCTACTCTGCCAGATGCTTCTCCGACTTCTCTTCTGAATCTGGCTTACAGTGACAATATCGGTCCTTTTAATATAACCGGATACGGGTGGTGTGGAGGAAATCATCCCTATCTGGATGAAGTTACTCAAACTGCCCGCAATATCGGTTATCGTATTTATATCGACGGAAAAGAAATAAAGACAGATCTATCGACTCTGACAAAAGAGATAAAGATTGAAGTAATCAATGAAATAATGAACCCTTCCAAAGCCGATACCAGTAGTGGAAAAACACTTCTGAATGAGATCTTATGTATTGAGACTGTCAATTATTCTATTTATAGAAATAACATTCAAGTCTTGGTTACTCATGAATTTCAAAATGAGTCTCCCGTGACAGTACAAATGTATTACGGAATGCAATCTATGTTTGACAAGGAGACACATACATTAACTGCCAATGGCAAGTATGTGGACTGGACAGTACAAAAGGATGTTTCTACCTTTACAAAGAAAGAGTATCCGTCATTTCGCCGTTTCATTGAGAAAAGCGCAAATGCGTATCAATCTTCTTATCTGTTTGCCGATGGATTGGGAAATCATGAAGAAATATCAGATGATGATATTATATTCATAGGAAATTCCAGCAATAAGACGTACCACAAGATTATAGCTGATAGAGAACACAAAAAGGGGGATATTATTCATTGGAGCGGAGTGTATACTTGGTTTAAGTCTCCTGTTTCTGATGATGATGATTTGCTGTGTTATGAAGGTGTTATAGATAATAAAAAGGTCCTTTTTATAGATTGCAAGAAGAGCGTCGACAGGACAATACAGTTGCCTGTCGATTATACAAAGAAGTCTTTTACGATTATAGAGAAAAGTAAATCAATAACAATTACCGGTAATAAAGTAACAGCCAAAGGACTTAGAATTGTATCCGACGGGTCCGGAAGTTGTGTGATTACCTTTGATTAATTTAGAAAACGATATGTGGAAAAATGTGTTAGTTCTGGTTAGCCTCTGTCTGTTGTTTGAAGATGTAAATGCTCAAACTACAAAGAACAGATACTATAAAGCTAATGATGAAAACGTTTCTTACGTGGGACGTACGGAAATACAGAGTGATGGCTCCGTTTCTTTCGACTGGACCGGTACTTATCTTCGTACCCGACTTTCGGGAGGAGAATTGTCTATGAAGATTTCAGATACTGGTATTAATTATTACAATGTTTTTGTAGACAGCCTTTTACACAAAACGGTAAAAGTATCCGGTAAAGATACTTTGATTAATTTCATTTCCGGCATGGATAAAAGCATCCATCATGTGTTGATTCAAAAACGTACGGAAGGGGAATGGGGAAAGACAACCATTCATCAATTTGTGCTTCACAATAAAGGAGAACTGATGAAAGAAACGGAGTGCCCGTCCAGACATATCGAATTTATCGGTAACTCGCTGACGTGTGGCTATGGTGTAGAAGGGAAAGACCGTAGCGAACCTTATAAAGCTGAAACGGAGAATTGCAACTTATCTTATGCCACTATTATCGCCCGCTATTTCAATGCCGATTATACGCTTATTGCACATTCCGGACGTGGAGTAGTCCGCAATTATGGAGATTCCGTCCGAATATCTGCCGTGACAATGAAAGACCGTATGCTGAATACATTTGATATGAATTTGGATAAGAAATGGGACTTTAAAACATACAAGCCCGATTTGGTGGTTGTTAATTTAGGAACTAATGATTTTTCCACCAATATATATCCGTTGGAAGATGAGTTTATTCATGCTTATAAGCTACTAATAAGCCGTCTTCGTGCAAATTACGGAGATGTCCCTATATTATGCATCAGTCCGGCTATTACTCAACGGCAGATCGTTCAATACATGGAGCGTATGCGCAAAGACTTGAATGATAAGAAAGTTTATATAGCAGTTCTTCCCGAAGGCCTTTGCGATCCGACTACAGACCTAGGAGCAGTATGGCATCCAAATTACAAAGGTCAAATGAAAATGGCTATGTCATTGATTCCTTATATGTCAACTATCACAGGATGGCCATTGAAAAAGGAATCGTTTTATTAAGACTTACCATGTTATATAATTATCAAAATGGCATTTTGTCATTTTGATAATTATAAACTCTCTAACGGGCGTATTTCCATCGTTTCATAGGATAGAGAATAAAATGACAGAGATTTGCCGTTACGGGAAATCACTTTGTTGCGAATATACATCTAGATGTATTCTTTTTGTGTTATTTTTCACACTATTCTGTAATATCTTTCTCTTTTTATA
>PPYE01257390.1_pt1 | contig 13886 bp, 7 predicted proteins | sample 1559881 | NCBI WGS metagenome assembly PPYE01 (sample SAMN08240022, study PRJNA423297) | Human gut metagenome, whole genome shotgun sequencing project.
GATCCATGCCATGACGGTGATGTCATTGCCTAAAATGCGGGTATTTCCGTGAAGCACTTCATTCCAGAATATCAGTTGGCGTTGCTGGCTGGCAGGTTTCGTGGCAATGTAATCTTTCAGTTGTTTATAGAAATAAATCTGCAAGTCCCTGAAATTGGTAGAACCTATTTCGCTTAGCAAGTTCTTGCATTCTTCATTCTTTTGCCATTTGTTGATGGGACATTCATCGCCTCCCAGATGAATATAGTTGAATGGAAACAATTCGGTGAGTTCATCTATCACGTCTTTGGCGAATTGCATAGCCTGAGGATTGGCCACATTGATTACATCCGTAGAGATTCCCTGTTGCAACCATACTTCATGTTTATTTTCCGGGTCGCATGCCAGAAATTCCGGATAAGTAGCGACAGCAGCCTGTGAATGTCCGGGGATATCGATCTCGGGAACGATTTCTATAAATTTCTTTTTCGCATAAGCTACAATCTCTTTGATGTCTTTCTGAGTATAAAAGCCGCCGTAACGTTCGCCGTCAGGTTTTACGTCACCATACGCCAGCACTTTGCTATTCCTCCATGCACCGGTTTCCGTCAGTTTGGGGTACTTCTTTATTTCGATTCTCCAGCCTTGGTCTTCTGTCAGATGCCAATGGAATCGATTCATTTTGTAAGTAGCCATCATGTCGATCACTCGTTTTATTTCATCTTTACCGAAGAAATGTCTGCCTTCGTCCAGCATAAAACCTCTCCATTCAAAACGGGGAGCGTCTTCAATCTCAACAGATGGGATGCTCCATTCTTGATGGCCGGACGGTGCTACGCCTGCCATTACGTTGCGAGGCATCAGCTGCTTTAGTGTTTGCAGCGCATAATAGAAACCTGCAGGGCGGGCGGCTTCAATCCGGATTTGTTCTTTTGAAACGTTCAGTTTATAAGCTTCGGGCGGAAGTTGCTGATTCAAATTCAGAATAATGGCGGCTTTGGCTTCTTTTTGAGTAGAAGAGACTTTGATGCCGGTTACTTTCTGAAACTCCTTTTTGAATGATTCGAAGACCATATGGACACTGTCTCCCTGATAGGGAGTGACTTTGGCTTTCAGTTGGTTGCCAAATTCGAAACGTCCGTCTTTTACCGTAAGGTGAGCCGGTTGTGGGATGATGGCAATTTCTTGCGCTGTTGACATTTGCTTGCTAAGAACTAGCAATAGCAGGGGTAAAAAGTGTTTAATTTTCATGGTAATTGGGGGTATTTGAATAAAAAGTATAACAGCGGACGAAGATAGAAATAATAAATTAGAAAAGTGTGTCTTTCTGATTGTTTTGTTTGCTCTTTTTGATTTGTTTGATCAACGTTCCCTATAAATTTGCGTAATTTGATAATTTAGTGTTTCTTTGTACGATAATATAAGTCATGATAACTAACCCCCATTATTACAACTTATGAAAAACAACAAGATCTGTCTATTGGGAGCTTGCCTCCTGTGTGCTGTAACTGTCTTTGCGCAGAATGTAAGTCTGCAACCCCCTCCTCAACAACTTATTGTTCAAAATAAGACCATTGATCTGCCTGCTGTCTATCAGCTAAATGGTGAGAAAGAAGCGAATCCGCATGCCGTAAAGGTACTGAAAGAATTGCTTTCCGGTAAGCAAAGCAGTAAGCAGGGAATACTTATTTCCATTGGTGAGAAAGGCGACAAGAGCGTACGCAAATATAGCCGCCGGATTCCTAACCGTGAGGAAGGCTATTATCTCTCTGTGAATGAAAAAGAAATCGTACTGGCCGGAAATGACGAACGAGGTACCTATTATGCCTTGCAAACTTTCGCGCAGTTACTGAAAGACGGGAAACTGCCCGAAGTAGAAATCAAAGATTATCCTTCCGTACGATATCGGGGGGTAGTAGAAGGTTTCTACGGAACTCCGTGGAGCCATCAGGCACGCCTCAGTCAGCTGAAGTTTTATGGTAAAAACAAGATGAACACTTATATATACGGTCCGAAAGACGATCCGTATCATAGTGCACCCAACTGGCGCCTGCCATATCCCGACAAAGAAGCTGCCCAACTGCAAGAATTGGTGGCAGTAGCCAATGAGAACGAAGTTGACTTTGTATGGGCAATCCATCCGGGACAGGATATCAAATGGAATCAGGAAGACCGCGACCTTCTGCTTTCCAAATTTGAGAAGATGTACCAGCTCGGCGTTCGTTCGTTTGCCGTATTCTTCGATGATATTTCCGGTGAAGGTACCAATCCTCAGAAGCAGGCGGAGCTGCTGAACTATATTGATGAGAATTTTGCGCAGACGAAGCCTGATGTCAATCAACTTGTCATGTGTCCTACGGAATATAATAAAAGCTGGTCGAATCCTAACGGCAATTATCTGACTACGCTGGGTGAAAAGCTCAACCCTTCCGTTCAGATTATGTGGACGGGAGACCGTGTCATTTCTGACATTACCCGTGATGGCATGGCGTGGATTAATGAACGGATCAAACGTCCGGCTTACATCTGGTGGAATTTTCCGGTGTCCGATTATGTGCGCGACCATTTGCTCCTCGGTCCTGTGTATGGTAACGATACGACGATTGCCAAAGAAATGTCAGGTTTCGTAACGAACCCGATGGAACATGCCGAGTCATCTAAAATTGCTATCTATAGTGTGGCAAGCTATGCCTGGAATCCTGCCAAGTATGATACTTGGCAAACGTGGAAGGATGCGATTCGTACCATTCTGCCAAGTGCGTCGGGTGAACTCGAATGCTTTGCTATCCATAATTCCGACTTAGGACCTAACGGACATGGCTACCGTCGTGAAGAATCTCAGGACATTCAGCCTGCCGCCGATCGTTTCCTTAAAAGTTTTAAAGAAGACGGCAGCTATGATAAGGCGGATTTCGAAGCCCTCCGGAATACTTTCGAGCGTATGAAAGAGTCCGCTGATATACTGCTGACCAATACGGAAAACAAACCGTTGATTGCCGAAATTACTCCTTGGTTGCGTCAGTTTAAACTGATGGCTGAAACAGGAGAAGAAGTGCTGCAAATGGTAGAAGGTCGGAATGAATCTTATTTTCTGCGGAAATACAATCATGTGAAAGCTTTGCAGCAACAGATGTTTTATATTGACCAGACATCTAATCAGAACCCTTATCAGCCGGGAGTAAAGACGGCCACACGAGTGATAAAACCATTGATTGACCAGACTTTCGCTGCTGCTGTGAGTTACTACAATAAAAAGTATAATGCCCGTCTGGATGCTGTTACCGACTATATGCCACATAAGATAATCAGTAGTGTGGAGCAAATAAAGAACTTGCCTTTGCAGGTGAAAGCCAATCGTATACTTATCTCTCCTGCTAATGAGGTCGTGAAATGGGCACCCGGAAACAGTGTTGAAATAGAACTGGATGCGATCTGTCCGGGAGAGAATATTCAGATAAACTTTGGTAAGGATGCTCCTTGTACATGGGGACGTCTTGAAATCTCTGCGGATGGCAAAGAATGGAAAACGATCGATATGAAGCAGAAAGAAAGCAGGTTGTCGGCTGATTTGCAGAAAACTCCGTTGAAGTTTGTCCGGTTCACCAATGTGAGCAATGAAGAACAGCAAGTATATCTGCGTCAGTTTGTTCTGACTATAGAGAAAAAGTAAACCGTTTTACGCGGTTCAGCCTTGATGACTTATAAGAAGACAAGAAAGGGTAGGAGAAGTTCCTACCCTTTTTTTGATTTGCGATACTCCCTTGGTGACATTCCCATGATTTTGCTGAACAGGCGGGAAAAATAATAAGTATCTTCAATACCGATTTTATAGCATATCTGGTTGATTTTCATATCAGTGGTATCTAGCAGCAGGCAAGCTTGTTGTATTTTCAGCAGATTGAAGTACGTGAGCGGGCTATGTCCCGTCTGCTTTTTAAACAGCATTGAGAAGTGCGACGGAGAATATCCGATTTGCGTCGAGATTTCTTCAAGACTCAGATGTTTCTCCATATTTTCTTTCATATAGTGGATAGCAACGTCCACTATCCCTTCATCCTCCACCTGGTTGGTGCCTGCATTGCGATATTGCTGGATATAGCGTAATGTTCCCAGATAAAAGTGGAACATCGAAAACGCGTAACGCAGATTCTCATTGCTGTAGCCGTTCTTCAGTGTGTTGAATATCTCTTCAAACAGATTGATCCGTGTACTGATGCGCGAATGTCGTTCGGGTTTGATGTCCATCGGACGGCCGGCATCCTTGGCATAGAATGGAGCTGCTGTTCCTTTGAAGTGAATCCAGTAAATAGTCCATGGAGTGGAAGGGTTGGAGGCGTATGAATGCGGGACACCTGCCGGAAGGATGAAATACTGGTTGGCAGAGACGTTATATTCCTGATCTTCGATCCGGTAAGAACCGGCCCCGTCTATACAATAGATAAAGACGAACTGATTGATGGGTTCTTTTCGTTCCCGAAAATGATACTTGGCTTTCGGATAATATCCGATGTCGGTGATATGCAGCATGGAGGTCAGCGGGTCTTCTTCCATCTTGTCAACGATCATACGGGGCAGGACTAGGGCTCTTTCCCCGGTAAATCCATCTTTTAGTTTTACCATAGCATATAATTGGTTATTCTGCACAAATATATAATAATGTATGGTATCTGTCAAATAATACATTAAAAATAAGATTGTCCATCTTTATAAAATGAAATTCTATTTTTTGTACCTGGGATGTCCCCTATCTTTGCAACACCAATTAATCAATCTTCTAGTGGTATGAAAAGTTATAATAAAAAGTTTGTCTATTCTATTTGTCTGGTTTCCGCGATGGGCGGTCTTCTGTTCGGATATGACTGGGTGGTCATCGGTGGAGCGAAACCTTTCTATGAACTCTATTTCGATATTGCCGATTCACCGACGATGCAGGGATTGGCGATGAGTGTAGCCTTGCTTGGCTGTCTGATCGGTGCGATGGTAGCCGGTATGATGGCAGACCGTTACGGGCGAAAGCCTCTTTTACTGATTTCCGCATTTATCTTTTTATCTTCTGCATACGCTACCGGAGCTTTTTCCGTATTTAGCTGGTTTCTGGTGGCCCGTTTTCTGGGAGGTATCGGTATCGGCATCGCTTCGGGATTGTCTCCGATGTATATTGCCGAGGTAGCACCGACTTCTATCAGAGGAAAACTCGTTTCACTCAATCAGCTGACTATTGTACTGGGTATTCTCGGTGCGCAGATAGCCAACTGGCTGATAGCCGAGCCTATTCCTGCCGACTTTACTCCTGCCGATATCTGTGCTTCATGGAATGGACAGATGGGATGGCGCTGGATGTTTTGGGGAGCAGCGTTTCCGGCGGCAGTATTCTTGTTGCTTGCTTGTTTTATTCCTGAGAGTCCCCGTTGGCTGGCTATGAAAGGAAAGAGGGAGAGGGCATGGAATGTGCTCAGCAAGATAGGCGGAAACCATTATGCGGAACAGGAACTTCAGATGGTGGAGCAAACCGGTTCTTCCAAATCAGAAGGCGGATTGAAATTGCTTTTCAGTCGTCCGTTCCGAAAAGTGCTGGTACTCGGTATCATAGTGGCTGTGTTTCAGCAGTGGTGCGGCACGAATGTGATCTTTAATTATGCACAGGAAATATTCCAGTCGGCAGGTTATTCGCTGGGAGATGTGCTCTTTAATATTGTGGTGACCGGTGTGGCAAATGTGATCTTCACGTTTGTGGCTATCTACACAGTCGAACGTCTGGGACGCCGTGTACTGATGCTTTTGGGAGCAGGCGGATTGGCCGGCATTTATCTGGTTCTCGGCACTTGTTATTTTTTCCAGGTGAGCGGATTCTTTATGGTCGTACTGGTGGTGTTGGCAATAGCCTGTTATGCCATGTCACTGGGACCTATCACATGGGTATTGCTGGCTGAGATATTCCCTAACCGTGTGCGTGGTGTCGCTATGGCAACCTGTACTTTCGCTTTGTGGGTAGGTAGTTTCACGCTGACATACACGTTCCCTTTGCTGAACAGCGCACTGGATAGTTACGGTACATTCTGGATTTATTCAGCTATTTGTCTCGTAGGCTTTGTCTTCTTCCGTCGGGCATTACCCGAAACCAAAGGAAAGTCACTGGAGACGTTGGAGAAAGATTTAATAAAATAAAACTAATTATATCATGGTAAAAGCGTGGAAAGAAAAGGTTGTAATCCCTACGTATGAGGTAGGTAAGCCTGAGAAGAATCCTATTTTCCTGGAGAAGCGTGTGTATCAGGGAAGTAGCGGGGTGGTTTATCCTTATCCTGTCATCGAGTCAATGTCCGATGAAAAGGTGGATAAGGAATACGATGCCATCTTTATTGAAAATGAATATATCAAAGTGATGATTCTTCCCGAGTTGGGTGGTCGTGTGCAAATGGCTTATGACAAAATCAAGCAACGTCACTTTATCTATTATAATCATGTGATTAAACCTGCGCTGGTAGGACTGGCAGGCCCCTGGATTTCGGGAGGCATCGAGTTCAACTGGCCCCAGCATCACCGTCCCAGTACCTACATGCCCGTAGATACGGCGATTGAAGAAAATGCAGACGGCAGCGTAACTGTGTGGGTCAATGAAATGGAACGTATGTTTCATCAGAAAGGGATGGCAGGTTTCACTCTTCGTCCGGGACATGCTTTTCTCGAAATCAAGGGAGTACTCTACAACCGTACCGAAGTACCGCAAACTTTCCTGTGGTGGGCAAATCCTGCCGTAGCGGTGAACGACCATTATCAGAGTGTATTCCCACCCGATATTAAGCGGTGTTCGATCATGGAAAGCGGGCCGTTTCCAGCTTCCCTATTGCCACGGGCACTTATTACAAAATGGACTATTCTGCCGGAGTAGACATCTCTAACTATAAAAATATCAAAGTACCTACTTCGTACATGGCTGTCAATTCCCGGTATAATTTCGAAGGTGGATATGAGAACGATACGCATGCAGGTATGCTTCACGTAGCCAATCACCATATTTCTCCGGGTAAGAAGCAGTGGACATGGGGAAACGGTGATTTCGGTCGTGCCTGGGATCGTAATCTGACTGATGAAGACGGCCCATACATCGAACTGATGGCAGGTGTCTACACCGAGAATCAACCGGACTTTACCTGGTTGCAGCCTTACGAGGAAAAGAGCTTCGTGCAATATTTCCTGCCTTATCGTGAACTGGGAGTAGTTAAGAATGCAAGCAAAGACCTCTTGATGAACATAGAACCGGAGGGTGAAGATAAGGTGCGTTTCAAGATATTCGCCACTTCCGAGCAAACGGTTAAGGTAGTATTGAAAGGGGAGGACGGCACAGTATATTACAGCAAACAAGTAGTCATCACTCCGGAAGAATTGCTGGATGAAACGGTTGATGTGGCAGGTGAGAAGTTTAATAAACTGAGCCTCGAAATCACAGCAAACGGTAAGGAACTGCTTTACTGGCATGCCGAGCCGGAAGAGGTAAAACCGATTCCCGATGCTGCCGAAGCAGCCCTGTTGCCGGAAGAAATAAAGACAACCGAGCAACTCTATCTGACGGGCTTACACTTGGAGCAATACAGACATGCTACTTACAATCCGGTAGATTATTACGAAGAAGCCTTGCGTCGTGATCCGATTGACGTACGCAATAATAATGCGCTTGGACTGTGGTATATCCGTAAGGGGCGTTTCCGGAAAGCCGAACAATATCTGCTTACAGCAGTGAAGACCTTGCAGAAACGCAATCCGAATCCTTATGACGGAGAACCTCTCTACAATCTCGGACTTGCCTTGAAGTATCAGGGACGATATAATGAAGCATACGATCGTTTCTATAAATCATGCTGGAATGCAGCATGGCAGGATGCAGGCTATTTTGCCTGTGCTCAGATTGCTACTATGCAAGGTCGCTTGGAAGATGCTTTGGATGAAGTGGACCGCTCGCTTATCCGCAACTGGCATCATCACAAGGCACGTGCACTGAGAACTGCTATTCTTCGTCAGATGGGGAAAGCGAAAGAAGCTTTGCAGGTCATTGAAGACTCATTGGCTATTGATCAGTTCAACTTTGGTTGCCGTTATGAAAAGTATCTGATAACTCATGCCGCTGAGGACTTGCTGACTTTGCGGACAATGATGCGTGGCGAAGCCCACAACTATGATGAAATAGCACTCGATTATTGTAGTGCCGGTTGCTGGTCGGAAGCTGCCGGCTTATGGAATGTGGCGATTACTGAGGGTAGTGTGACTCCGATGACTTATTATTATCTGGGATGGTGTTTGACCCAAGGGAAACTTTCCGGTGCAGAGCAAGCACTTGCCGATGCAGCCCAAGCATGTTCCGACTACTGTTTCCCTAATCGCCTGGAAGCAATACTTGCCTTGCAGTGTGCTATGGAGCAAAATCCGAATGATGCGAAAGCTCCTTATTACCTGGGCAATTTGTATTACGACAAGCGCCAGTACGACTTGGCACTTGAAGCATGGGAAACTTCGGCTAAACTGGATGACAAGTTTCCGACGATATGGCGCAACCTGGCTTTGGCCAACTTTAACAAGAAGAACGAAGAAGCAAGAGCCATCGAGTATATGGAGCGTGCTTTCCGGCTCGATAAGACTGACGCGCGTGTGTTGATGGAATTAGATCAGCTTTACAAGCGTGTCCGCCGTTCACATGCCGAACGTTTGGCGTTCTTACAGCAATATCCCGAACTGATAGCACAACGTGACGATCTGGTATTGGAAGAAATCACTTTGTTGAATCAGACAGGAGAGTACGAAAAAGCGAAAACATTGCTTGATGCACACATCTTCCATCCGTGGGAAGGTGGAGAAGGAAAAGTGCCGGGACAGTATCAGTTTGCCCGCGTAGAACTGGCGAAGAAAGCACTTGAAGCCGGTAATTACAGTCAGGCTATCCCGCTTCTGGAAGAATGTCTGGAATATCCGCACCACTTGGGTGAAGGCAAACTATATGGTGCGCAGGAGAATGACTTCTATTACTTTATGGGTTGCGCTTATGAAGGTCTGGGGCAGAGTGACAAAGCGGCGGAATGTTGGGAACAAGCCATTGTCGGTCCTACCGAACCGGCTGCAGCTATGTACTACAACGATGCAAAACCTGATAAGATATTCTATCAGGGACTGGCATTACTGAAACTCGGTCGTATGGATGAGGCTAACGGACGCTTTCATAAACTGACTTCTTATGGTGAAAAGCATTTGTTTGACAAGATTAAGATGGATTACTTTGCAGTATCACTACCCGATTTATTAATTTGGGAAGATGATCTGACAATACGTAATGTCATCCATTGCAAATATATGATGGCATTGGGTTACTGGGGATTGAATCAAAAAGAAAAATCTGTTCGCTTGCTGGGTGAGGTGGAGAAATTGGATATCAATCATCAGGGCATTCAGGCTTTCCGTAGCCTGATAGGTTAAGAGTTCCGGTTTGGTACTGACCAAGTTTTGCTTCCTGCTTTGCAAACTTCTTTTGTTCCCATAGCAAAGTTGGTTTTGTCCTGAAGCAAACTATAAACGCAAGTTTCATTTTTATAATTGCAAGCTTTGATTATAAAAATGGAACTTGCGTTTTTACAATCAAAGCTTGCAATTATAGTTTATATCCGATAAAAGATAAGTTTGCATAGGGAGAAAAGGAAGTTTTCCCCTTATACAGCATAACTTTGCCGGGCTTATTCAAGGCAGCAGGCAACAAGTGTTCATGTAAGAGCCTGTAAGATATCGTTTCACGGGATAAACTTCACGCACACGGGCTTATCTACTTTTATATTTTGATGTATGTCTGTCAGCAATCCCGTGTCTGCATCTCTTTTATAGACCTGAATCATATTGCTGTCCCGACAGGCGACTAACAGGTATTTTCCGTTGGGAGTAATAATAAAGTTGCGTGGATGAATCCCTGTCAGCTGATAACCGGCCTTTGTCAGCATGCCGTTTTCCGGATGAATGCTGAAGATCGCTATTCCGTCCGCTTTCAGGCGATTGCTTGCATACAGGAATTTACCATCCGGGCTGATGTGGATATCCCCGCTTCCTTTGGCTCCTGCTGTGTCAGCAGCTATTGTCTGGATTTCTTTTAGGTTTCCGTCGTTATATTCAAATGCGATTACTGTCCCCGACAGTTCGTTAATGAGATACGCATAGTGTCCGTTCGGTGCGAAAGTCAGGTGGCGGGGACCCGACCCTGCTTCTACTTTATAAGAAGCCGGATTTCCTTCTTTCAGGAGGATCTCTTCATTATCAGGTTTGGCGTTCGGATGGATGATAAACTTATGTATCTGATCCGTACCCAGATCGTCGGCAAACAAGTATTTACCGTCCGGTGTGATGCGGACACAATGCAGGTGCGGTTTCTCCTGACGCTCCTTGTCTGCTCCCGAGCCTTTGAACTTCACTACCGTAGAAGCGGGGAGGAGCGAACCGTCTTTATCAATCGGAAAAACAGAAATGCTTCCTCCGCTGTAATTGGCAGTGATCACATTACTGCCGTTGGTGATGATGTAGCAAGGATCTTCGCCTTCGGTTTTCTGCGTGTTCAGTAGCCGGAAAGTGCCCTCTTCCTTATTGAAAGCAAATGCGTTGGCAGCAGCTTGATCATTGCTGAACTCACTGACTGCATAAATAAACTTTCCGTCGGCAGACGGTACAAGATAAGATGGGTTTTCTACTTCCGCCTCGCTGAGCGCAGTTGCCGTTCCGTTTTCTTCGTTGAACCGGAAACTGTAAAGGCCCTTACTGTCTCCCGAAGTGTAAGTACCGACAATCATTGTCAGTTCCGGTTCTGCTTCATGGGAACTTTCGGTTCGGGAAGCTTTTTTTGATGTACAACTAGATGTGGCCATACCGATAATACAGATTGTTGCAAGAATTTTTAGCATATATAGATTCTTTTCAGTTTGATTGCTATTTCTTTAACTGCGGCAATTTCACTTCTGTGATCCCGATTCGGTCGTCACCCAGCACAATGCGTAAATCACTGGCAGTTGTCCCTTTGAAATGAAAATCCAAGAGCTTGTTATACTCTTTTACGATACCGGAATAGACGGTGAGGAACTGTCCTCCACCACTGGATAGTTGTATCTCGAAATTAGTATCCAGTCCATTTTCGCGGCTGAAAGCTATGGATACACCGTCTACTTTGGCTCCGTTCTGTAAGGCAAAGGTAATGTAATCTCCTTTATTACCCTCCCAGGAAGTAGTTAAATTATTGTCTATTACATTATTTGCTGTTTCGGCGTTGGTACTGGCGCTTACCGGACTACTGTCTTTATCAGCTTCGGTGGTAGGTATACGACCGGGTTCCACTACCGTCAGTGTGCCGTTCAGACGGATATCGGTAGAGGAAGCTCCGACCATCAGCGTGAAATCTCCCGGTTCTACTACCCAGTGCATATCGGCATTGAGCAATTCCAGTGCTTTGCGGTCAATAGGGAAAGTTACTTCCTTCGTTTCACCCGGTTGCAGGTGAACTCGTTCGAATCCGGCAAGGTTCTTTTCGTAAGTAGTGACGCTGCTTAGTACATCGCGTACGTAAAGCTGCACTACTTCGTCTCCCGCCCGTTTGCCTGTGTTTGTCACTTTGCAGGTGACGAATGTTTGCTGGTTAGGAGTGATGATGGCGGGAGAGATTTTCAAATCACTATATTCAAAAGTGGTGTAACTCAGTCCGTATCCGAACGGATATAATGCACCGTTGGCACGAGACATATTGCCTTCCATTCCCGGATTCTTGCCTCCGTCTATTTGTGAAGAGGGCTTGCAGGGGAAGTTGAAAGGTATCTGGCCTACCGTTTTCGGGAAAGTGACGGTCAGTTTTCCACCGGGATTGTACTCTCCGAAAAGTACATCTGCTACCGCCTTTCCACCTTTCGAACCTGGATACCATGCTTCGACTATGGCAGGAACAAACTTATCTGCCCAGTTGATAGAAAGCGGACGACCATTGATAAGAACGAGTACAACCGGCTTTCCCGTAGCTGCTACTGCTTTCAGCAAATCGAGCTGACGACCGGGAAGATCGAGGCTGCTGCGGGATTTGTTCTCTCCGCAAGTGCGTTGCCCACCTCCCAAAACGACTACAGCTACATCCGCCTGTTTCGTTTGGTCGACAGCTTTTTCTATTTCTTTCTGCTCTTCATCGGTCAGAGGATAATCAATCAGTTCCGATTCCGGCCAGTTGGCATCTACCAGATCACAGCCCTTTGTGTAGAGTACTTCTGCCTTTCCTTTCATCTTTTCCTGAATACCTTTCAGTACGGAAGTGACCTCCACAGCCAGTGGACCGTAATGAGTCAGTGCATACGAATGTTCGTCTGCGTTCGGACCGCAGACTGCTATTTTTTGAATGCCCGAAGCATCTAACGGCAATATGTTTTTATCATTTTTCAGTAGTACGATAGATTCCCGGGAAGCCTGCAAAGCTATTTCCTCATTGGCTGCCTTCTCCACTTCTTCATCAGCCCCTTTCAAATCAATCTGGTAAGGATGATCGAATAATCCGACGAGGAACTTGACTCTCAGAATATCCCGTACACGGTCGTTGATGACCTCCTCGCTCAGTCCTCCTTCTTTGACCAGCTCCCTTAGTGGTAATACATACGAATCCGGTGAGCGGAAAGTACAGCGCACATTCAGTCCGGCTTCCACGCTTTGGCGTACCGCTTCTTTCATGTCCTTGGCTGTTCCGTGTTTGGTATAAAGGTATTCTACCGCATCACTGTCCGAAACCACATATCCACGGAAACCCATTTCTCCGCGCAGACGGGTGGTAAGCCAGTAATAACTGCTTTGAATCGGGAATCCGTCATAGTCATTGTATGAGCTCATGACTCCCAATAATCCGGCTTCGCGGATAACCCGCTTGAAAGGATAGACATGGGTCATTTCCACTTCACGTGGCGACATTTGCGGGTCGACACGTGCCATGCCTTCGCGTGCTCCTTTATTATTACTATAGGCGATAAAGTGCTTTCCGGTTGCTGCTATCTGATGGTTGTGTTGCATACCACGTACCATTTCTATACCCAGTTCGGCAACCAGATAAGGAGACTCGCCGTATACTTCTTCGTAGCGTCCCCAGCGTTGGTCGCGACCTACGTCCAATATAGGTGCATACACATTGGTATATCCCAACATGCGTGCTTCCCGTCCGGTGATCAGCCCTACTTGGTGAATCAGCCGGCGATTCCAGGTATGTCCCAGCCCCAGTTGGGTAGGGAAGTTGGTAGCTTTATAACTTTCCACTCCGCGAATCCCTTCATTGGTGAAGTCGGTGGGAATGCCGAGTCTTGTTTCTTCTATAAAAAATCGCTGGACTTCATTCAATGCCCAGGCATGGCGGGAGGCGGGCCATATGTTTTCATTGTCGGAGGGAGGAAGTCCCCATTGCTGAAAACCATTCAGATGTTCGTCAATAGCTCCGATTCCGTCTTTCCACAGTTGGTTTTTCCATTCGGGAGTAGGCAGATCATCCTTTAATACTCTTTTGTATCCATAAAGCGTCACCATCTGACATGTTTTTTCTTCCAGTGTCATTTGGCTGAGCAGGTCTTCTATACGTGCGTCGATTGTGGCAGTCGGATCTTCGTACACGTCTTTGATTCCATTCTTATTAAGGTCAATCCATCCTTTCTTATACATTTCTGTGCGGACAGGTTTATAAACAGCAGGTGTTTTAGTTGCCTTCTGTGCAGATAACAATGTGCTGCTTCCCAGAAAGAGTGCGGTGAATAAAAGTTTCTTCATGGTATATGATATCTTGTTTTTGATTTCTGCCTGTAAAGATAATGCCACTTATCGGAAAATAACAGCAATTTTCGTACAAATTGCCTGCACTGGAAGTCCATACAAGTGAGGTGAATATAATA
>PPYE01312374.1_pt1 | contig 13886 bp, 9 predicted proteins | sample 1559881 | NCBI WGS metagenome assembly PPYE01 (sample SAMN08240022, study PRJNA423297) | Human gut metagenome, whole genome shotgun sequencing project.
TCCACTTCAATGGCAATAAAAATTTGTGAAATGCCGTATTCGTCGCTGTTGTCCTCGGTGACTTCGGCAACCGATGCGCCGTCAGAAAGGAGGGTAGCGATCATATCCAGCACAATCGACATGCCCGAACCTTTCCAGTAGCCCATCGGCAAAATGCGGCGATTTTTCTCGATAACGCCAGGTTCTTTGGTCAAATTGCCCTCATCATCAAAGCCACCATCTACCGGGAGCTGACGACCAGCCAGGCGATTAACTTCTAACATGCCGTAAGAGAACATCGACATCGACATATCGACCATGGTGATCGGCGTGGAAGGAATGGCGACGATCAGCGGGTTGGTGCCGATGCGACACTCTTTTGCGCCCCACGGTGGCATTACGGCGATGGAGTTGGTCCAGCAAATGCCAATATAGCCTTTTTCCGCCGCCTGCCAGCCGTAGCTGCCGCCGCGCATCCAGTGGTTGGCATTACGTAGTGCCACCAGACCAATACCGTGATCGGCAGCCAGTTCAATGGCGCGATCCATCATCTTTTTCGCTGTCAGGTTACCGATCGAACGCTGGGCGTCCCACTGTTCAATTGCGCCGAGGCTGGTTATACGTTTGGGTTGGGCATCAGGAATGATATCGCCGTTTTCCAGTTGTTGAATGAAACGAGGGAAACGATTAACGCCGTGAGAATAAACGCCGGATTCGGTGGTGCGGGCGAACATCTCTGCACAGGCGTCAGCCGTTTCGCTGTCAACGCCGCGTGAAATTAAGACCCGATTAAAGGCTGCTTTTAACTGCTCAAATGTCACTTTCATCCCAGGCTTCCTTGTTTTTTTGATCGCTTTTTTGGCTTAAAATTTCAATATGCGAAACTTGATTTCAAATATATCGATCACTTTTTAACAAAGCAATCTGATTGATGAATTTCAAAAAACTTAAAAATCAAGTGGTTATAAATTATCTGTCGAGATCGTGAACTACGGCACACTTTGCGCTACCATCAGGACGCGACAAAATGGGGAAAGAAGTGATGGGAAAAAAAGAGAACGAGATGGCGCAGGAAAAAGAGCGTCCAGCCGGAAGCCAGAGTCTGTTTCGTGGGTTGATGCTGATTGAGATTTTGAGCAACTATCCAAACGGTTGTCCGTTGGCGCATCTTTCGGAGCTGGCTGGTTTAAATAAGAGTACCGTCCATCGCTTATTGCAGGGATTACAGTCCTGCGGCTATGTGACCACCGCGCCTGCCGCAGGGAGTTATCGCCTGACCACCAAATTTATTGCCGTCGGGCAGAAGGCGCTATCTTCGCTGAATATCATTCATATCGCCGCTCCGCATCTTGAGGCACTGAACATTGCCACTGGTGAAACTATTAACTTCTCCAGCCGCGAAGACGATCACGCTATTTTGATTTATAAGCTGGAACCCACAACCGGGATGCTGCGAACCCGTGCCTATATAGGCCAGCATATGCCGCTCTACTGTTCCGCAATGGGCAAGATCTACATGGCGTTTGGTCACCCGGACTACGTGAAGTCATACTGGGAAAGCCATCAGCATGAGATCCAGCCGTTAACCCGCAATACCATTACCGAGCTGCCCGCGATGTTCGACGAACTGGCGCACATTCGTGAAAGTGGAGCGGCGATGGACAGAGAAGAAAACGAACTCGGCGTCTCCTGTATTGCTGTTCCGGTGTTTGATATTCATGGGCGGGTGCCGTACGCCGTGTCGATTTCGCTTTCGACATCACGTCTGAAACAGGTGGGAGAGAAAAATCTCCTGAAACCACTGCGTGAAACCGCGCAGGCTATTTCTAATGAACTGGGATTTACTGTCAGGGACGACCAGGGCGCGATTACATAACCCTTTGGACAAGTGCCAAAACTTTAACATTTCCTTCGTTGGATCAAAGCAGTAGGGACGCGCTCTCTGGCACTCTGCTGTTTTAGTGCAAAGGAGTGATCATGAACCGGTTTATTATTGCGGATGCGACGAAATGTATCGGTTGCCGTACCTGTGAAGTGGCTTGCGCAGTGTCGCATCAGGAGAATCAGGATTGCGCTGCGTTGTCACCAGACGAGTTTATTTCCCGTATTCGTGTCATTAAAGATCATACTTACACCACGGCAGTAGCCTGTCATCAGTGTGAAGATGCACCGTGCGCAAATGTGTGCCCTGTTGACGCGATAAGCCGCGAACATGGGCATATTTTCGTTGAACAATCACGTTGCATTGGCTGTAAAAGCTGTATGCTGGCTTGCCCGTTTGGTGCGATGGAGGTCGTTTCTTCGCGCAAAAAGGCGAGGGCGATTAAGTGCGATCTGTGCTGGCATCGGGCGACGGGGCCGGCCTGTGTTGAAGCCTGCCCGACAAAGGCGTTGCAGTGCATGGATGTCGAGAAAGTGCAGCGGCATCGGCTACGGCAGCAGCCTGTTTGAAACGTTTTTCCGGCGTTTCTCAACGCAGGGATAGTGCGCTTTGTTTATGCCGGATGCGGCTAAAACGCCTTATCCGGCCTACAAATTCTACCAAATTCAATATATTGCAGAAATCATGTAGGCCTGATAAGCGTAGCGCATCAGGCAATTTTTAGTGACTTTCAGCCCAGGCTCTTTCTATCTCTTCCGCCAGAATCTTCACACCCGCCTCAATTTTCTCCGGCTCTGGTACGTAGTTCATGCGCATACATTGATGCGTATGCGGCCACGGTTTATCCAGTCCCGGGAAGAAGTTGTGCCCCGGCACCATCAGCACGCCGCGTGCTTTCAGGCGCTGGTAGAGCTGCTCGGTCGTAATGGGCAAATCCTTAAACCATAGCCAGAGGAAAATGGCTCCTTCCGGTTTATGAATCAGGCAGCGATCTTCCGGTAAATAGCGGCGAATGATGGCGATAGTTTCCTGAACACGCTGGTAGTAAAACGGTTTGATGACTGTTTCAGACAGGCGCAGCAGATCGTTACGCTTAATCATTTCACACATCATCGCCGGACCAATACCGCCAGGTGCCAGGCTGATAATGCCGTTCATATTGGTGATGGCGGTGATGATTTTTTCATTGGCGATGATAATGCCGCAGCGGGAGCCAGGTAGCCCCAGCTTGGAAAGACTCATGCACAGCACGATATTCGGATTCCATAGCGGGCGCGCTTCGCTGAAGATGATACCCGGGAACGGGACGCCATAAGCGTTATCAATCACCAGCGGAATACCGTGTTGATTCGCCAGCGCGTCAAGCTTCAGCAACTCTTCGTCAGTAATCACATTGCCTGTTGGATTCGTCGGCCGGGAGACGCAAATCATCCCGGTTTCTTCGCCAATATGTAGATGCTCAAAATCGACGTGGTATTTAAACTGGCCTTCCGGCAGCAGTTCAATATTCGGACGCGCAGAGACAAACAGATCTTCTTCCAGTCCGGCGTCAGCGTAGCCAATGTATTCCGGTGCCAGCGGGAACAGCACTTTTTTGACCCGACCATCGGCACGGCGTCCGGCAAACAGATTAAATAAGTAGAAAAACGCGCTCTGGCTGCCGTTTGTTAGTGCAATATTCTGTGGTTCGATATCCCAGCCCAACTTCTCGCGCAGCATTCCGGCAAGCAGTGTGAGTAGCTCCGTTTTCCCCTGTGGACCGTCATAATTGCACAGTGCATCAGTCGCTTTGCCACTTTCCAGCATGTCGGTCAGTAGCGTCTGGAAGTAGTCCTGCATTTCCGGGATCTGCGCCGGATTACCGCCGCCGAGCATAATCGCGCCAGGCGTGCGTAAACCGTCGTTCAGATCTTCCATCAGCAGCGTAATGCCGGAGTGGCGGGTAAATTTGTCACCAAAAAGGGAGAATGTCATAGCGGGATATCTGTCGAACTCTGTAGCAAGGAAGGTAACAATAACGCTACATTTGCTGGGGTGCAAATCGGTCTGTTGAAGAGTGAGCGGTGCTTTATCCTGCAATGCTGATTAGGGCTGACATTTTATCCTGGTTGGCGGCTTCCCGAGGTACTCACGAACGGGAAGCCGGAAAAGTCACTGTTGCCCAGCCCAGATGACCAGCACTTTATCGTCGCCATGCTCACGAACAAAGCCGTAGCCCTGCTTCAGCGAAAGTGTCGTTTGTTTGCCCGCGCCAATTGCGGGATGGCGGGCGCGGAACTGGCTGATTTTCTGCCAGTGCGCGACGCTGGCGGCAGATTTACCGCTAACATCCTGCCAGTTCATATCCGAACGCGTACCTTGCAGCGGATCAGAACCGGTAGGACCGAACGGACGCGAGGATTCATCGCCATAAAAGATTTGTACCGCGCCTGGCGCTAATAATAATAACTCTGCTGCTTTGTTGCCCCCTTCACGGAACAGGCGGGTATCATGCGACGAGAGGTAGCTCAACACGTTGAAATCCTGCAATTTCTCCGCCATTTGCTGCCAGGTCGTATCCATCTGCGCCAGACAATCGACTGCTTTCGCCGCCTGCTCCTGATAATCGAAATTGATCATCGCATCGAAGTCGTGGCGATAGTAATCACTTTGCATCACGCCGTGGCCCCAGGCTTCACCGGTCATCCAGAAAGGTTTGTCATCTAATGCTTTGTCGGGGTTAGCTTTTTTCCATTCGCGAAGTGCAGCGCTGGCTTCGGTTTTCAGTTGCTGCCAGGCGGGCAACTCAACATGTTTGGCGGTATCGACCCGAAAACCATCAATCCCATAGTCGCGGACCCACTGACTTAACCAGTGGGTTAAGTAATCGCGAGGGGTAAAGCCGTCGATGTCTTTAGCGTGGGTATCCGTTTTGTTTTTATAGAACACTGGCAGACCAGAAGCGCTAGTTGATTCGGTTTTGATATCCGGCAAAAAGGCCAGCGACATAGTGAGATCGTCGAATCCAGGATTGTCGTAATCGCCGATATCCGTTCTGATCCAGTTTTTTCCCCACCATTTATCCCAGCCTGTTTTGTCGCTGAAATTAATGTAATCGTTAAAGCTATGCCAGGTTTGCCCGGCGGCAGGTTTCCAGTCGCTCCAGCGTTCACCCAGCGTTTTTTTCAGCTCGTCACCAGAAAGATATAACGCGCCAAACTGATACTCCTGCATATCCGCCAGCGTGGCATAGCCGGTGTGGTTCATCACGACATCAAAGAGAATACGAATACCGCGCTGATGCGCGCTATCAACCAGCGTCCGTAGATCGGCTTCACTGCCCATATTGGCATCAAGATTCGTCCAGTCCTGTGTGTAATAACCATGATAGGCATAATGCGGGAAATCACCTTTTGTACCGCCGCCGACCCAGCCGTGAATTTGCTCAAATGGGGCGCTTATCCATAAAGCATTAACGCCCAACTGCTGGAGATAATCCAGTTTGTTGGTCAGGCCGCGTAAATCGCCGCCGTGAAAAGTGCCAATTTCCGCCATACCGTCTTTATGACGTCCGTAACTCTGGTCATTACTGGGATCGCCGTTTTCGAAACGATCTGTCAGCACAAAGTAAACCGTGGCGTTATGCCAGTCGAAAGGGGCGGATGTGTCAGTTTCTGCCCGTTCCAGCAGGAGTAAACCGTTGCTGGTGGCAGCGGGTTGTAACGTTATTTGACCGTTCTTCACTATCGCAATTTGCTGGCTGTAATAATCCCGGACAGCGGCTCCCTCCGCAAAAGTGGCGCTGACATCCAGTGTGAGCGGTAATCCATCCCATTTCGGGCATTCACGGACCAGGCTTGCTACCGGTTCGACGGCGTTCTGGATGGAAATCATCAATGTTGATGTACCGGAGCGGGTGTCTAGTTGCAGCGTATATTCGCCGTCCCTGAACAATCGCCATTGAGGCGGCGTGTTGCTACAAGGTTGCAGGGAAAGCATCTGATTGAGTTTTATCGCATCCGCAGGCTGCCAGCACTGTTGGTCAAAATTTAGCGTTAGTGGACGCGTACCTTTGGGCAACTGCGCGTGGCTGACAAATGTTCCCGTCCCCTGTTCGCTAAAGGCAGGGAATCCCGGAGAAGTCCAGCTAGCGGCAACGGCGAAGCCAGGAAGGAGTGTCAGAAAACAGGCGGCGAGTTTCATGGCGGATGAGTCCTTATTGCTGCGATTTCAGACAGTTTGCCAGCGATAAGCCAGACAAAACTCATCCCTGAGCGGTAAGTCCACAGGATGAGAAGCAAGGGTGAGCGATCGCGCGCAAAAAACGGCTGAATTTTGCGATAAACCCCACATTTTCTGCGATTTAGCGCCAATCTGAATCGTTAACTCGTGACATAGTTTCAGATTTGGACTATTCCTTGGGGTGCTCTTGACAGCTATTTTTGATATGATTTGAGATTCAACTCTCAAATTTGTAAAAAATATAAGGTGTTGGAATGATTAAATCCGACCAGGAGACCTGATGATTTTGACTCCCATACGACGATATGGGGCGATGATTCTTATGTTACTCACTCTGGTGTTTTCGAGTGAGGTGTTAGCGAAGACGCACACAACAACAGCGAGTCAAAAGTCCCACTTAACTAAAGCTAGTAATAAACAGGTAAGCAGTAAACAAGAGTATTCTCGCAATAGTGCAAAGAGTAGTTCACTTCCTGATTTGCGAAAATACCCTTCCGGAACACCAAGGAAAAAGGCGTTTCTCCGGACTGTAATGCCTTACATTACCAGCCAAAATGCGGCCATTACTGCGGAACGTAACTGGCTGATTTCAAAACAGTATCAGGGCCAATGGTCACCTGCTGAGCGTGCGCGTCTGAAAGACATCGCCAAACGCTACAAGGTGAAGTGGTCTGGTAATACGCTAAAAATCCCGTGGAATACCTTGCTTGAACGCGTAGACATTATCCCTACCAGTATGGTGGCGACGATGGCTGCAGCAGAAAGCGGTTGGGGAACGTCAAAGCTGGCGCGCAACAACAACAACCTGTTCGGCATGAAATGCATGAAAGGACGTTGTACCAATGCGCCGGGTAAAGTGAAAGGGTACTCACAGTTTAGTTCTGTCAAAGAATCGGTGAGCGCCTATGTCACTAACCTCAATACGCACCCGGCTTACTCTTCGTTCCGTAAATCGCGTGCACAACTGCGTAAAGCGGATCAGGAAGTGACTGCCACAGCGATGATTCACAAGCTGAAGGGCTACTCGACCAAAGGGAAGAGTTATAACAACTACCTGTTCGCAATGTACCAGGATAACCAACGGTTAATCGCGGCGCATATGTAATTGCATTTCCTCGAGCCTTATCCGACTTGTCAGGCGGATAAGGCTTTTGCTCGTATCAGGTGGTTGTGCTGAGTTACCTGATGCGACGCCGATAATTCTCATCATCGCTACAACATGACCTCGCTATTTACATCGCGATACTCTTTTGGCGTTGTGTCATATGCTTTTTTAAAAACAGAGTAGAAATATTGCAGCGATGGATAACCGCACATTTGCGATATCTCATTGATCGACAAGGTGGTTGAAATCAGCAGACTGCGCGCTTTCTCCAGCTTCTCGGCATGAATCATGGCATGGATGGTTTCACCCACCTCTTCTTTAAAACGCTTCTCAAGATTGGAGCGTGATGCCGCGCCCGGGCGTCAGTAACGGCAATAATCCCGGTTTGCGGTGGCAGCGTTTGTAGCCAGTCTGCCAGCCGATTTTGCGCGTGTTGCCAGTTCTCTGGCGCGGTTTCTAACCCCTGATAAACCACTCCGCGATACTTTTCTTCGGCGACAAGCTGACGAAATACATATTCGCGTTCAGTGGCCCAACGTTTACCGCTTGATTCCGGAAGACCATAAAAAGCAAAGCGGTTAACGCCTTTCTCTTTTAAATGCAAAAATGCGCTTTCAACCAGCGCATAGTTATCGGTGGCAATGTAATGAACGGGTGGGTAACTTTCGGCAAGGTGATACGAGCCACCAACCCCAACAATGGGGACGTCGACATCAGCCAGCGCTTGCTCGATTTGTTTGTCGTCGAAGTCGGCAATGACGCCATCTCCTAACCAGTCCTTGATTTTATCAATGCGGGCGCGGAAATCTTCTTCAATGAAAATATCCCATTCCGATTGTGACGCCTGTAAATATTCCCCTACGCCTTCTACTACCTGCCGGTCATAGGCTTTATTGGCATTGAACAGTAATGTGATGCGGTGACGTTTAGTAAACATGGTTCTTTTCCTGCTGAATCATGCAAAAACTCAAAACCGGTAATACGTTACCGGCTTTGAGAAAATTTTTATCAAAATCAAGAACGGCGTTTGGTTGCGGAGTCCATCCATACTGCCAGCAACAGAATCGCACCTTTAACGATATACTGCCAGAAGGTCGGTACATCCATCATACTCATGCCGTTATCCAGCGAAGCCATGATGAATGCCCCCATTACCGCTCCGGCCACGCTCCCGACGCCGCCTGCCAGACTGGTGCCGCCAATCACACATGCTGCAATTGCGTCCAGTTCGGCGATATTTCCCGCAGAAGGTGAACCAGCGCCGAGTCGAGAACTGAGGATTAATCCGGCGATGGCTACCATTAATCCGTTAATAGCGAACACGGCAAGTTTGGTGCGTTCAACGTTAATCCCGGAGAGACGTGCCGCTTCCAGATTGCCGCCGATGGCATAAATGCGAGCTTTGCCCAATTTGTGACATCGCGGCGCTGGTGGGGGAAACAGTCGTGCCGTTGGTGATGCCAATGAGTATGCCACGAAATGCCAACATGCCCGCGAGGGTGACAATAAATGAAGGGACTTTGCGGTACGCGACCCACCATCCGTTCCAGGCTCCGAGAAGCAGTCCCAGAACCAACGTCACAATGATGGTAAGTGGCAAAGGCCAGCCTAGCCAGACGTCACAAATCGCCGCGACGCCACCTAACAGCCCCATCATTGAGCCGACGGAAAGGTCGATTTCAGCAGAAATTATGACGAATACCATTCCTACCGCGAGGATGCCGGTAATCGCGGTTTGGCGTAACAGGTTGGAGACGTTACGGGCGCTTAAGTAGGCACCATCGGTGGCCCAGGTAAAGAACAGCATGATTGCGATGATAGCTGCAATCATCACGAAGACCTGCAAATTCAGTGATTTCAGCCCGGAAAAGCCACCGGATGTCGGTACGGCTAATTTCACTTCAGACGGATTGCTTTTCGACATGATGTTCGCTCCTCAATGCGGCTTCCATCACCTGCTCCTGAGTCAGGTTATGATTTATCAGGTTGGCTTTTAGTTTCCCTTCATGCATCACCAGTACACGATCGCTAAGGCCGAGTACTTCAGGTAATTCGGAAGAGATGACAATAACGGCAATACCCTGCTGGACGAGTTGGTTAATTAATTTGTAGATCTCGTATTTCGCGCCAATATCGATACCCCTGGTGGGTTCATCAAGAATGAGAATGCGCGGGTTAAGTAACAGACAGCGAGCGAGGATCGCTTTTTGTTGATTGCCGCCGCTCAAACGTCCAATAGCAAGGTCGGGGGACGACGTTTTAACTTTGAGTTGCTGGATTGATTCCAGAATACATTTTTGCTCTGCCGCGTCATCAAGCTGGCTAATACTACCGGTAAATTTTTTGAGTGCGGCGAGGGTAATATTTTTACCAACCGCCATTACCGGAACGATGCCGTCGCGCTTTCTGTCTTCGGGTACCATCGCAATCCCCTGGGCGATGGCTTGCTGACAGTTACGAATATCTACCTGTTTGCCGTCAATATAAATTTTCCCTTCCCATTGTCCGGGCCACACACCAAACAGGCACTGAATAGTCTCGGTACGTCCGGCACCAACGAGTCCGGCGATACCCAGTATTTCGCCACGTTTCAGGGAAAACGAGACATCATTAACTCGTTTAATATGACGATTAACCGGATGCCATGCCGTCAGATGTTCAATACGTAATATTTCATCTCCGGTGGTATGTGGTTCATTAGGGTAAAGCGCGGTTAACTCTCGCCCGACCATCATGGTGATAATATCGTCTTCACTCATTCCAGCAGCATCACGCGTGCCAATGTGCTGACCGTCGCGAATAACGCAAATCGTATCGGAAATCGCTTTGACTTCGTTGAGTTTGTGCGAAATATAAATACAGGCGATACCGTGCTGTTGTAGATCGCGAATAATATCCAGTAAAACCGACGTTTCCTGCTCAGTTAATGAGGCTGTCGGCTCATCGAGAATTAACAAACGCACCTGTTTATTAAGTGCCTTGGCAATTTCAACCAGTTGTTGTTGCCCAAGTCCTAAATCGCCAACGCGGGTATCAGGTGAAATGGATAAACTGACCTGTGCGAGCAGCTTCTGACAGCGTAGCGTCATCAGGTCATAATCCATAATGCCATTATGGGTTATTTCGTTACCCAGGAAGATATTTTCCAGCACGGTCAGTTCTTTCACCAGCGCCAATTCCTGGTGAATAATGGCGATACCTTTGCGTTCGGTATCGCGGATGTGACTCGCCTGAATCTCTTCTCCCGCAAAAATAATTTCGCCTTCGTAGGAACCATGGGGATAAATACCACACAGCACTTTCATCAGCGTTGATTTACCTGACCCATTTTCCCCACAGAGTGAGACGATTTCGCCAGCATTCAACCGCAAGCTGACGTTATCAATCGCCTTCACACTGCCGAAGGTTTTGGTAATGTTCTTCATTTCAAGTAGATAAGGCATAACGACTCCACCTAAGCCAATCAATTCACGCGGCATGGAGAGAAATCGCGCCCCCGCTCCGCGCCGGGGCGTAACGCTTACAGCTCGCTCTCTTTGTGGAATCCGTCTTTAACTACCGTATCTTTGATGTTGTTTTTATTCACATCGATCGGTGTCAGCAGGCGGGAGGGAACATCTTTCAGGCCATTATTCAGTGTGGTATCCGCTTTTGGCTCCTGACCATTGCCCAACTCAACGGCAATTTCTGCGGCAGTATTTGCCAACAATGTAATAGGTTTATACACCGTCATAGTTTGCGTACCGGCAGCAATACGTTTAATACCTGCAAGATCCGCATCCTGGCCGGAAATTGCTACTTTCCCTGATAAACCTTGCGCGCTTAATGCCTGAATTGCCCCTCCTGCGGTGGCATCGTTTGAGGCAACTACAGCATCAATTTTGTTATTATTGGCGGTTAGCGCGTTTTCCATAATTTTCAATGCGTTTTCCGGTAACCAGCCATCAACCCATTGGTCACCAACGACTTTAATTTTTCCGGAATCAACATAAGGTTTTAATACTTTCATTTGCCCGGCGCGGAACAGCTTGGCGTTGTTATCTACCGGCGAGCCGCCCATCAGGAAGTAATTACCTTGCGGAACAATATCGACCAGGGCTTTTGCCTGCAGTTCACCGACTTTTTCATTATCGAAAGAAATATAAAAATCGATATCCGCATCGTTAATCATACGGTCGTAAGCTAATACTTTAATACCTTCTTGTTTGGCTTCTTTTACAACGTTACTTAATACCTGACCGTTATAAGGAATAATGACAAGAACATCGACACCCCGGTTAATCATGTTTTCAATCTGCGACATTTGTGTTTCTTCATTGCCATTTGCAGACTGTACAAATACTTTCGCGCCGAGAGATTCTGCTTTTTTCACAAAAATATCTCGATCTTTTTGCCAGCGTTCAAGACGGAGATCATCAATCGCCATACCTATTTTGACTTCTTTGGCGTGTGCCGCAACGTTGGTAAGCAGAAGTGAGGTGCAAAGGGTGAGTAGAATGTTCTTTATTTTCATGGTGTAGGGCCTTCTGTAGTTAGAGGACAGCTTTAATAAGTAACAATCACCGCGATAAACGTAACCAATTTTTAGCAACTAAACAGGGGAAAACAATTACAGATTTTTATCTTTCGATTACGATTTTTGGTTTATTTCTTGATTTATGACCGAGATCTTACTTTTGTTGCGCAATTGTACTTATTGCATTTTTCTCTTCGAGGAATTACCCAGTTTCATCATCCCATTTTATTTTGCGAGCGAGCGCACACTTGTGAATTATCTCAATAGCAGTGTGAAATAACATAATTGAGCAACTGAAAGGGAGTGCCCAATATTACGACATCATCCATCACCCGCGGCATTACCTGATTATGGAGTTCAATATGCAAGCCTATTTTGACCAGCTCGATCGCGTTCGTTATGAAGGCTCAAAATCCTCAAACCCGTTAGCATTCCGTCACTACAATCCCGACGAACTGGTGTTGGGCAAGCGTATGGAAGAGCACTTGCGTTTTGCCGCCTGCTACTGGCACACCTTCTGCTGGAACGGGGCGGATATGTTTGGTGTGGGGGCGTTTAATCGTCCGTGGCAGCAGCCTGGTGAGGCACTGGCGTTGGCGAAGCGTAAAGCAGATGTCGCATTTGAGTTTTTCCACAAGTTACATGTGCCATTTTATTGCTTCCACGATGTGGATGTTTCCCCTGAGGGCGCGTCGTTAAAAGAGTACATCAATAATTTTGCGCAAATGGTTGATGTCCTGGCAGGCAAGCAAGAAGAGAGCGGCGTGAAGCTGCTGTGGGGAACTGCTAACTGCTTTACAAACCCTCGCTATGGCGCGGGTGCGGCGACGAACCCAGATCCTGAAGTCTTCAGTTGGGCGGCAACGCAAGTTGTTACAGCGATGGAAGCAACCCATAAATTGGGCGGTGAAAACTATGTCCTGTGGGGTGGTCGTGAAGGTTACGAAACGCTGTTAAATACCGACTTGCGCCAGGAGCGTGAACAGCTGGGCCGCTTTATGCAGATGGTGGTTGAGCATAAACATAAAATCGGTTTCCAGGGCACGTTGCTTATCGAACCGAAACCGCAAGAACCGACCAAACATCAATATGATTACGATGCTGCGACGGTCTATGGCTTCCTGAAACAGTTTGGTCTGGAAAAAGAGATTAAACTGAATATTGAAGCTAACCACGCGACGCTGGCAGGTCACTCTTTCCATCATGAAATAGCCACCGCCATTGCGCTTGGCCTGTTCGGTTCTGTCGACGCCAACCGTGGCGATGCGCAACTGGGCTGGGACACCGACCAGTTCCCGAACAGTGTGGAAGAGAATGCGCTGGTGATGTATGAAATTCTCAAAGCAGGCGGTTTCACCACCGGTGGTCTGAACTTCGATGCCAAAGTACGTCGTCAAAGTACTGATAAATATGATCTGTTTTACGGTCATATCGGCGCGATGGATACGATGGCGTTGGCGCTGAAAATTGCAGCGCGCATGATTGAAGATGGCGAGCTGGATAAACGCATCGCGCAGCGTTATTCCGGCTGGAATAGTGAATTAGGCCAGCAAATCCTGAAAGGCCAAATGTCACTGGCAGATTTAGCCAAATATGCTCAGGAACATAATTTGTCTCCGGTGCATCAGAGTGGTCGCCAGGAGCAACTGGAAAATCTGGTAAATCATTATCTGTTCGACAAATAACGGCTAACTGTGCAGTCCGTTGGCCCGGTTATCAGTAGCGATACCGGGCATTTTTTTAAGGAACGATCGATATGTATATCGGGATAGATCTTGGCACCTCGGGCGTAAAAGTTATTTTGCTCAACGAGCAGGGTGAGGTGGTTGCTGCGCAAACGGAAAAGCTGACCGTTTCGCGCCCGCATCCACTCTGGTCGGAACAAGACCCGGAACAGTGGTGGCAGGCAACTGATCGCGCAATGAAAGCTCTGGGCGTTCAGCATTCTCTGCAAGACGTTAAAGCATTAGGTATTGCCGGACAGATGCACGGTGCAACCTTACTGGATGCTCAGCAACGGGTGTTACGCCCTGCCATTTTGTGGAACGACGGGCGCTGTGCGCAAGAGTGCACTTTGCTGGAAGCGCGAGTTCCGCAATCGCGGGTGATTACCGGCAACCTGATGATGCCCGGATTTACTGCGCCTAAATTGCTATGGGTTCAGCGGCATGAGCCGGAGATAT
>PPYE01073359.1_pt1 | contig 13885 bp, 6 predicted proteins | sample 1559881 | NCBI WGS metagenome assembly PPYE01 (sample SAMN08240022, study PRJNA423297) | Human gut metagenome, whole genome shotgun sequencing project.
AACATCTCAATGAATAAAAAAATCATTGGGATGTTTTTTATTATCCGTATCTTTGCAGCATGAAAGAATATCGATTGACCGACTGGTTACCCACTACCAAAAAAGAAGTTGAACTTCGCGGATGGAATGAATTGGATGTCGTTCTATTCAGTGCTGACGCTTATGTGGATCATCCTTCTTTTGGTGCTGCCGTTATCGGACGCATTCTCGAAGCGGAAGGTTTGAAAATAGCCATCGTTCCCCAACCTAACTGGCGTGACGACCTGCGCGACTTCAAGAAGTTGGGACGTCCACGGCTATTCTTCGGTATCTCCGGCGGATGCATGGACTCAATGGTTAATAAATATACCGCCAACAAACGCCTACGCAGTGAAGATGCTTATACTCCGGACGGCCGACCGGATATGCGCCCGGACTATCCTTCTACAGTTTACAGCCAGATACTAAAGAAACTTTTTCCGGATGTTCCGGTAGTCATTGGAGGAATCGAAGCTAGCTTAAGGCGATTGAGTCATTACGATTATTGGCAGGACAAAGTACAAAAGAGTATTTTGTGCGACAGCGGAGCAGATCTGCTCATCTACGGAATGGGAGAAAAGCCTCTTGCAGACCTGGTGAAAAATATGAAAAGCCTGCTCACCACTGAAGAACCTGTACTGACAAGCAGCAAATTTAGAACAATTATCGGATCTGTGCCCCAGACAGCCTATCTTTGTCGTGCAACAGAATGGACATCTGCCGAAGATGACCTTCAACTTTATTCACACGAAGAATGTTTGGCAGATAAAAAGAAACAGGCTAGTAACTTCCGACATATCGAAGAAGAATCCAACAAATATTCGGCTTCACGAATCACACAAGCAGTAGGGAATAAGATAGTCGTAGTCAATCCTCCCTATCCTCCGATGAGCCAGAAAGACCTCGATCATTCGTTTGATTTACCATACACCCGCCTGCCTCATCCAAAATACAAAGGGAAACGGATTCCGGCATACGATATGATTAAATTTTCCATCAACATTCACCGAGGATGTTTTGGTGGCTGTGCATTCTGTACCATTTCCGCCCATCAGGGAAAGTTTATTGTCAGCCGAAGCAAAGAGTCTATACTGAAAGAGGTAAAAGAAGTTATTCAGTTACCCGATTTCAAGGGATATTTAAGTGATTTGGGAGGTCCTTCCGCTAATATGTATCAGATGAAAGGGAAAGATGAAGCTATTTGCAAAAAATGCAAACGACCGTCATGTATTCACCCGAAAGTTTGTCCGAATTTGAATACCGATCACCGCCCTTTACTGGATATTTACCATGCCGTGGATACCTTGCCCGGAATCAAAAAATCGTTTATCGGTAGCGGTGTACGCTATGACCTGTTACTTCATCAAAGCAAAGATGAAACTACCAACCGTAGCACTGCCGAATATACCCGTGAATTGATAGTCAATCATGTGAGTGGCCGGTTAAAAGTGGCTCCGGAGCATACCAGTGACCGGGTATTATCTATAATGCGCAAACCTTCTTTTGAGCAATTTGAAACATTCAAAAAGATATTCGACCGCATTAACCGGGAAGAAAATCTGCGTCAACAACTGATTCCGTATTTTATCTCTTCGCATCCCGGATGCAATGAAGAAGACATGGCGGAACTTGCCGTTATCACCAAACGTCTGGACTTCCACCTGGAACAAGTGCAGGACTTCACTCCTACTCCGATGACAGTGGCTACCGAAGCCTGGTATAGCGGATTCCATCCATACACGCTAGAACCGATATTCAGTGCCAAAACCCAACGGGAGAAACTTGCACAACGCCAATTCTTTTTCTGGTACAAACCGGAAGAACGAAAAAACATCATCAATGAGTTGAGACGTATCGGACGTTCAGATTTGATAGACAAGTTATATGGAAAAGGAAAGGACATGGAAAGAGGGAAAGGAAAAAGATAGAATGAAATAAATTATAAATCAAGCATAAGGCATGATTATGAATCAATTATAACTTGTGATCTTATTGGCTACTTTTAAGTTAGCGCTCTCCAATTGATATGTATTTGATTACCTAGTAAGTTTTCGTTTGACAATAGTCAAACGATAGTTCAACTATTGTCGGGCGTTAGTTCAACAACTGTCAAACGAAAACTCATTAGGCAATCGAAAAAATAATATAGGTAAGAGAAAGAAATAAAAGCTACATAGTAATGAGTTGTTGCCAATGATAGCATCTTCAACTCATTTATGCTTCCTTTACCGGCAAAGCCACAATCTCCTGCAACACACTGACCGCCGTTTCCACATTAGTAACATCCTTAATCAGCATACTCCGTCTGCCGTTCTGTTCACGCAAATCACAACGACGAGTATATTTCATCATATAGTCTATCACTTTACCAAAAGCCTTACTTTGATAGAACGGACTATCCGGATTGGAAACAAAAAACAAGGTCATCCGCCCACCTTTCAGGAAGATTTTCTCTGCACCCAAACGGGCTGCAAGACGACGTAGAGGCACAATACGGAGTAGTTCTTCCGTTTCCCGGGGAACCGGTCCGAAGCGGTCTTCCAGACGAGCACGGAAAGCTTCCACATCTTTGTCCAATGTCAGTCCATCCAGTTCACGATAGAGCAACATACGTTCGCTGCTGCCTGTTACGTAGTTGGCAGGCAACAATAGTTCGAGGTCGCTTTCTACCTGACACTCGTCTACAAACTCTTCTCCACTAATTTGTCCTTCGCCCTTGATTTCATCCGCATACAGTTCTGCAAACTCGTCTGTCTTTAACTCATGGACAGCTTCAGTAAGAATTTTCTGATATGTCTCATATCCCAAATCGGCAACAAATCCGCTTTGTTCGGCTCCAAGCAGATTTCCGGCTCCACGAATATCCAAATCCTGCATGGCGATATGAATGCCACTTCCCAAATCACTAAAGTTTTCAATTGCTTGAAGACGTCGCCTTCCTTCGGCTGTCAAACTACCTAACGGAGGAGCCAGCAGATAACAAAAAGCTTTTTTATTACTACGTCCTACCCGTCCACGCATCTGATGGAGATCACTCAATCCAAAGTTTTGCGCCTGATTGATAATGATAGTGTTGGCATTCGGAATATCAATACCACTTTCGATGATTGTAGTTGCCAAAAGTACATCATAGTCATAGTTGACAAAATCCAGAATAATCTTCTCTAGCTCTGTCGGTTCCATCTGTCCATGTCCAATTGCTACACGACAATCCGGGATATGACGTTCGATCATCGCTTTCAATTCCGGCAAGTTCGCAATCCGGTTATTGACAAAGAAGACTTGACCGTTGCGGCTCATCTCAAAATTGATGGCATCCGTTATCACTTCTTCATTAAAAGTATGCACTTCGGTCTGAATCGGATAGCGGTTGGGTGGCGGAGTAGAAATCACACTCAAGTCGCGTGCACCCATCAATGAAAATTGAAGGGTACGGGGAATTGGAGTAGCAGTCATAGTCAGTGTATCCACATTCACTTTCAACTGGCGCAGCTTTTCTTTGACAGAGACTCCGAATTTCTGTTCTTCGTCCACAATCAACAATCCCAAGTCTTTAAACTGGACATCTTTTCCCAAGATACGGTGGGTACCTATCAGAATACCGACATCTCCATCTTTCAATCCCTTCAATACAACTTTGGTCTGTGCGGCAGTACGTGCGCGGCTTAAATATTCCACCCGACACGGTAACCCTTTCAGACGCTCACGGAAAGTCTGAAAATGCTGGTAAGCAAGTACTGTTGTCGGAACCAGAACGGCTACTTGTTTATTATCGGCAACGGCTTTGAAAGCCGCACGAATCGCAACTTCTGTTTTTCCAAATCCTACATCTCCGCAGACCAGACGATCCATCGGACGGTCACTTTCCATATCCGCCTTGACATCAATCGTCGCCTTACTCTGATCCGGTGTATCTTCATAAATAAAGGATGCTTCCAGCTCACGCTGCAAAAAACTATCGGGACTGTAAGAGAAACCTTTTTCCTGACGACGCTGCGAATACAATTTTATCAAATCGCGGGCAATGTCCTTGATTTTACTCTTTGTACGTTCTTTCAGTTTTTCCCATGCACCTGTACCTAATTTGTTAAGCCGGGGAGCCTCTCCTTCTTTACCTTTATATTTGGAAACCTTATGCAAGGAATGAATAGAAACGAACACCACATCTTCATTTTGAAACACCAGTTTCAAAACCTCTTGCGTAGTATCACCGTTCGGAATACGTACCAAACCGGAAAAACGTCCGATACCATGATCCGTATGCACCACATAGTCTCCCGGAGTGAACTGATTCAGTTCTTTCAAGGACAGTGCCACTTTTCCCGAACGGGCTTTATCACTTTTCAGATTATATTTATGAAAACGATCAAACAACTGATGGTCTGTGAAGATACAGAGCCGCAGTGTGTTATCTACAAAACCTTCATGAATAGTACGTTCTACGGGAGTAAAATTAATCTTATCACCCCGATCCTCAAAAATCGCTTTGATACGATCTGTTTGCTTCATGCTGTCACTGCAGATATAAAGCGAATAGCCCTTTTCCAGATAATCCTTGAAAGAAGAAGCTACCAGATCGAAATTCTTATGAAAAATAGGCTGGGCAGATGTATTGAAAGTAACGCTGGCATTGGGCGTTCCGGTCGGTTTATTACCAAATTCCAACCGGCGGAAATCGAGTGCCCGCACAGTAAACTCGCTGCCGTCTATCAATTTCCCTTCCAATGTAATGCCACCATTCTCTTCGGCCTCCTGAACGGCTATTGCCTGTGGAGTCAGCGCCTCATCGTGTACCACCTGGATTCGCTCGCGCAACCAAAGAAAATCGCGCATCGCCAAGGTAGTCTCTTTCGGGATAAAATCCAGAAAAGAAGTCGTTACATCTCCTGTCACCGCCAAATCGGGAACGATAGACACTCCATCTTTCTTCTCACGGGATAATTGAGACTCCACTTCAAAGGTACGAACACTTTCCACTTCATCACCAAAGAAATCGATGCGATAAGGATATTCCGAAGCAAAAGAGAAAACGTCGATAATACTACCGCGAACAGCATATTGTCCCGGCTCATATACGTAGTCTACATATTCAAAACCATAACTATGCAACACATCGGTGATGAAAGTGGTATCCACTTTCTCTCCTACATTCAGCTTCAGCGTTTTATTACTCAATTCCTTGCGCGACACCACTTTCTCCGCCAATGCATCCGGGTACGTAACGATACATAATCCCTCTTCCCCCTTTTGCAAGCGGCTAAGTACTTCTGTACGCAAAATCTCATTGGCCGCATCTTTTTGTCCATACTTGATGGAGCGACGGAATGAAGATGGAAAGAACAATACTCTTTCCGTACCCAATATCTGCGTCAAGTCGTGATAGAAATATCCGGCTTCTTCAAGATCACCTAAAATAAATACAAACGGGCAACCACCCTCTTGCACCAGTACAGAAGAAAAAAGAGAAGCGGCGGATGCACACAGTCCTCCGCAAAAAACAGTCTGAACGGAAGTGTCCTTCAACAAGCGCTTCATTACTGCCATATTGGGATGGGCAGCATATTGTTGTTGCAACTCAGTTATTGTCATACCTATAAAATTTCCCCGCAAAATTACAAAAAAGATTGGGAGTATGCACCCAAAGAACAGAAGTATTATAATAAGGTATCTGCCGTCTTATTCCGCATGGGGCATGAAACACGTTAAATTTTCCTTAGTTCAGCTATAACTAAAGGAAAAAGAACTACTTTTGTTTCTAAATTTTATAGTATCTATATGCAGACATCGGATAGCATTGTAATTATCCCCACCTATAATGAACGGGAGAACATAGAAAATATCATCCGTGCCGTTTTCGGCCTTCCCCAAGTATTCCATATTCTGGTCATAGAAGACGGCTCTCCGGACGGAACGGCAGCCATCGTAAGAAAACTGCAACAAGAATTTCCCGAACAGCTTTTTATGATAGAACGTAAAGGAAAACTGGGACTGGGTACTGCCTACATTACCGGATTTAAATGGGCACTGGAACACGCATACGAGTATATTTTTGAAATGGATGCAGACTTCAGTCATAATCCGAATGATTTACCCCGTTTGTATCAGGCTTGTTCGGAACAAGGAGGAGATGTATCCATCGGTTCCCGTTATGTCAGCGGAGTGAATGTAGTGAATTGGCCGATGGGACGGGTATTGATGTCATACTTTGCCTCTAAATATGTGCGGTTTATCACCGGAATACCTGTACATGACACCACTGCCGGATTTGTTTGCTACCGCCGCCAGGTGTTGGAAACAATCGATTTAGATCATATTCGCTTCAAAGGATATGCCTTTCAGATTGAAATGAAATTCACTGCTTATAAGTGTGGTTTCAAAATTATCGAGGTTCCCGTTATCTTTATTAATCGTGAATTAGGGACTTCTAAAATGAATAGCAGCATCTTTGGAGAAGCCATATTTGGTGTGATAAAATTAAAAGTAAATAGTTGGTTCCATAAATTCCCACAAAAGAAATGAAACGTACACTGATTCAAAACGCCGTTGTTGTCAACGAAGGAAGAAAAGTTCTGGGTTCAGTAGTAATCGAGAATGAAAAGATAGCCGAAATATTGGTTGGTGAAGAAAACGCAACTGCCCCCTGCGACGAGATAATAGACGCAACCGGGTGTTATCTTTTGCCGGGTGCCATCGACGAACATGTGCATTTCCGCGATCCCGGACTGACTCATAAGGCAGATATCACCACAGAAAGTCGTGCTGCGGCAGCAGGAGGTGTCACCTCTATCATGGATATGCCCAATACCAATCCGCAAACTACCACATTGGAGGCTTTGGAAGAAAAATTTGTTCTGTTGGGTGAAAAGTCAGCAGTCAACTATTCCTGCTATTTCGGAGCAACGAATAATAACTATACCCAGTTTGCACAACTGGATAAACACCGGGTTTGTGGAGTGAAGTTATTTATGGGTTCAAGCACCGGCAATATGCTGGTAGACCGGATGGCCAGTCTGCGTAATATATTCGGTGGAACCGATCTGCTCATCGCTGCTCATTGCGAAGATCAGGGAATTATCAAAGAAAACACGGATAAATATAAGAAAGAATACGGAGACGACGTACCTTTGGCTCTTCATCCGCTCCTTCGTTCGGAAGAAGCTTGCTATCGTTCATCCGAACTGGCAGTGCAGTTGGCACGTGAGACAAACGCCCGCCTGCACATCATGCATATTTCCACAGCTAAAGAGTTGAGCCTGTTTTCTAACGTACCTTTGGTACAAAAAAAGATCACGGCAGAAGCCTGTGTTTCTCATCTGCTCTTTACGGAAGAGGACTATCAGACACTGGGTGCCCGCATCAAATGCAACCCTGCCATTAAGACAGCGCAAGACCGGAAAGCTTTGCGAGAGGCTGTCAATAGCGGTTTGATTGATGCTATTGCCACAGATCATGCCCCACATTTACTTAGCGAAAAAGAAGGCGGTGCCTTAAAAGCAATGTCCGGAATGCCGATGATTCAGTTCTCACTCGTCAGCATGTTGGAGTTGACAGAAAAAGGAGTGTTTACTATCGAAAAAGTAGTAGAAAAGATGGCTCATGCTCCTGCGCAGATGTATGAGATACAAAACAGAGGATTCATTCGCAAAGGCTATCAGGCCGACCTGGTATTAGTCCGTCCCGGAAGCGAATGGACTGTAACAACCGATTGTGTTCTAAGCAAATGTAAATGGAGCCCATTAGAGGGACACACATTCGACTGGAAAGTAGAGAAAACATTTGTAAACGGACATCTGTTATATAACAACGGAGAAACACGTTTTGCAGCCATCGCCAACATTCACGGATGTGATGCCTGCCGTGCTTCGTGGCTGACAACTTTCCCGGAAGAAGAACGTAATAAAGCTTCCGAAGCAATGCAGCTATTCAAAGAGGCCAACCGGATGCTCGATCTGCTTGACCGGGATTATGAAGTAAAGACCATCTTCAAGCTTTGCAAGGCAAACTCTGACGGGGATAACCTGATTATTGAGAAAGAAAAAGACCGGTTCATCACTTTTCCTTTACTGCGCCAGCAAACGCCGAAAAGAGACGGTAGTCCTTTTCTTTGTCTAAGTGACTTTATCCGCCCGATCTCTTCCGGCATCCCGGATACCATCGGTGCTTTTGCCTCTTCCATTGATGCGGACATGGAAGGATTGTACGAACAGGACCCTTATAAACACCTGCTTGTCCAAACCCTCTCCGACCGACTGGCAGAAGCAGCAACAGAAAAGATGCATGAATATGTGCGCAAAGAAGCGTGGGGATATGCCAAAGACGAGAATTTAGGCATAGCGGACTTACTGGTCGAAAAGTATCAAGGCATTCGCCCTGCTGTCGGTTACCCGTCTTTACCGGATCAATCCGTCAACTTCCTGTTGGATGAACTGTTGGACATGAAGCAGATAGGCATTTCGCTGACCGAAAACGGAGCTATGTACCCGCACGCTTCTGTTTGCGGACTTATGTTTTCACATCCGGCTTCCGAATACTTCTCCGTCGGAAAGATTGGAGAAGACCAACTTGAAGATTATGCCCGCCGTCGGGGAAAAAGTATCGAAGAAATGTGTAAGTTTCTGGCAGCTAATCTCCAATAGTCCTTATTCCCCTGTGATTTTTCTCCTTTTCTCACGACTAACTAACCAGAAAAGTAATCATAGATTCCATGAGAGAACAAACAGCAGAGGTTAGCGCCCCTATTGAACAAGAGTTTTTGTCGGTGATCCGCGAATATGAACGGGTGATCTACAAGGTATGCTATCTGTATGCCAATCCCAATGCTCCTCTCAATGATCTGTATCAGGATGTGGTACTGAATCTTTGGAAAGCCTATCCCAAATTCAGAAAAGAATGTAAGGTTTCCACCTGGATTTACCGTATTGCCCTCAACACCTGTATCAGCTTCTATCGTAAAGAAAAGAATGTGCCAGAAATAGTCAGCCTCACCAGAGATACCGACTGGGCCATAGAAGCACACGACCCGATCAACGAAATGTTGAAACAGCTTTATCAGATGATTAACCAACTGGGACAACTCGACAAATCAATTATCCTGCTTTATCTCGAAGACAAAAGTTACGAGGAAATAGCAGAAATCACCGGACTGACGGTTACCAATGTAGCGACCAAACTAAGTCGCATCAAAGACAAACTTAAAAGAATGAAAAAGGAGGAATAAGATATATGGAACTGGAAGAACTTAAAAAATCTTGGAATGCCCTGGATGAACACTTGAAAGACAAAGAGTTCATCAAAGAAGAAGAGCTTGAAAAGCTGATAAGGCATGCGGACAAAGGTATCCATGCCATTGCCAGACTGAACATCAAGCTTATTCTGATTTCTCTGCCGATACTGATCTTATTTTTAGCGGAGGTACTGTTGCACAACAGATTAAACCCGATCTATATCATTATCATTTTCGCATGGATTCCTGCCCTTTGCTGGGATATCGTCACCACCCGTTTCCTCCAACGGACACAAATAGACGAGATGCCTTTGGTAGAAGTAATCAGCCGCGTAAACCGTATCCATCGATGGACCATCAGGGAACGATTGATTGCTATTGCCTTTCTCCTAGTCCTGGCTATACTTTCATTTATCTACTGGCAAGTGTGGCAATATGGAATGGGCATGATTGCTTTCTTCATCCTGTTATGGGGCGGAGGACTGGGATTGATCTTATGGATTTACCGCAAGAAGTTCTTAAATCGTATCCACGAAATCAAAAAGAATTTAAGCGAACTGAACGAATTAATGTAAAAGAATCCAACCTGAATAATTCATACTAAGTAGTAAGGAGTGTGCTTACCCCACCACGGTAAGCACACTTTTTCCATTCACTTTCTTATGTACCTGCACCTGAACAGAAATCCGTTCACTCATCTCCTGCACATGAGAGATTACTCCTATTTTCCGCCCCTGCATCTGTAATTGTTCCAATGCTTCCATCGCTGTACGCAAACTTTCCGCATCCAAAGAGCCGAAACCTTCATCAATAAAAAGAGATTCAACTTTCAGATTATTACTTGACAAGGAAGACAAACCTAAAGCCAGTGCCAAAGAAATCAGGAACGATTCACCTCCTGAAAGAGAGTACACGGTCCGTATTTCATCACACATATCGCAATCTATTACCTGAAGTGCCAACGTATCGGGTACCTGTTGCAGCTTATAGCGTTTAGAGAGATAGGATAAATGTTTATTGGCATGAAGCAACAACAAATTCAAAGTATAACTTTGAGCAATCACTTTAAATTTCGCTCCATCCGCACTGCCAATCAGTTTATTCAATTTTGCCCAACGTTCAGCAACAGTTTGTTTCTCTGCCAGTTCCTTCGCAATCTGTTCCACAGTCAGTTTATTCTTTGCTTGTTGTAGCAGGCGGGCTTCCATAGTAGAAAGGGCACGTTCTATATTCAGGTTTTCTTCCTGTTGCTTCTTTATTATTTCGGGAAGCAGTTCGGGAGACTCTATCTTTTTATACTGTTCCTGCAACTCTCCTATAACCAGTGCAATTTGCTTCATCTCTCCTTGCAAACCGGAAAGCCGGTTGTGTACCGCCTCTACTTCTTTACGTGCTTTCTCCAAAGCGAGATTCAGTTCTTTCTCTCTTTTTGCTACGGCAGCTTCCGCTTCATCCGCACTTTTTCCTTTCAATAGCTGCGAACGTTCCTGACGAAGCACATTCAGCGCTTTCTCTATCACTTCAAATCTCTTTAGTTCGGCCGAAGCAGCATTCTGTAAGATTACCAGCTGTTCTTTGGCAGACGATACTTTCTGCATAGCCAAACGACAGAGAGAAACATTCTCACGGAGGGCTTCACAATGTGCACGCATCTTTTTAATTTCTTCATCGCTGCGCTGCCATTCTGCATAAAGATTGCGATATTCCAAAATACGTATTGCCAGTTCCGCCAAACGGTGTTGTATTTGCTCTTCGTTTCCGGCTTCAATCCCTGCTTTATATAATGCTGCCAACTGTTCCGCGATCTGTCCGTCCACCGTTTTTTGATGCGCCAAATCACGTTGCAGAGCAATGCTCCGGTTATTCATCTGCTGATAGTTGGTTGATGCTACATTATACTCCTGCTCTATACTCCGGAAAAGAGTATCTACCACCTCCTGTTCCTGATGATAAGGATGCGCTGTGCTACCGCAAACCGGACAAGCCTCCCCTTCCTGTAATTGCCGGCGCAATGCTTTCACGTCTTTTCCCACTGCCATACGTGCATTTTCGTAAAGACGTTGAGTAACTTTCAATGCGGTTTCTTGCTCCGTCAATTGTTTCAGACAATTGGCCACTTCTTTCTCCAGTCTTTCTATTTCCGTCTTTGCTTTCGTCTGCGTTTCCGTTAATTGCCGGATATTCTGCTGACGAGTCAACTCTTTTTGCAACTTCACCTGTTCTTCGGCCAATAACGGATATCCGAAAGAATTTAAGCGCAACAAACGTTCCTCATTCGTACTGGTAGCGGCAGCCAGTTTACTTTCTTCTTGCCGTAGAATCTCTTCCACCTGTTCAAGTTGCAGTGCTTCTTCTATCCCTACATGGCTTAATAAGCGGTTCAGAGAAGAATAAGACACCTGTAATTGTTCCGCAGCCACTCGCATTTTTTGTTCCTGCTCCGCCACCTGCCTGTTAGCCGCTTGTAAAATCTGCTGCGACTGTATATAGCTGCTTTGTTGAGACTGTATCTGTACATCCAATTGACGTGCTTTCTTCAAGTCCGGCTGTATGGCCTCCCATTGTGCCTTAAAATGCACCAATCCTTCCTCTTGGGAAGCCAATGCACCCTGCAATACTTTCTCCCTGGCCTGTTCCTCCTGTTCTTCCTGCTGCTTTTTCTTCCAAAGTTCTTCCTGTATTTTTAATGAACGAACCACATTCAGTTGTTCATTCTGTTCTGCCAGCAGTTTAATCCCTGCCGCGCGCTTTTCAATTGATAGTTCTTTCTCTTTTTGCAGAGCAAGCAGCTCTTCTTCCGGCATCAATTCGATCACATTCATTCGATTCTGAATCAAGGTCACCTCCTCTTGTGCCGCCTTATTCCGGGCATAGACCTCTTGAGAAATCCGGGAATACACGCCGGTTCCTGTCAACTTCTCCAGTAATTCTGCTTTTGCCGCCCCTTTTGATTTCAGAAATGTAGCAAAATCATTTTGTGCCAATAATACTGTACGGGTGAACTGTTCATACGTCAGGCCAACCAACTCCACCAACTGAATCAACAACTCTTTCTTGGTACCTTGAAATTCTTTCTCCGTATCCAGTTCTTTCACTTCCAGCGTTTGTGGCTGCAAAGAACCGTTTATCTTGTTTCTTGTCCGCCTCACCGACCAACGAGAACGGTAACGCCGTCCGTCAATACCTAAAAAATCGACTTCCGCATAACCGTCACTTGTCCCCCGGCGCAGCAAATTTCTAACATCAGACTGATTAATCTGATTGTCTCCCACATCTGCCAGGTTCACATTTTCCACTGAAGTAGCAAAGCGGGGAGCCTTATCATACAATGCCAGGCATAAGGCATCTAATAAAGTAGACTTACCTGCACCGGTAGGTCCTGAAATGGCAAAGATACCTGCAGAATGTAATGGTTCTGCCATAAAATCCACTTCTACCGTTCCTTCTATCGAGGTCAGATTCTTCAATCGTATAGCTAGTATTTTCATTCTTCTTCCTCCTCTTCTTTACGGGTAGCAGCCAAATAGGCCTCTTCAAACAAACCTGTCAGTTCCACAGGCATTTCCACCTGATAAATCTTCTCAAAGGCAGACTGTGCAATCTGCAAGGGAGACATTTCCTGCAACCCCCTCTTCCAGTTTTCATTTTCTTTCGTCGTATTTCCAGTTTCAGTGCGATAGGTAGAAACAATACGCGCCAACCGATAGTTTTTATCTGCCAGTGCATCTTCAATCTCCTGCCGAAGCATGGGTTCCGGTTCCTCCAACAATACCTTTACTTCCAGATATGGGGCTACGGCTTCTGTCTCGGGTAGTTCCTTCAAGGCTTCCAAGATAGCTTCCGGTGAAACAGGTTCTCCGTTCGGGACACTCAACAAAGGTATTAATTTCGGGCATTCCAACCGTTCAATGTCCACCGCACAGCCTCCGTCGAAAGTCACCATCACGACTCCATGATGATAATGTTTCTCGGCAAAAGACATCGGAATGGGACTTCCGGCATACCGCACATTCTCTCTTCCGGACACTCGCTGCGCTTTATGTATATGTCCCAATGCCGTATAAGCTATCTGTTCGGAAAAAGTTTCCGGAGATACGCACTCCAGCCCACCAATCACGGTACGCTCGCTATAATCCTTCTCTGCAATTTCCGATCCTGTAGCCTGCAAATGACCGATGGCAAGAATCGCCTGATTCTCCGTCCTTCGCTTCCATAGCCTTTGCAAAAGTTGTGCATAAAGTTCGCGAACTCCCTCCGCATACGGATTGCCTTCCGTTTGCACGGCCGGATAATCTCCCTGACGCAGAAAAGGAACTGCCATGCAAAGCAATTCCACTTCCCCTTTCCGGTTCTTCAGTTCCACAGTCAAATGGTCATAATCGATTTCTCCGCCTTCGAGCTTGCGAACTACCCCTCTGACTTCCGTCCGCATAGCTTGCAACAGAGGCAAAGGAGCCTCCAGGCGTGCTGCCGAATCATGGTTGCCGGCAACAATGACAATCTGCAAATACGGATTCTCTGCTGTCACCCGATAAATAAACTGATAATACATGCTTTGGGATGCTGCGGAAGGGTTGGAAACATCAAAAACATCTCCGGCTATAATCAATGCATCAATCTCTTTCTGACGAATTTCTTCTGCCA
>PPYE01358399.1_pt1 | contig 13883 bp, 10 predicted proteins | sample 1559881 | NCBI WGS metagenome assembly PPYE01 (sample SAMN08240022, study PRJNA423297) | Human gut metagenome, whole genome shotgun sequencing project.
TGTTTTAATTGTCTGATATCTGAAAATATATGTCTTTTTTGTTAAAAACAAACATCTTGATTACGATGTTTTCTAAACATAATTATTTTAAGATATAACATGAAACTACTTAATTTGTCTGAGCACCGCTCTTGCTTTAATTATCAGCTTAATTTTGCAAGTGGGTTTACTCGATATAAATTGGCTGCACAAGAATGTGGGCAAGTTGATAATGACAGCTGTTTTTGTATTTTATTCCTGTTGAAAGGAGAATTGTTAGTTGATATAGGGCAGGAACATCATATTTCTCTTCTCAGAAACAGGATGCTCCTTATTCCACAGCGGGAGGAGAACCGGATTAAAAGTGTTGTACCGGCAGAATGTCTTTTATTGTTTTGGAACAAACAGATAACGGCTTGTGACAAAATGTATTTTGATTCTATTTCCCGTGACAAGTTGGGAGAGAGGGATAACTGTATTCTTCTAATTCGCAAACCGCTGCTTCACGTGTTAAGGCAGTTGCTTATTTATCTGGATGCAGGATTATTATGTAGGCATATGCATATTCTCAAACAACAGGAAATAATACTTGTATTGAGGGGATTTTATACCAAGCCCGAGCTTGCTTCCTTCTTTTCAGGAACATCCGGAGTAGGAAGAAAATTTGAAGATTTTGTGCTGGAAAATTATCGGAAAGTGAAATCTGTGAAAGAATTTGCCAGTTTGTGTTGTGTGTCAGAACGCTCTTTCAACCGCAAGTTCCAAGATTGTTTTAACCAGAGCCCCTATCAATGGATGCAGGAACGGAAGGCTGAGATTGTTCGTGAGAAAGTCTGTGATCCGGATGTTGCTTTCCGGGAAATAGCCATGGAATTTGGATTTAGTTCTCCCGCCCATCTCACCTGCTATTGTAAAAGACTGTTTGGGCTAACTCCGACAGAATTGCGGAGCGAAAGCAAAAAAGATAAAATTTGACCGTATGATAAATACCTGTCTTTTTTAATACAATATTAAGCAATATGGAATCTTCTATTCAAAAAGTAAGCAAGAAGGAAAAGACTTTTATTTCTCTTCGTGCACATGGCTTGTCGGTATATTGTTTCCGTCTTTATAAGGATCTTGTCAAAATGATGTCCATGTATGTAAGGGATGAAAAGAGGCAGGATATTTTTTATTCCCTGATGACAGGGACTGATATATCCGATCTGTCCTACAGGTATAATCTTTCCATACGAGAATTAATTTTCATGTATGAGGAAGGCGTAAGGGAAGTAAGTCGTTGTTGGGAAAGTCTGGTTCAAGAACAGCAAAGGCTTCAATCAGTCCATCTCCGGTATAGAAACTATAAGGCTGTTTTACACAGGAACAATGTTGTTTGCGGACAATTTAAAGTCTTTGTTCCACTCAAAGAATATGATATACCTGCGGAATGTGTGGATAAACTTTCCACTCCTTTGGAATATTTGGAGATACAACCGAGAATCTTACGGAACCTTAGGAGGTATAATATCTATCTGTTGGAGGACCTGTTGCGGTTTATCAAGAAAAATGGTTTTGACGCATTGGGCAAATTACATGGTGTAGGCAAGCGGTCCTGTGAAGATTTATATCTAATCTTAAAAGATAAAGATATTTTGACGAGTAAAGATACTTGTTATCTGTTTCGTTATATTCTTATATAGAATAGATATTTTGCATTGCTTTACATTTGATTGACCGGCTTTTTTGACTTCACATTGGGTTCTGTGAGTATGATACATTTACACAATAATGACATTTTTTCTAAAATAGTCATGCATCTGTTAATTTCTGTCTTTTTTGTATAATGCCAATGCGATAGCAGCGCAGTACTTTTGCAACATCAAAAAAACGAGAAACAGAGTATTAATAATAATGATAAAAATCTTTAGTATGAAGAGGACTATTTTTCTTTTCTTTTTATTTTTTTGCACCCATTCTTTTGCACAGAAGGTGGCAATAAAAAATAATTTGGCGTATGATGCCCTGAAGACTCCGAATCTTTCTCTTGAGTTTTCAATGGGGCGGAAATGGACGCTTGACACCCAAGTGGGGATGAATTTCTTTTTCTACACGCAGGATGCTACCTCCTCCCGGTATAAAACAAAGAAGGCTAGTCACTGGTTGGTACAGCCTGAACTACGTTACTGGACGTGTGATGTTTTCAATGGTTGGTTCTTCGGGTTACACGCGCATGGAGGGCAGATGAACATCGGTGGCATTGATGTACCTTTTGTTCTTCAAAAGGGAGACGGGAAAATGAAGGAGCACCGTTATGAAGGATATTTTTGGGGTGGTGGTCTGAGTGCCGGCTATCAGTGGGTCGTTTCCAATCGTTTCAATATAGAGGCCTCCTTGGGCATCGGTTATGTACATACCCGTTATGATAAGTACAAGTGTACTACCTGCGGAAAAAAGGAGGGGAAGGGGGATGCTGATTATATCGGTCCCACCAGAGCGGCGATTTCCATTATTTATATGTTGAAATAGTCTTCTTACGTACCCGGATTTTTTATTTTTTATGCAAAAAAGTATATCATGAAACCGTTACAATATTATAAGAAACAAATTTTTATTATGGGCTGCCTGGGAATGTTTCCCATGTTGGTTTTTGCCCAGGAAACTTTATCGTCAGCTAATGGTCTGCACGGGGATTATTCCGGAAGCCGTGTAGAGAGAAGCGCGGACGGGGATAAATTGGATATAGAATTTTCGATAGGGCTTGTCGAAAAGTTGAAAAGCCAGCAAATGATGTATATTTCTCCCCGTTTTGTTTCAGTGGATGGAAAAAAAAGTGTGGAACTGGAACCTGTATGCATTTCCGGCCGAAGGAGGTATAAGGTTGTTAAACGTCGCAAGACCCTGCATAATGTGAAGAGTGACCAGCTTGGCTACGGTGAGGTGCATTCCGTCAAGGAGCTGAAAGAAACACCCTTGACATTCAAAAGCAGTTTCCCTTTTGAAAGTTGGATGGCAGATGGTCATCTTGTTGTGGATGAAAAGTTATATGGTTGTGCCGAATGTGGTATGAGTAAGAACGATGGTATTGCATTGCAAGCCGGTATTCCGCTCTTTGGAGCGAAAGATTATGCCTACGATTTTATCGAACCGGAAAAGGTGCTGGTCAAGTGCTACAAGGATTCTTTTGATTGTAAAGTGACTTTTCCCGTGGCACAACACGATCTTCGCAAGACCTTTGCGGATAACCGTCAGGAGCTTGCCGGACTCGGCCAATTTGTATCTGAAAACTTATTGATTAAAGGGGCGGAGCTAAAGGATGTGTATATAAAAGGTTACGCTTCTCCCGAAGGAGATTTTAATTATAACAAATCCCTTGCGCAAAGACGGACTCAAACCCTTTCAAATTATATTTCCAGTCAATATCCCGCCCTCAAGAAAGCACCGGTTTATCGTACCGAAGGGGTTGGGGAAGACTGGGAAGGTCTTAAGGCAGCAGTCAGTGGTTCCACTCTTTCCAATAAGGACAAAATCCTTTTTATCATTGAACATAACTCAAATGATACGGAACGTGAGTCGGCTATCCGTGAGTTAGATAATGATAAGACTTACCATATTCTTTTGGAAGAGTTTTACCCGGCTCTGCGGCGTACAACATTCAGTCTCAGCTTTGATGTAAGGCCTTATACGTCGGAGGAACTCCCCGGAGTTTTTGAGACCAAGCCTGAATGTCTTAGCCTGTACGAAATGTACCAGCTGGCTGGATTGTATGCTTCCCGGGGGGAGAATCCTCTGCCGGTATATAAGAAGGCATACGAGCAGTTTCCGGGGGACATTGTGGCGGTTTTGAATTATGCCAATGCCTTGTTGAAATATGGCAAGGATGCGGACGGTGCGTTGCAGGTATTGGAAGTGGTAAGAGAAGACAGTCGTGTCCTGTTCCCAATGGCAATTGCCTATGATATGAAAGGTGATTGGAGGAAGGCAGAGAAACTGTTGGAAGAGGCAGCGGCTCGGGGATGTAACCGTGCGAAAGCATTCAAGGCTGTAAGGGTAAATGAATAAATCGTGGGTTGCGGATGTAACTCAGTTATATATTGTATTAGTAATTTCAATTTAAAACAATTCAAATTATGAAAGTGATGAAGTATTTTGCAGTGGCTTCGCTGGCGTTGTTTGCTGCATGTAACAATGAAGAAAATCTGGTTGTACCGGAGGGTGCTAATCAGCCGGTTGATGTGATGATGTCAGTAGCATTGCCCGGTCCCGGTACACGTGCCGCCATGGGCGATTTGCAGAACACTGCCAACAATGGTGATCCGGCAACGGTTGAAAAACTGCATGTGTACTTGTTAAAGGGAGATGATATTGTCTTTGCGAAGGAGTTTACGAAGGGGTCTGATGATTTTACTAAGTTGACTTCATCTACCGCCGTGGGAGCTGGTGAAGCGACAGGAGGTTATAAATTCCTTAACGTGGACAAAGGCGCAACAAAAGCTCTTGTTATTGCAAACCCTCAAGGTGCATTGGTTGAGAACAAGCCCGTGTCTGATGTTAGCAAACAACTGTTGAAGGCTAAAATTAATGAAGTGATCTATGCAGGTTCCAAAGAACTTACCACTGTTGGTGCCGAATCTTATGGCGTTGATCCCCAACAGGATAAGCGTACCGTCAAGAAAGCGGAACTCACCTTGGCTGCCAGTATGAACCGTTTCCAAGTGACTGGAACCAAATTTATCAAAGTTACTTGGAAAGACGGAAAAAAGGCCGAGGCGGAACAGTGGTGCAAGACATGGCTGGGTAAGGCTGAAAACAACGGAAAAACCAGTGCTGATGCATGGACGGCTTTCAAGGCTGCTGCCGATGGCTTCAATAACGAAGTGTGGGATGGTAAGTCTGACCTTAGCAAGAAAGCCGCTTTGAGCAAATGGTTGCAGGTTGTTGACGTGACCTCTGCAAATCAGGGTATCCTGATGAACCGTTTCAGCAGAACACTTTCTATTCCTGCACTTACAGTAGAAGAAGAAGCAAACTGGTTCTGGGCCAAGACTTATGCAGGTGACAGATATGATTTTACCAATGGAACATTCAAACCTGATGGCAAGACAGACCTGTCCGATGTATCTTCCTACTTTACAGCAACTGCTTTTGATTTCGGAGCAGGTAAAAAAGCTGCGGCATTTAACTTCTTCTCAAATGGAATTACCGGTTACGGAAAGACTAACAATGCTCCAAAACTCGCTTTCGTTTTCAAAACAGGTGATGCAGGCGTATCTGTAGACAGACGTTTTGTAGTTATATCCGGTTATGCGAAGACAGAAGGTGCAACAGACGGTACGACTGATGTTCCGGCCGGTAAGGGTGGTTACCTGATCAATCTGAATCTTAGCACATTGAACAACGGACAGGGTATCCTGGTGGATACAGATCCGACTATTCCGGAAGGAGTGACTCCAGAACCGGGTGGTCAGGAAGATTTGGAAGATGAAAATGTGAATGTTATTGTTCGTGTTCAAGTACAAGCTTGGACTGCTGTGAACGTCTTCCCTATCCTTTAACAGATAGGAGAGTAATAGTCACTTGCCGGAGCGGTTCTCCCGTGTTGGCTCTGACAGGTCAATACCGGAATCCGCCTGACTTTTGGGGAGGGGAAAGGTTATCTCCTCCCTTTTTTATTATTCCCGGGAGAAGTATACGTTATCTCTTCCGGGGAAGTTATCTGCATTGATTTATAATAATTAGTATAAAGTATGAACATAAGATACATACCCACTTGGCTGGGGCTGCTACTCACTTTATACCTCGTGACCGCCTGTGATCGGGTATATGACGATTTGAGCGGCTGTCTTGGCAACACGATTGTCTTTTCTTATCTGGCTGATGACAATCAGGAACATTTACAGGAATATGTGGATGGTATTGATGTCTTTATTTTTGATGCCAAAGGCGAAGTTCTTATAGAAAAGCATCATCTGGAGAGAGAACGGCTGCTTTCACCACTGGAGGTCACGCTTCCGGAAGGGGATTATAAAGTGGTGGCCGTAGGCAACGCTTTGACAGAAACGATTATCGGTAAAGAGGATAGCTACAAAGGTTCGTCGGTTTCCCGCCCCGAACTAATGGAAAAGGACGGACGAGCATCCGGTACGTTTGACAGGTTATACCTGGGAGAAACAGCTATTACATCTAAAGTTATGAACGAGTCCCGTGACGTAGTTCGCCTTTATTCCCAGCATGTGAAAATCCATGCGGTAGTCCTTTCTGATGATGATAACAATTCGCAGACCTGGTTTGAGCAGAACAAGGAGGCAGGTTTTCGCCTGACAATGGAATCACTTTCCGCACGTTTCTATCTTTCCGGACAGCGGGCTGGTGAAACTTCTTTTGACCTTCCGTTTATCGCAGGCGAGGAGAATGATCGCTTCGTGCTTGACTTCAATACCCTGCGCTTTGATGACAAGGACCCGCTAATGATCCGTCTTATGCAGGGTGACAAGGTTCTTTGTACTGTAAATGTGGCACAATATATCGCACAATATCCCGAGCAGATACGGATAACGGGACGGCAAGAAGCGGTTCTTCCACTGTTTTTCCGCCAGAATCCCCTCTCACTGAGTATAAGTGTAAAACCATGGGAAGCTGTTGATGTGGTTCCTATAACTGATTGATTAATGTTATGTTGAAAAATATTAAATATATTCGTATGATGAAGGCTGTGAGGTACTCTATGATAACGATGTCACTGGTCCTTTGCTTTATTTCGGTATCCTGCCGAAATGAAGATACTGTTTCGGAACAGTTTTTCGATGAGGATGCTGTGACTGTCAGACTAAATCTTACAACCAGAGGTGTTGAAACCGGTGACAGCGATCTGCTGGATGAACTTTCCTCTGATCCTTTTCAGTGGTTTAAGACCGGTACTCTGTTTCCTCAGGCTCCCGCCCAGCCAAGGATAGCACTTATGATCTTTAACAGAGATTTGAATCGGTATGTGTATAATCAACTGCTTCCCTTCAATTCAACCGGGGTGGACGGACAATATCAGATCAATATACGTATTCCTAAGGGGGAAACCGAGTTTTATGCATTGTATGCTCCTAACCAGACAGGAAAGGATCTACCTTATTATACTCCTGAAGGCAATCTTCAGAATAAGATTCCATGGGACTTCCTGGGAGCTGGTACGGAGGAAATCTCCAAAGAGGAATTTGCAGGTGCTGCTTTTCCTGCTATTATTAAGGAACAGCAGGATGGAAGTTTGGGATTACCTGTGAATAATCCTTATGACGGTGTAACTCCTTCTCCAGCAGATGAAAAGATTATTGACTGGAAAGGAACTTCTGTTGTCGCTTGGGCAGATTTGCCCGGCGTGTCTAACAGACTACATTTGAGTTTGCTTTCGGGGAAAACGGTGGCATCTGTTCTGCCTGCATCAGGAAAGCTGGCGCAAGAGATAACAGTTCCCCTATTCCGTGATTTTGCCCGTATCAGAGTATATCTGGCAAGCGCACCCCGTTACGGTCAGGTTACGTATAATTACCAAAGGATTTCCTTTTTGAACTTTCCTGTATTGATGTCTCCCTCTTTCAGGGAAAATGATTCCGAGAAAACTCAGCTGGCTGCCTCCACACCAGGAACAGGAAAGGCTATGGAACATACAGGTACATATTCTTATGGGGTAAAAAATGAAGGAGCACAATTGACTGTATACGAGGCTCCCCTTACTGCCGAGGGAGAGATTGATTATGTGGCAATGGAAGCTCGATTATACGAACAGTTTGTTGTGCCCCAGTATCTGGCCCCTTATATTCCGGAAAGTAATTCCTGGCAGAAAAAGCAAAATCACCCGAAAATACAGTTGACATTGGATTATTTTACAGGAGGAGATGAATCACAAACAAAAACGAGGACTTTCCTGCTTGATGTTGGTGAGGAGACTTCTCCCGGAGTATATTCCGGTCCTATTTATCCGAATCGGGATTATAAAGTATTCATAGTCCTGCCGGAATCTTCAGATAAAGAGATTATTTACCGGGTTGAGCCTTGGAATAGTAAAGAGGTAGACCTTCCTCCATTCCAATGATGTATACGAGAATTTATTACGATAATTTTTATTATTTATGAAACGATACAAGCTGAAAATAACTTATTTTATTCTGCTGTTACTACCCCTCTTTGCATCCTGTACGGATGAAGAAATCTTTCAAGGGAGCGGTGTCACGGAGGGAGTTCCCACGACGGTGGATATAAGTGTCGGTACGGCAGCTAATACGGCCAAGACACGTTCCGCCTTACTGGAAAGTGAAGAGAGAAAAATCTATAACCTTTATCTGTGGGTTTTCAATTCTTCCGGTAACGTGGAATGCTCACGTGAGTATTCAAGAGCCGACCTTATTCAGGCTGCAACTGATCTTACAACATCCACAGGTGAAGTGGATGCAGATGCGCCCACCAGCATGGGATTGTTGAAAAATATCAGTCTTACCACAGGGAAAAAGACACTGTTTCTTCTGGCGAACTATAAATCGGATGCTGACGGGTTGTTTCATGTGGAGCCTGAAGTATTAAACGGGATTTCAAAATATTCAGACCTGGAAAAAGTAAGAGCGGCCATGACTGTTCATACCCTGTTTCGTCCGAATGGTAACTTATTGATGTCGCTAACCCAAACAGTAACGGTTTCTACCGCTACAAAACAAATCGAAGTCTCCTTGAAACGCTCGGAAGCCAAAATCACATTGAACCTGCAAACAATTGCCGGACTCACTTTTGAGCCTGGAACATATCGTCTTGGTAATGTGCCGGGATCGACCTTCATTGCGGAACATGCAAAAGGAACCGATCAGACTGCTTCATGGGATGCTGACGGGGTGGACAAAAAATCATACTGGGTTTCGGAATATTTCCAGTTCGAGGGTGATGCCGACAATATTACCACTTCATTCTACATGCCCGAAAACCGAAAGATCGCGAAGAAGGCTATTTCTCCGGCTTCCCCCGGTTATAATGTGGAAAGGAAGGGATATGATCTGAGACAGAAGCAACTGAAGTCTCCCGTTGCAGGTGCAACTGACAAACCTAATCTGCAAAACGGTGAGACGGAATATGCCCCGGATCTGGCTCCCTATATTGAATTTACAGGTGAGTTACGTCAGAATCTTGCAACCGGTGATACTCCTACCGAGCGTTTCGGAAGGGTGACCTACCGCATTTATCTGGGATATACGGCGGAAAACGATCCGGCCAATGATTATGATATAGAACGTAACGTACATTATACCTATAATGTGACCATTAAAGGCATGAATGATCTGGTTGTAGAAGCAAAATCGGACAAGGCGAAAGAGGAGGAACCCGCTCCCGGAGTAGAGGGGCTGGTGTATGACGCACACCGGTCATTCAATTTTGACTGTCATTATGAACAGGGACTGATGCGTTTTAAGAAAGATGAACTTGCTATCTTCAATCCGGACGGTACTCTGAAAGATGATGCCATGATTTCTTTTGCCATACGCACACCGTTCTGTGATAAGATTATCTCTTATACGAAAGCGGAATTGGAACAGTTGAAGAATAACAATTATATTCCTTCTAAAGAAAAAAAGGCTGATACGAACTGGCTCAAATTCTATATCCATCCAAGCACTCTGGCCGACAATGGAAACGAGGATATGCAATATTTCTCCGATACGGGTGCCAATCTGCTTTCGCTGGAGCAGTTCCTTTACAGGCTGATGAATGAACCTGATTATGTATTCAATGCGGCTTCGGGACTTTGTAAAGTAACTGTTTATGCCAATGAATATTTCTACGAACAAAATCCTATGCAGGAGAACGCTCCCAAGGATAAAAATTTGTGGAAAACCTTTGCCAACTCCCCGGATCGTACGTTTGATTTGCTGGTGAACACGTCGCATGAAATTTCTCCTGACGGACAGTCACGTTATCATCAAGCTATTGTAACCATTCGGCAGATGTCCATAAAAACGGTGTTTGTCAACAGTCCTGACGGTATGCGCGTTTGGGGAGTGGAGAATGTGAATGAAACCCCTGATTTGGATTGGTCTGTAAGAGGTCCCAGTGAAGCGGATGCTTTTTATAATAAATACTATTCCAATGGTTGGGCAAACACATGGTCTTTGATGAGCAGACGTGCCGGAGGATTAGATGAAACCGATAATATAATGCCTGATCCGATGTTTAGACAAAAAGAGAAAACTTTATGGCAAGTTATGACAAAAGTCAATAATGCGAAGTTGACACTAAGCAAGGATCACACGAACGCAGCTATGAAGAATTATCATGCTACATACGCCTGCTTCACCCCGTTCCTGAGAAACAGGGACAACAACCGTGACGGACAGATGCAGGCAAATGAAATGCAATGGTATATTCCTTCTATTTGTGAAACAAACATGTTGTATGTAGCAGAGCGGGCATTGCCGTTAAAGAGCAGGCTTGTTGGGCACGCTCCGTCGGATAATGCTACAGCATTATTTACCTCAAGAGCTTTCATGGGAAGTACCAACTTGACATTGAACAGCCCTAATGCCATTATCTTTGTAGAAGAATCGCATAGTATGACCCCTTTATATAATTTTGATTACCAGAAAACGGCAAGTCCCGGAGAAAGAACTCCTTTTTCGGATGTGAGACTGATCAGGGATTTGGGAATCTTGGAAACCTCGGAGGATCATAGTTATCATCTTGATGAAATAGCTAAGGAACTCAGCAAGGCACTGGTCAACAAATGGACAGAGCATGAGTATCTGATTTTCAGGGCTGACAATTTACCTGCTAATACTACCAGGGCCTCAAGAGCTATTTATGAACTTCCGGCACATAATGAGACTTCACAGATTAATACGATTTATCACAAAGGGTTCGAAGTTGCCCAATATATTGCGAATACGATAGACAAGCCGAAGGATTTGAAGAATCCTAACAGGAGCAGTGAATACTACTACGAAACCTGGACTACCTTGATGAGCGATATAGAGAAAGGAAACTCTCCGTGTGCTTATTATTATCAGAAACCGGATAAGAGTGATTTGGGGACATGGCGCTTGCCTAATGAGGCTGAACTGATGATAATGGCCGGCAGTTTGTTTGACTGGGATGACCGGGAGAAACCTAAAGTCTATGACTTTGGTGGAAATTTATCTTCTTTGAATATGAAAGATGGACAGGTAATCCATTCTCGGACAGGATTTTCTAAACGGGATATGAACGGAGGAAGATCATTTAGTGCCGGCTATCAGATGTATTTTGATGGTTATCTTAGATTCGTCACGACTGTGGACACGCAGTGGGGAGGCGATAAAGACAGGCTTGTCAATAACAAAAAAGGATACGTGCGTTGCGTAAGGGATCTTGAATAAAGATTCTTTTACCTGTTGGACTTATGCCGAAGAAAAGATAGATATTTCTTTTTCTTCGGCATTTTTTTATATCTCAATGTTCGGGACATACTTTTACTTCTGTCGGCAATTTAACCTGCTTTTGGTTTATGTGTACTATCAAATAACTATTAGTCAGCCTCTCACTTTTTAACTGATGAATATTGAAATTAGTTTTACAATTTTATTGATAAAGACTTGTCTTGTCATCACCTCATTCTTTGAATCGGTTCTTTCATTTGGTGCTTCAAATCCGTCCTTTTGGACTGAATATGATACTTTGTATAGATTAGAAGTGCTCTTATACCCCTTCTGAGAATATCTACGCAAATATTAGGTAGTTTCCGACAAATCATGTAAATTTGCGACAATTTAATAAGCTGATTTTTATGTCGTGTATACTGAATATTGAAACCTCTACCTCTGTTTATAGGAGTGTCAATGGCAAAAGGTGTTTGTTACGGGCGGAATATCCCGTTGATCGCTATCCCTACACCGGAGGTTTTAAGTGTTCCTGTGTTGTTGCACCATGATTTGCCGGAAGACGCATTGCTCTGCCCGATGATTGACGCACGCCGCATGGAAGTATATGCAGCCGTTTATGACCGCGCCCTGAACGTGAAGCGGGCTATTGCCGCAGATATTGTGGACGAAAATTCCTATCTGGAATATCTGAATGAGCACCCGGTTTACTTTTTCGGAAACGGAGCCGCCAAATGCCGTGAGAAAATCACGCATCCCAACGCACATTTCATCGACGGCATTCACCCGTTGGCGAAGATGATGTTCCCGTTGGCAGAGAAAGCGGTGGCGACAGAAGATTATAAAGACGTGGCTTATTTCGAACCTTTCTACCTGAAAGAATTCGTAGCTTCCATGCCGAAGAAACTATTATAAGCCGTGTCCGTTATGAATAAATATACATTATCCATTAAAGATTTATCCAGTAAAGAGATGCAATACAATACCCAACAGAAAAGAATGCCGCTTCCCGAATATGGGCGGAGTATTCAGAACATGGTAGATTATGCGTTGACCATTCAAGATCGTGCAGAGCGTCAGCGTTGTGCCAACACCATTATCAATATAATGGGGAATATGTTTCCCCACCTGCGTGATGTACCCGATTTCAAGCATAAGTTGTGGGATCACCTCGCTATTATGTCCGGTTTTGAACTCGATATTGACTATCCTTACGAGATCATCCGCAAGGACAACCTCGTCACCCGTCCGGATCATATCCCTTACAACACTACCCGTATGCGTTACCGTCACTACGGACATACACTGGAAGTGCTGATTAAGAAAGCGATCGAGTTTCCCGAAGGAAACGAAAAACGCAACTTGATTGCTTTGATCTGCAACCACATGAAGAAAGACTACATGGCGTGGAACAAGGACACGGTGGACGATAAGAAAATTGCCGAAGACCTGTACGAACTTTCCGACGGAAAGCTCCAGATGACCGATGATATTGTCCGTCTAATGGCAGAACGTCTCAACCAGAATTACCGTCCGAAGACGAACTATACCAACAATCGTCAGAATAACCAGCGGAGAAACTACCGTCAGAATAACCAGGACAGATAATTCTCTTTTTTGGAATCGTAAACAATTAAAATTCAATCAATGGCTTCATTTGTAATCGAAGGAGGACATCGGCTAAGCGGGGAAATTCATCCGCAAGGCGCCAAAAACGAAGTTTTGCAGATAATCTGCGCCACGTTGCTGACTGCCGAAGAAGTGACGGTGGACAACATACCTGACATCTTGGATGTCAACAACCTGATCCAGCTGATGCGGGAAATGGGTGTGACGGTTTCAAAGAAAGGCATTGACTCATATAGCTTTAAAGCAGAAAACGTCGATCTGGCTTACCTGGAAAGCGACGAATTTCTGAAGAAATGTTCCAGCCTCCGTGGCTCAGTGATGTTGATCGGCCCCATGGTTGCCCGTTTCGGAAAAGCGTTAATATCGAAACCGGGCGGAGATAAAATCGGCCGACGCCGTCTGGATACTCACTTTTTGGGCATTCAGAACTTGGGTGCGGACTTCCGTTATGACGAAGGACGCGGCATTTACGAAATCACCGCCGACAGGTTGCAAGGCAATTATATGCTGCTGGACGAAGCCTCCGTCACCGGAACGGCGAACATTGTAATGGCAGCCGTACTAGCCAAAGGAACTACCACTATTTACAACGCTGCCTGCGAGCCTTACCTGCAACAACTGTGCCGGATGCTGAACCGCATGGGTGCCCGGATCAGCGGTATAGCTTCCAACCTTCTGACGATTGAAGGCGTGGAAGAACTGCACGGTACACAGCACACCGTATTGCCCGATATGATTGAAGTCGGTAGCTTTATTGGTATGGCAGCGATGACCAAAAGCGAAATAACCATTAAAAACGTCTCCTACGAAAATCTGGGCATTATTCCCGAGAGTTTCCGTCGTCTGGGCATTAAGCTCGAGCAGAGGGGAGACGATATTTACGTTCCCGCACAGGAGGTCTACGAGATAGAATCTTTC
>PPYE01072576.1_pt1 | contig 13878 bp, 9 predicted proteins | sample 1559881 | NCBI WGS metagenome assembly PPYE01 (sample SAMN08240022, study PRJNA423297) | Human gut metagenome, whole genome shotgun sequencing project.
TTCCTAATACATAATTTTGTGATAAAACAACTCTATTTTCAGAAACTAAAAGAGAAATCATGTCAACAAATAAAGACTCTATTCCTAGAAAAATAAAAGTAAAGATTGACATCAATGATATTGCTTTTAGATAATTACTTCTTTCTTTAAACGTATTCAAAACATCATCTCCTTTTTTTCAGTTTCTTAAAATAACACATTTTTTAAGAATTACAATTTATAAAAAAGAGAGGTTGCCCTCTCTCGCACTATTCTTCTGTTGCTTCGTCTTTTTCATCATAGTAATTTCTTACTAAAGATTGTGTTTTACGAATATGTTTTTCTACATTTGCTTTCGCAAGTGCTTTATCTTTTTTCACAATAGCATCATAGATTTCTTTATGTTCTCGTGCTGCTTCAATAAGACGATTTGGTTGTTTAATAGAATGTCTTGAAGTAACATGAATATAATAGTTAATATCTGATAACAATTGTTCAAAGTATTGAGAATGCGTTGCTCGATAGATAGCTTCATGGAAATCAATATTCACTTCTGTAAAACGTTCTTGATCATTTTTTTCAGCATAGAATTCTAATAAATCATAAATTTCTTTAATACGATCTAATTCTTCTTGAGTAATACGATCAATGGCAAGTTGTACAGATAAACTTTCTAAAACAACACGAATTTCTAACATATCATCAATATCTCTTGATGAAAAACCTAAAACATAAACTCCTTTATTAGGAATACTTTTAACAAGTCCTTCTAATTCTAATTGTTTTAAAGCTTCTCGAATAGGTGTTCTAGAAATATTTAATTCTTTAGAAAGAACAACTTCATTTAATTTTTGTCCTTTTTCATATTCTTCATTTAAAATCTTATCTCTTAAAATACAAAAGATACGATGTCCTAAGGAACCATGTCCTGCATTTTCTAAAATGTTTTTTTTCATACTATAACCTATCTATAATTGCTTGCGTAAACTCTTTTGTAGAAGCATTTCCACCAATGTCACGCGTTACAATTTTCCCCTCTTCTACGACTTTTGATAGTGCATCACGTAATCGAGTGGCTTGATCATTTTGTCCTAAAGCTTCTAACATTAATGCAAATGCTAAAAGAAGAGCACTTGGATTGGCAATACCTTGACCCGCAATATCAGGAGCACTTCCATGTACTGCTTCATAAATACGATATTCATCACCAATATTTCCACTAGGTGCAAAACCTAAACCACCGACTAAACCGGCACATAAATCAGAAACAATATCTCCATATAAGTTTGGTGCAACCAATACATCAAATGTTTCTGGTCTTAAAACAAGTTGCATGCACATATTATCTATGATAACTTCTTGTTTTTCAATTTTTGGATAATCCTTACCAACATTTCTAAAACATTCTAAGAATAATCCATCTGTAAATTTCATAATATTTGCTTTATGAATGGCAGTGACTTTTTTTCTTCCATTTGCCTTAGCATATTCAAAAGCATAACGACAAATCTTTTCACTAGCTTCTCGAGTAATTAATTTAATACCATGAGCGACATCTTCACCTACCATGTATTCAATACCTTTATATAAATCTTCGGTATTTTCACGAATCATGACAAGATCAATATTTTCATATTTAGAATCAATTCCTTTAAAAGAACGAATTGGTCTTACATTGGCATAAGTTGCAAATTTTTGTCTTAAAGCAACATTGACACTTCTAAAACCAGTCCCAATAGGGGTTGCAGTGGGACCTTTTAAAGCCCATTTGTACTCCTTGATTGCATCAACTAAACCTGGTTCAAAGACTTCTTTTGTTTTAGCAGCATATTCTGCACCAGCTTGATATTCTACCCATTCAATATCTAAATTCATAGCTTTTGTAATGTCAACAACACTTTGTGAAATTTCTTTTCCGATTCCATCACCTGGGATTAAAACTGCTTTCATTAAAAGTCACCTCCTAATTCTTTAATTGCATTTAATAGACCACCATATTGAATCATTGTTTTTTCTCTTGGTGATAATTTTAATTTTGCGGTAATTGTTTGATTATTTGTTTTATTGATAACAGTAATATCTTTATTGTTTTCAACACTATCTAATAAATTAATTAATTCATATTCATCTTGATCATTAAAGAAATCGTAATCTTTTTGATTAATAACAAGTGGTAAAATACCATTATTAATTAAGTTCGAACGATGAATTCTTGCAAATGAAATAGCAAAAATTGCTTTGATCTTTAAATAATTAGGAACAAGGGCTGCATGTTCACGTGAAGAACCTTGACCATAGTTATCTCCACCAACAATAAATCCTCCACCATTTTCAATGCATCTATTATAGAATTGATCATCTACTTTACAGAAAGAGAATTTAGCAAGATGTGGCACATTACTTCTATATGGGAGTAATTTAGAATCAGATGGCACAATGTGGTCTGTAGAAATATTATCTCCTACTTTTAAACATACTTTACCTTTAAATGTATCTGGTAATTTATCTCCTCGAGGAACTGGTTTAATATTTGGTCCCATATAAACTTCATTTTGAGGATCATATTCATCAATAAAGAAATTCTTATTCTTCACAAATGGTGTATTTTCAATATCGTCTAAATACATATCATCTTCAAATTCATCTGTTAAATAACCTTTGATTGCACTTAAAGCAGCCACTTCAGGTGATACGAGATAAACACTGGCATCATTTGTTCCTGAACGTCCTTTAAAGTTACGATTGATTGTTCTTAAAGAAACACCTTTAGAAAGTGGTGCTTGTCCCATACCAATACATGGACCACAACCGCATTCAAGAATTCGAGCACCAGCAGCAACCATGTCCGCTAAAGCGCCACATTTAGAAAGCATTGCCAGAATACTTGAAGAACCTGGTGCAATAACAAGTGAAACATGTGTTGCGACTCTTCTTCCTTTTAAGATTTTTGCAGCTTTTAACATATCAGGAAGTGATGAGTTTGTACATGAACCAATCACTACTTGATTAATTTTCATTCCTCTTAATTCACTTACTGGTACAACAGCATCTGGACTATGTGGTTTGGCAGTTAATGGTACTAATTTTGATAAATCAACAGTAATTTCTTCATCATATGTTGCATCTACATCTGCCTTTAACTCAACATAATCTTCTTCTCTTCCTTGTTGAATTAAGTATTCTTTAGTAATTTCATCTGTTGGAAAGACAGAAGTCGTTGCGCCTAATTCAGCCCCCATATTACAAATAGTCGCACGATCTGTTAACGATAACTCTTTTAACCCTTCCCCAGTGTATTCAATAATCTTATTGACTCCACCTTTGACAGATAATTGTTGTAAAATATATAAAATAACATCTTTAGCCGAAGCCCATTTTGCTTTTTTACCTACTAAATTCACTCTAACAACACTTGGACATTGTAAATAATATGTACCTGTTGCCATTGCTACAGCGACATCTAATCCCCCTGCTCCAATAGCAATCATTCCCATCGCACCACATGTTGGTGTATGCGAATCAGAACCTACTAATGTTTTTCCAGGCTTCGCAAAGTTTTCTAATTGTAATTGGTGACAAACACCATTCCCTGGTTTAGAAAAAGTAATTCCATGTTTCTTTGCAACACTACGGATAAATTCATGATCATCCATATTTTCAAAACCTGTTTGTAACATATTGTGATCAATATAAGCAACTGCCTTTTCAACAGCAACATGTTCAATTCCCATTGCTTCTAATTGTAAGTAAGCCATTGTCCCTGTTGAATCTTGAGTTAATGTTTGGTCAATTTGAATACCTATTTGTTGTCCAGCAACTAACTCACCACTTTTAAGTTTAGAACTTAAAATTTTATACGCTAAATTCATTATTCTACGTCCCCCTTATTACGATTGTATACAATTATACATTCAATATGTATTGTTGTAAATACATTCTAAGCAAATAAAGGGAATTTTATAGTCTTTTTCTTATAAAATTGTATATTGTATACACAACTTATACATTTAAAAAAGGAGCAAAAGCTCCACTTTTTTATAAATCCAAAGCATATGCAATTGCAAGTTTTGTTGTATCTACGATTGAATCAATATGACAACGTTCTTTACCATGCGAATTGATTACAGCCATACCAAATGCAGCAGCATAAACATTATTACCTGCACGAATTGCTGCATTAGCATCTGTTCCATAATGGAAGAAAACATCAATACAATAATTTAAGTTTGTTTTTTTAGCTTGGTTGATAATTCTTGTAGTAAGTTCTCTATCATATGGAGAATAGTTATCTTTAGCACAGATGCTTACTGTTTTTTCATCAGCATGATAATCAGGCCCAATTAATCCGATATCTAAAGCAACATATTCTTCTACTTCTTCTGGTACATAAGCTCCACCATGTCCGATTTCTTCATAAATTGGGAAAGCTAATAATGTACGATATTTTGGTTTTAAATTATTTCTTTTGAAGTAAGCCATCATTTCAATTAATGCAGCAACAGCAGCTTTATCATCAATATAACGTGAAACAACATATCCTGATGGTGTATATTCGAAATGAGGATCTACAGAGATCACATCACCATGATCAATACCTAAAGCCATAACATCTTCTTTAGAATGAACATCTTCATGTAAGATAACTTCCATATGGTCTTCATCTCTTGGCATTGTTCTTGCATCTTCAAATACATGAACTGAGTGTGATTTACAAATAACCATACCTCTATATTTGCGTCCATCTCTTGTAATAAGAGTAACACCTTCACCTTCCATACTATGGTAGTTAACACCACCTAATTGTCTTACAATTAAATGACCGTTATCATCAATATGACGAACAACTAAACCAATTGTATCTAAGTGAGCACCCAAACATACTGTTTTAGAATTATCTTCTCCTTCTAAAGTAATGTAAGCTGTTCTTTTACGATCATAAGTCACTTCATAACCAAATTCAGCTGCTTTTTTTTCTAATAAAGCACCAACTTCTTCATAATAACTTACTGGACTTGGTACATTAATAAATTCTTCACATAATTCAACTAATTCTTTTTTGTCAATATTCATTTCCATTTTATAATACCTCTTTTACTTTTTATCATATAAATGACATGCGCAGAAATGACCTGGTTCTACTTCTTTAAAATCGGGTCTCTCTGTTTTACAAATATCCATTGCTTTCGGACATCTTGTACAGAAACGACATCCTTTTGGTGGGTTGGCTGGACTTGGCACATCGCCACCTAAGATTTGTTTATCTTCAATTCTTTCTTTTCCAATTCTTGGAATTGCTGAAAATAATGCTTGAGTATAAGGATGTAATGGTTTGGCATAAAGTGATTCTGTATCAGCCATTTCCATCATATTACCTAAATACATAACCCCTACTCTATCAGCAATATGTTTTACAACACTTAAGTCATGGGAAATGAAGATATAAGCAATACCCATTTTTTCTTGTAATTCATTTAATAAGTTAATGATTTTTGCTTGAATTGAAACATCTAATGCTGAAACAGGTTCATCACAAATAATCAATTTTGGTTGTAAAGCAATTGCACGGGCAATCCCAATACGTTGTCTTTGTCCTCCTGAAAATTCATGAGGATAACGATACATGTAATCTAAATTTAAACCAACTTGTTTCATAACTTCCACAACACGTGCATCACGTTCTTCTTTTGTTTTATAACATTTAGCGATATCAATTGGTTCAGCAATAATATCTTTAACTGTCATACGTGGATTTAAAGAAGCATAAGGATCTTGGAAAATCAATTTGATTTTATCACGTGCTTCTTGTAATTCTTTACCTTTTAAGCTTGTAAAATCTTGACCATCTAAGATAACCTTTCCTTCAGTTGGTTCAATTAGACGGATTACACTTTTACCCATTGTTGATTTACCACATCCAGATTCACCAACAATCCCAAAAGTTTCTCCTATTTTAACATCAAAGCTAATATCATCTACCGCTTTAACAACGCTTTTTTTACCTCTTAAAGAAGATGATTTAATAGAATAATATTTCTTTAAATGTTCTACTTTTAATAAAACGTCTTGATTATTTTCCATTTTCTACATCCTCCTTATTCCATCTTTCATGATATTTCCAACAACGAACTAAATGGTTTTCACCATGTTCCATCATTGCTGGACATTCTTGATGACAGATTTCTTTAGCATGTTTACAACGTGGTGCGAAGAAACATCCTTTTGGAAGTTCATAAAGCATTGGTACAGAACCAGGAATAACTTCCAATTCTTCTTGATCATCGCTATCGATATCAGGGATTGATCTTCTTAGACCAATAGTATAAGGGTGTAAAGGATTTTTAAATAAATCTTCTACATTTGTATATTCTACGATCTTACCTGCATACATAACGATTACGTTATCTGCCATTTCTGAAATAACACCCATATCATGTGTAATTAATAATACGGCTGTATTTAATTCTTTTTTCATTTTATTAATTAATTTTAAGATTTGTGCTTGAATAGTCACATCTAATGCTGTTGTCGGTTCATCACAAATCAATAATGATGGATTACAAGAAAGTGCCATCGCAATCATGATTCTTTGTCTCATCCCACCAGATAATTGATGAGGACAAGAAGCAAATACTTTTTCAGGCATTGGAATACCTACAAGTTTAATCATTTCTAAAGCACGTTCTTTAGCTTCTTGTTTACTCATTTTTTCATGAGTTAAAACAGCTTCCATAATTTGTTTTCCAACAGTAATAACTGGATTTAAAGATGTCATTGGCTCTTGGAAAATCATTGAGATTTCTTTACCACGAATATCTCTCATTTCTTTAGGAGATTTCTTTAATAAATCTTCTCCTTTATACATAATTTCACCAGCAGTAATTTTACCTGGAGGAGACGGAATTAATTGCATTAATGATAAAGCTGTCATACTTTTACCACAACCAGATTCTCCAACAACTCCTAAAGTTTCTCCTGGTTTGATACTAAAACTTACCTCTTGTACAGCAGGAAGCGCTCCACGATCTGTAAAGAAGGTAATACCAAGATCTTTGACTTCTAATAATTCTTTATTTTCACTCATATCTTTTCCCCTTTTTACGATCTTAATTTTGGATCAAGCGCATCTCTTAATCCATCACCTAACATATTGAACGCTAATACTGTAATAATAATAGCTAAACCTGGAATTACTGAATAGTATGTTGCACTACGAATATATGGTTGTGAAAAACTAATCATTGAACCCCAGCTTGCCATTGGTGCTTTAACACCTAAACCTAAGAAGCTTAATGATGCTTCTGACATAATTGCATTTGGAATACCTAATGTTACAGTAACGATTAATGTTGATAAACAGTTAGGTAATAAATGTTTCATGATAATTCTAAAACTATTTCCACCGCTGACTTTACATGCATCAATGTATTCCATCTTTTTAAGACGCATAACATCCCCACGGATAAGTCTGGCTGTTGAAGCCCAACCTAAAAGACCAAGCGCTAAGTAAAGGTTAATTAAACCTGGTCCTAAAACAAACATGATTGCCATCGCAAATAATAAGAATGGAAAAGATGAAAATACTTGAATTAAAAATGAAATAACAGAATCTACTTTTCCACCATAATATCCGGCACAAACACCCATTGTATACCCAATAACTGTTGCGATAATTTGTGAAATGATACCAACACTTAAAGAAACACGGCATCCATAAATAATTCTTGAGAAAATATCTCTTCCTAAATCATCTGTACCAAACCAATGTTGTCCGCAAGGTTTCATTAAACGATCTGTAAGAACTTGTTTGTTTGGATCATAAGGAGCAATCAATGGTGCAAATAAAGCAATTAAGCATAAAAGAATAACGATGAATAAACATACCATTGCTACTTTATTTTTCTTGAAAATGTTCCAACTGATTGACCAATAACTTTGATATGTTTGATCTTTTTTCTTTTTAAACATTTTATGATGACTCCTTTCCTAAACGAATTCTTGGGTCGACTACTGTATAAAGTAAATCAACTACTAAATACATAATGACACATATAACCGCAATATACATAACGCCACCTTGGACGATTGGTAAATCACGTGTATTAATACTATCTACTAACATTTTTCCAATTCCAGGAATTGAGAAAACTGATTCTACTAAGACAGATCCTGTTAAGATGTTTCCTAAATCAGATCCTGCAATTGTAATAATTGGAATTAACGCATTACGTAAAGCATGTTTAATTGTAACAACCCAACCTTTTAAACCTTTAGCTTCAGCTGTACGGATGTAATCTTGTGATAAAACATCTAACATACTTGTTCTTGTAATACGAGCAATACTTGCTGCATATCTTGTACCTAAGGCAATACCTGGTAAGATAAATGATTTAAAACTATCAATACCTGATAAAGGTAATAAATTAAATTTCAAACAGATAACAATTTGTAAGATGATAGCAATCCAGAATGCGGGAGCTGAAATACCAAATACAGAAATTGTCATTAAAGCTGAATCAACCCACTTACCATGATTAACGGCAGCCACAACACCTACTACTATTCCTAAAACAACAGCTAATATATAAGCAATACCAGCAAGCTTAGCCGTTACTAAAAATGAACTTGTTAAAATATCAATTACTGGTTTATTTTGGAAATAGGATGTTCCAAAGTTTCCTTGAAGCATATTTCCTAACCAGCTGAAATATTGAATATAAATTGGTTGGTCTAATCCCATTTCATGTGTAACACGTGCAATCGTTGCTTGATCAGCGAACTCACCTAACATGATTTCAACTGGATTACCAGGCACAATGTTTAACACAAAGAATGTGATTAACGAAATACAAAAAACGACACCAATAGCTTGTAATACACGTTTTAGTAAATACTTCGCCATATTTTTCCTCCTTTTTCCTACAATAAATATATGGAATGCATTGCTGCATTCCATATATGATTAACACTTATTTAATTTCATTTACTATTTTTTAGATAAATCAATATCAATGTTATATAAATGATAAATTAAGTTTCCTAATTTAGCATTTTTTACATATGGTTTAGCAACAAATTGTAACTTACCATAATATAATGGAATTGTTCCATAATCTTCACGAGATAAGATATAATCTGCTTTTTTGTATAATTCAACACGTTTATCAGAATCATTTGATTCTCGAGCTTCTTTCATTAATGAATCGAATTCAGGATTATTGTAGAATACACCTTTTCCTACAGCGTTTTCTGAATAGTAATAAGTATACATTTGGTTATCAGCATCTGCATATAATGGGAACCAACCAAGAACTGTAGCTTGTAATTCACCAGCAGCTCTAGCTGAAGACCAAATACCTGCATCAATTGTTTCTACATTCATAGTAATTCCTGCTTCTTTTAAGTAAGCTTGTAATGCAGTAGCGATTTTTTCTTCTTTTTGTCTAACTTTGCAAGTAAATGTAGGGTTTGAAATACCTGCATCAGCTAAAACTTGTTTAGCTTTTTTAACGTTATGTTCATAAGTTTTTAATTTGTCATCATGTCCTGGAACACCTGGGTTTAAGAATGATGAAGCTGGTTCAGCAGCACCATTTAATACGGTACTACATAATTCTTTACGGTTAATAGCTAATGAGATTGCTTCTCTAACTGCTTTATTACTTAATACTGGATCATTATCTTTAATTGATAAGAAATATGTACCTAATGGAGTTACTTGAGTAATTTCATCTTTTAAATCACTATCTTTATATTGATCTAATAATGAAGTATCTAAGTCACACATATCAATGTTACCTTGTTCATATTCCATCATTTTTGTACTGTAGTCATCAATATAAACAATTTCTAAACGATCTAAGTTAGGTTTTTTACCATGATATTTTTTATTTGGAACCATTACAACTTTAGTTTGTTCATCATTTTCTTTAATTACATAAGGACCAGTACCAATTAAGTTAGTTCCTTTACCCCAGTTTTCACCAGCAGCAGCACATGCATCAGAAGGATAAATTGAAGCATAGTCCATACCTAAGTTAGCAACAAATGGTGCAAATTTGTAATCAATATGTAATTTAAAAGTGTAATCATCAACTGTTTCAAAACCACTTAATTCAGTAGCTTTACCATCTAACATATCTTGAGCACCAGTAATCATGTTGTACATATATGTATTTGTACATCCTGTTGCTGGTGTAAACATTCTTTCGAATGTATATTTAACATCTTCAGTAGTTAAATCAGAACCATCTGAGAATTTAACACCTTTTTTAAGTGTAATTGTATAAGTTAATCCATCATCAGATACTTCTGGCATGTCTTTAGCAAGAACACATTCTTCTTTATTGTCATCATTCCAACGATATAATCCTTCTAATACGTTGTCAGCAACAGAAGAAGCCCCTGAGTTTGTGTTAGTTTGCATATCTAAACCAACTTTTGGATTAGATTGACCAAAGCGAAATACTTTTTCGCCACTTTCTGTACTTTTGCTTGAGCTTGAACCACCACATCCAGCTAAGGATACAGCCATTGCAGCAACAGCAAGAACAGATAAAGATTTCTTTAATAAGTTCATTTCCCTTTCCTCCTAGTTTTAACAATTCCCTACTTAAACTTTCTTAAAGTACTTTTGTATTATATCAAAGGGCTTTCTTTATTTCAACAGAATGTTGCATTTTTGTATACAATTGAAAACAATTATCTAATTTCATACCTTATTATCATACTTTTTTATGTTTTTTTGCAAAAAATGTTCTTGTTTATGCAAAAAAACAATATCCAATCCATATGGATATTGTTTTTTATTTTAAAGCATACTTGTCATTCCACCATCAATAACAAGTAATTGTCCTGTTGTATAAGTACAAGCGTCACTTGCAAAGTAAATAAGCGCTCCGTTCATTTCACCTTCACGACCAAATCTCTTAAGAGCTACTCTGTTTTTTAAAACAAGAGAACCTGGTGCATCTAAAGCATCATGTGTCATTTCTGTATCATAAACACCTGGTGCAATCGCATTAACAAGAATACCATAAGGTGCTAAATCTCCTGCCATCGCTTTTGTAAGATTAACAACGCCACCTTTAGCCGCAAAATAACTTACTTGAGCAGGTCCAGCTTGAATACCACCAACCGATGAAATATTAATAATTCTTCCATATTTTTGTTTCATCATAATAGTTGAAACTTCTCTTGCCATGAGGAAAACACCTTTTAAATCCGTATCTAAAACTTTATCCCATTGTGCCGTTGTATGATCATGAAGACCACTTGAGTATTCAACAACACCTGCATTATTGACAAGAATATCAATTTTTCCAAAATGATCTACGACAGCATCAACCGCATTTTTAATACTTTCTTCATCTGTAACATCACATGAAACAGGTAAACAATCATGTCCATTTTGTTTTAATTCTTTAGAAAATTCTTCTAATCTTTCTTTTCTACGTGCAAGGATAGCGACATCACATCCTTGTTCACTCAATGCTCTTGCAAATTGTTGTCCAAGTCCACTTGAAGCTCCTGTAACAACCGCTACTTTTCCTGTTAAATCAAAACTAATCATCTTTAGTATCTCCTATTCCATCACACGAATTGCATGATATCCCTCATGAATTGCAGTTAAAATTTTTCTTGGTGCAACAGCATCTCCAATAACAGCAACTTCATCATATTTTTCATCTAATAAATCTTCTAATTGATTATTAGGTCTAAATCCAACAGCATTTAAAACAGTATCACATTCAAGCGTCATTGTTTGTCCATCTCTTTCAAATGTAACACTTGTTGGTGTAATATTTGTTACTTTAGCGTTTGCTTCAACTTTAACGCCACGATCTTTAACCATTTTTCTTAAATGTTGATCATTATTTAAACAATGGTTCGCTGTAAATAAGATATCTGGACACATTTCTACTAATGTCACATCTCCATCTTTTCCAACAATATCACAAGCTGCTTCAGTACCAGCAAGACCAGCACCAATAACAACAACTTTTTTACCAACTGTTGCTTGATGTGTTAAATAATCACTCGCAAGAACTGTTGTATCAATACCTGGAATTGGTGGCATAGCAGGAGTTGAACCAGCAGCTAAAATAACTTTGTCATAATCTCCTTCAATATTATCTTTTGTAATCGCTGTATTTAAATGAATATTAACTCCTAATTTTTGACATTGTGTTTCTAAGTATTTGATTAATTTTAAAACATCCGCTTTAAAATCAGGACCACCTGCAGGCCATAAAGTTCCACCTAATTTATCCTCTTTTTCATATAAATCAACATCAAAACCACGACGTTTTGCAGTAATGGCAGCCATCATACCAGCTGGACCTCCACCAATAACTAATACATTACGTTTTTGACCATTTGGAAGTGGTAAAGCATAGGCTTTTTCTGCATAACATAATGGGTTTACTGCACAATAGTAGTGTTTACCGCTAAATCCAGCAAGTAAACATTCATTACATCCAACACATGGAGCGATATCTTCTTCATGATGTGCTTTGACTTTTTTAGGCCAATATGGATCAGCTAACATTTGATGAGCAAGTCCTACATAATCTAAAATACCATCTTCAACAGCTTTTTTAGCCACTTCAGGATTTTTTAAGTTCCCATCACCTAATACTGGAACACTTACAATATCTTTAATTGCTTTTTGTACATCAAGTTTATATCCTTCTTTACTATAAACAGTTGTAATCGCTTGGAACCATTCTTCATAACATCCTGTATCAACATGTAAAGCATCAACCCCTGCTTTTTCTAAAATTTTAGCCATTTCAATACCTTCATCAATGGTTCTAAAGCCTTCTACTCTTTGATGTGGTGTAAATTTAACAAGTACAGGCATTGTATCAGGAACGTTCTTTTTAATTGCTTCAATACATTCCAATGTAAAACGCATACGATTTTCAAGTGATCCACCATATTCATCTGTTCTATTATTCCATTGAACAGAATGGAATTGATCTAATAAATATCCTCCATACGCATGTAATTCAACGCAGTCTGCACCAGCATTTACAGCAAGTGAAGCACTGTACCCTACTTTTTCTACTAAATAATGAATATCTTCTTTTGAAAAAGGTTTACAAATTAAATTTGGGAACCAGAATGCACCTACACTACCCGCACTATAAGGTGGTGTAAAAGGATCAGTAAATTGTTGACGTCCTAAACCTGGTGATAATTGTACACAGACTTTTGCTCCATAAGCATGACATCTTTCAATTAACATATTTAATCTTTCTACATGATGGAAATCAGAAAGTTCTGTACATGGTCTTGGTTCATATTTTGTCGAAACAACGTTAGCACCTGTAATAATTAAACCAGCGCCACCTTTTGCTCTTTCTTCAAAATAATCAATACCTTCATTACAGTAAGCTCCATCAGCTTCTCCAGTCGTTCCCATAGGTGACATGAAAATTCTGTTTTTTAATTTCATTTTACCTATGTATGTCTTATCAAATAAACTCTTAGCCATTTCCTTTTTCCTCCTCTACCATAGTAAATGTTTATTTAACTCAAGTAAATTATATAACCGTGAAAATAAATGTCAACGCTTTCATTAAATAAAAGTGAATTTTTTAACAAGCCTCTTTGCATTAAATCTATGGTATATTATTTTTAAGGAGAATTTTATGAAAATTACAAAAGAAAAAATATCACAAACAGCTGTTCAGCTTTTTTTAGACAAAGGTTATACCAATGTCACAATTCAAGATATTTGTAATGAATTACATATCACCAAACCAACTTTATATAAATACGTCAATAATAAAGAAGAACTTATTTTAGATCTTTATGATTCAACCATCGATCATCTTGTAAAAGACACGTATAAGCTAGTTGATAGTGATAGTCACTATCAACAATTACTTATTG
>PPYE01107683.1_pt1 | contig 13875 bp, 8 predicted proteins | sample 1559881 | NCBI WGS metagenome assembly PPYE01 (sample SAMN08240022, study PRJNA423297) | Human gut metagenome, whole genome shotgun sequencing project.
GGCGGCTGGCAGCCGCCCACGGGAATCTCACCCCGGCCCATGCTGATGGGTGCGCCGCGCAATGCTTTGAGGGCGTTCAACGCGGGAGTATCGTTAGCTGAACGGAGGTCATGGCCATCTGTGATGCCACACACAGATGCAAACTGGCTGAATCGCTCGCCCAAATCCTCCTTTCCGTGCGGATCATGGCGCGCCATTTGCTGGGCTTTGCTCCGTTTAGGTTCGTTATCCGGTTGCCTATGAAATTTTCAAGGTACAGCAGATCCGCGCTTTCAGGCGCGTGTGATATTTGGCTGTGGATCAGCCAGGAAAGGCTCCTATCGGGTGATAAGAACCCTTCCTCGCGGATGCACGAATGGCCCGTTGCAGAAGCGTGGAAAGGGGGACACGCTCCTGCACGGGCTGCTATGGGTTTTAGGCTGTTTTGTTTACCTTGAAGTCAAGAATCTTGGTAATCAGCTTGGTTCGCATCCTGCATACCTTTTCTTCATCGAGGCAAAGGTGCGGAACACCGTTTTCGTCATACAGGGTTCTGGTTGCCAGAGCCGCAATATAACGCTCATAGTGCTTCAGCACAGCATTGATCGCGTCCACATTGCCGGACGCTGCCGCTTCGATGGTCGAGTAAGGCAGCAGAGATGCAGCGGCATTACTCAGATTGCGCGCCATCTTCAGTAACCTCCATTTCTTTTTTCAATTCCTTGAGGGACTGAGCGCGCTTGTATTGCACGGTGCGGCGTACCATGTCCAGCTTGTCCGCAATTTCCTGATCGGTCATATCAAGGAAATACGCAAGCAGAACAATGTCACGCTTATCATCCGGCAGCACCGTCAGGGCGTTGGCGAGATCTTCGTTTTCGATTGCCACATCATAGCCCTGCACATGAAAATGCGTTTGCTCGGACGGATACTCGTCCAGCACATACATTTGGCGCTCCTGCTCCTCTGACAGCTCCGAAAGGGATACCTCATGGTTGGAACGCCACGCAATATGACGCTCATAATCGCGGGCTTCTTCGCGCAGAACCTTCCTGCAAAAGCTGTCGAACTGATGTCTAACGGTTTTCTTTTGGGATGGTGTCAGCTCCAAGAGTCGTTCACCTCCTCTCATGCACCGAGAGGTCGGCTTTCTTCCCCTTTCGCTTCTATCCCGAATGGAAGGCGCGGTTTTGGCAAAGTTTCGGCAAAAATTTTCAAAAAAATTTTCCAACGGCATAATGAGCCGATGGAAAAAGAAAATATGGTACTTTGAGCAACACAAAGCGGTGTTCAGTCATTACACATCCAGATAGTTTTCTTAGCGGCATAACATGACCAGGACAATCATTTCCTTAACTGAATCAGTCGCCGTTACTCCATGTCGCTTGCGTGCTGATCCGTCGATGCTTGAAATGTCCGAACAAACGGCTTTGTTGTAAAAAAATAAAATCTGTGCTAAAATCTATCTGATCTCCGGGAGGTGATGAGCGATGTATACAGTGGCGGTCTGCGAAGATCAAAAGGATACGAGGGAGGAAGCTGCGGCACTGTGCGGCGAAGTCCTCACCGACCTGGAAATCGAACATCATATCGCTGCATTTTCCTCGGCAGAGGAACTGGAAACGCAGCTGCTGACCGGCGACCGGTTTGACCTGCTTTGCCTGGACATTCTCATGGACGGCGAGAGCGGCATGGAGCTTGCGAAAAAGCTGCGCATGACAGATGACCGTACCAGTATTCTGTTCCTCACAGGTAGTTCGGAGTATCTGAAAGACGGCTACGAGGTCCGACCGATTCAGTATCTGTTCAAGCCGGTATCGAAAGCGGAACTGAAACGAGCCATTGAAACCGACCTGCGGCTCCATCACCGACCGAAAACCTTTTCCATTAAGGTGGGCGGGCGCATGGCGGTGCTGCCGCTGGAAGACATTCGCTATGTGGAGAGCCGCGACCACAGGAGCCTGTTTCATATGGAAAGCGGGGAGCAGTTTTACCCTCTGAGCCTGACCGAAATCGAGGGAAATCTACCGGCAGAGCAGTTCTGCCGCTGCCACAACAGCTTTCTTGTGAATCTGGCGTGTGTGCGGGAAGTCAGCAGCCGCACTGTTTCCCTTGAACATTTGAAACTGCCCATCGGGCGGAAGTATGCCGAACGATTCAGGGAACAGTTTGTGCGATATCTGAATGAGCGATGAAAAAACGGACGTATGGGAAGTCTCCCCATGCGTCCGTTTTTTTGTTTTAAGGCAGCTTGAGGGCGGTCATGACTGTGAAACGCTCCGCATTGTAGCTGACGGAAAGGGTGCTGCCGTATTTGGCAGCAATCCTGCGCATTTGAATTAGTCCGTAGCCGTGGTCGGCAGATGCAGTCTTTGTGGTCAGCAAATTGTTCTCCTCGTCGAGGGCAACCACACCGCTGAATGTGTTCTCGCAGCGGATGGCAAGGTAGCCTTGGCGAATTTGCAAGGAACAACGAATTTCCCGCGGCTTGCCCGATGGTGTTCCGGCTGCGCCCTCCGCGGCATTGTCCAGCAGGTTGAAGAGAAAGCTGCACAAGTCATCCTCATCAATAGACAGCTCGGCAGGCAACGGAGCCGTTGCATGGAAGGCAGCGCCAATCTCTTTCGCCTTGGCTACATAGCGCTGCAAAACGGTGTTGACAATGAAGTTCGCCGTATAATGGAGGGGTGAAAGCTGCTCCAACTGGTCATCCAACTGCGCAAGATATTCCGTCAAACCTTCGGTATCCCCCTTGCGCTGCAAGAGCGACAGCACGGAGATGTGGTTTTTCCACTCGTGGCGGAAGGCCGATACATTCCGAAGGGATTCTTGGGCTTGCTTGTATTGCTCCTGTGCCTGTTGGCTGCGGCTTTGCAGGGCTATCATCTGCCGCTGGCGGGAGAAGGCGGTGCGGATGAACTCCGCCACCACCTGTGCCGCGCAGAGAAGGCCTGCCACAGTACACAGCAGGGTATATAGAGCCGTGGGGCTGCCGTAGAGCAGGGAGGTGATGGGATTGCTCAGTGGATAGAGATATTCCACGCCCACGAATCGGCTGACGCACCACGCGGCAAACAGCACGCCTGCAACACCACAGAGGCAGAGGCTTGTCCGGCGGAGCATCCGTTCATGAGAGAGCAGCATCAAAAGAACCGTCAGCAGGAACAGACCAAAGCCAAGCCAGTCCACCAGCCTGCCGGAAAACAGAGTGACCGACGTAAAGCACCGCAGGGCCGAGCACAAAATGTGCGCCGCCGCTCCGATCAACAATATCCGGCGCTTCCAACCATGCAGGGAAATAGCCAGAAAGCAGAACAGCAGGTCAATATAAATGAGACAGATCCAGGCGGTCAGGCTGCCCGTTGTATCCAATCCGGCAGAAAGTGCGAAGAATGAGCCGCATGTCACAGGCACCGCCGCCAGTAGAAAATAGCCGCTCAGCGGCAGCAGTTTCCACAGATACGGCCCCGTCTGGGCGCTGAAAAGGAAAACCAGCAGCAGGAAAAGCGCCAGTATGACCTGTGCTGTGATGGCCGCCATGGGCCAGACAATGCTGGAAACAGCGGTCACAGAGTCGGAAAAGCGACTGACCAGAGATGGGAAAGCAGGGTAAAGTAAACCGTTGAGGGCTGTGCCGTAGGTGACGATCCGCAGCGTCTTCCCGGCGCAGTCTATAGGAAGCGGGATGCGCAGATCGTCATAGGAAATGCTGCTGAAATCCACATCTTCCAAAAAGGCATCCGCACGGTTTTCTTCGTTCGGAAAGTCAGTGTAGAGCAGTTCACCATCCAGAAACACCTGTATCCCCGCACCAAAGCCAAAAAATTGCAGCAGATCCCGTTGACCAGGTTCCTCCATGACCCGCTCCGCCGCCACCGGGCTGTCTCCGTCCACCGGAATACCATCCAGATAGCCGCCTAAGCCAAATACAGGTTCCACCGGACCGCTTTCTGTCTCAAAGGTCCAACCGTTCCGGTTCGTCTGTGTGCAGTTCAAAAGAAGCGATGTCTGCATCCTGTCCGGCTGAGACAGGCGGAACAGGCAGAAGACCGCTGCAGCGGCAGCAAGGATCAACAGAGTGGCTGCGGGCCAGATCTTTCTGTGCTGAGGCTCCATGATACCGCCTCCTTTCCTGTTTGCCATTGTAACAAAGTGTGTTCCTCTGCACAAGCGGCAAAGGCCCCTTTTTCCTAAACGACACGAATTTGCCCCTAAACAACACAACACAGCACGGTATGGGAATGGTAAAATAAAAGTGTAACATCATGCTGTGGAGGGGCTTGCGTGCAAAACCCTCTCAGGCGTGCGCCTGAGAGGGAGGCGTACTTTCCGCACATCCAATTAAAAAATGAGGAGGGGTATTGGATGAGGAGAAAATGGAACCGGTTTGTGGCCGGACTGCTGAGTATCGTCCTGCTGGTAACGATGCTGCCCATGGAGGTACTTGCCGCAGGCAACGGCGGCAGGGCGGAGCAGCCCAGCCAGACAATGCCATTTCAGGATGTAAAGTCCTCGGACTGGTGTGCCAAAGCTGTGGAGTACGTCTATTCCCACGGCATATTCAACGGCACCTCAACTGCCACCTTTAGTCCCAGCGGCACCATGACCCGTGGAATGTTCGTTACGGTGCTTGGGCGTATGGCCGGTGTAAATCCAGATGATTACAGTGGAGAGACGCCGTTTTCTGATGTGCCGCAGACGATGTACTACGCCCCCTATGTGCAGTGGGCGGCGAGGCACGGCATCACAGTAGGCACAGGTGACGGAAAATTCTCTCCCGATGCGTTTATCAACCGGGCACAGATGGCAGCATTCTTCGTGCGGTATTTTGAAGCGTTCCAAGTGGACTATGCGACCGGCGCAAATGTCACCACTACGCCTGCGGATCTGGAGCGTACCCCCGCCTACGCACAGGATGCTGTGCTGAAGCTCTGGAAACAGGGACTTTTGAACGGTGACGGCACACGCTTTGCCCCCGAAGGCAATGCTACCCGTGCCCAGATGGCGACGCTGTGTATGCGTGCGGACGAGGCGGTGGAGATTTGGTATTCAGCACCCGGCATCGTGGGGCGTAAATCGGGTGAGACACCCCAGAAGGAAGATCAGAGCAAGCCGAATAGCGGCAGCAATTCCTCCGGCAGCAGTTCCTCTGGCGGCAGCTCTGGTGGAAGCGGCTCCGACAGCACAACGCATACCATCACGCTACATCTGCCCGATGGAACAACTTCCACCTTTACACAGTCGACCTCTGCGCTTTCCATTGCCAATCTTCCCACACCTTCGGCAGCGGGGAAAGCCTTCGTCGGCTGGTACTATGATGAAAACTATAACAAGGCCGTTGCCGACGGTGATCCGCTCAGCGAAAATCTGTCCCTTTACGCAAAGATGGTGGACTACGATGCAATCGAGGGCGTGGAAACACCGACTTACGCCGGAGCGACGGACGCAGGGCCGGACTTTAAGATCATCATCAAAAGCAATTCTTCCGAGACCGATTTGACGAACAAAATCAAGCTGATCGGCACGGAGCAAGAAGTGAGCGGCCCAAACGGTGATCCGATCACTGTTGTCGGCAGCGTCAGGAACAATAACGATGGCACCTACACCGTTGCGCCACCCACAGACGGATGGGCAGAGGGCGGCACTTATAAGGTGGTACTGGAGGATAACAGTCTGTACTTTAACGGCGAAGCGTCCTCCGTGCGGGAATACCACTTCACCGTGAAAGTGGGCGATCCGGTGCTGAATTGGCACCTCAGAGAAGAGGTCAAATCCATTCCGGCAGCCGCCATCGGCAATGCTACCCAGAACGGCAGACGGGTCAAGGCACTCAGTATGCCGGTCGCTGCCCTTGACAGCAGCGGCGCGGCTATGGATGCCGTCTCCGACAGCACAGGCAGCTTTGTTTACGACGGCAACTTGGCAGTCGGCGACACCGTGGCCATTTATGAGGGGACCGCGCCCGAAGAGCGTGTGGCGGTCGGAACCACTGACGCCAACACCGGCGATGTTTCCTATGTAAAAATCACGAAGGTCGACAAGACAACCAATACCTATTCTTATCAGTCCGCCGCGGTGGAGGATGTTTTGTTCGTTCCCGATGTGCTGCCGGTGAAGGCAAGCCGTAAAACGGCTAAGGAAGAGAACCCGTCCGACGACTATACCATCCTCGTTCCCGTGGAGGAGCTGACCTTTACCGCTGCATCGGGTGTGGGAAATCTGGACGAAAACACCACCGTTGATGTGGGGGATTTCCTTGCGTTCTATATGGGCGAAAGCTATGAAAACGCAGAGTCCAATGGATACGGCCGCATCACGGCGGTGGACTATACCACGGATGAACTCGGTTCTGACTATTATCAACTCACCTATACCGATGCCGCTAAAGATGATGTGCTCTCCTCCATGGATGTGGACACCACTGACCCCATCAGCGGCGATGCCATGCTGCATGATGTTGACACCCAAAAATTGGAGAAGCAGATCGCCCGTCAAGCCGTAGAAAGTGGCTTTGCCCAGACTGTGGCGGACCGCATTTCCGTGGCGATAGACGAGATGGATCTGAGCGGCCTGACGGCAGGTGATGAGATTGACCTGCGTTCCATCGACATCGACCAGGAGGGCGCTCTCGGCATTTCTACCCTATCCTTGAATGATGCAAGAGGCTCCGGCGCTGTCTCACCGGCGAGAGCAAAAGCCAACGGTGGAGGCAAGACCAGTGTGAAGGTCAAAAGCGCTCGGATTACAAAGGAACTGCAAAACTTTACGGATGCGTCCGGAAACCCGCTGTCCGGCGTGCGCCTGGAATTGCAACTGGAGGTCACGAAAGAGGTCGAAAAAGACGGCGGCAGCATTGTCATCACCGTCACACCTACCTTTATTCAGGAGCTGAAACTGGATCTGAGCACCCACGGCAAGCTTGTTTGGAAACACAAGTTCATTTTCTACTGGATCAGCGATGTGTATCTGGAGGCTGGTCTGAATGTTTATACCTACACCGCCATCAACCTCGACGCCACCGTTGTTTCTCAGGGCGAAAAGGACACCGTGACGAAGGTGAAGGACTTGGTGGACAAACTGGGAAAGAAACTGGATGCTTTGGAAGGCAAGGACACCGGCGGCGAGCGCGAAGAAATTGACACTTCCAAGCTCAGCTTGCAGGAGCTGTACAACAGTATGCTGGAGTTGGACAGCAACTGGGTGGAGTTGTACCGCAAACAGATTTTCAGCATGAAAAAGACCGTGGCAAAAATCATCAAGTTTGAGCTTACGGTAGACTTTGTGGTCGAGCTGAACATCCGAATGGCCATGGGTATGAACTTCAACTATACCAATGCCAAGCGATATGTGTTCGGCGTTTACATCTTTAAGCACAGGACCACCACCCGCACCTACAATCTTGTGAACGAGCAGTACAATCTGCGCCTGTACGCGATGGGTGCGGTGGGTCTGCGAGCCGGTGTGGAAATATGGCCCAGCGTCAGCCTCATATCGCGGAAGGTGGCCACGGTGGGCATTGTGGCCAAATTGGGCGCATACTTAAAAGGCTACGGGTATGTGCTGTATGCGCTCCACTATGAGGTAGGGAAACCAAAAACCTCCAACGCCTCGGGCGCGCTGTATGTGGAAGTCGGCATGTTCATGGACATCAGCGCCAACCTCTCCGCGTTTAAGGGCAAGGTTTCGTGGACGCCGGAGATATACACCGATGAAACGCCTCTGTGGTCGGCGGGCAGCACCCACGCCATCACGGCATTTGAGATGAAAGATGCGGACGGCGAGGGAGACACACCGACGGTTTATCTGAAAAACGGCGGCCTTGATGTCGTTTTGCCCCAAACGGTGCAAGCGCTGACCGGCTTTGACCTCACAACGGGCAAAGACCGCACCGAGACGTATGATTGGAACAAGTTTGACATCAGCTTTGACGATCCCCGCTTTACTACCTATCACACCGGCCCCAACAGCGGCAATTATAGTCAGCAGTATGTGAAACTGAATCTCTCCGACTGGCAGAACTGCAACGAGCCGGAGATCGACTGCGTGATGACGCTCACCTACAAAGGCTCCGACCTGAGCTTTTCCACCACCCCGGTGCAGCTCAAGGTCAAGGTCCATTGGGACCGCCTGAAGGACGGCTATCCCATCCACGAGCTGAGTAGCACCGGCGGTTACATCGGTTGGGAGCAGCGGAAATTCCGCGAGCCGCTCAATCTGAAAACGCCCGACCGCACCGGCTATGAGTTTACGGGCTGGACGTATTATCTGCTGAAAAACGAGAGCAACATCTTCTCTTATACCGAGGCAGATCGGTATGACGGCACCACCATGCCGGAGAGCGCATTGGTAGCGGTGGCAACGTTGGAGCCCCAAACCAACATTCCGTACACCCTCAATTTCTATTTGCAAAACGAGGACGGAACCTATCCCGAAACGCCGACCAAGAGCGTGGTTCATTATGGCACCGCCGACAACTACTTTGTGCCGGATAAGGCCCTTGTGCCGGACGAAATCGGCTACCGCCACCCCGGCTATGCGGGCATCCACATCCGTCCGGACGGAACGGGCGGGCAGCACTACTATTACAGCCGCACACCCTTCACGCTCACATTAAGAAACGATGGTCAGGTAAGCACTGTGCCCTATCGCTATGGCGATCAACTTGACCGGCTGAACGATGCCCCTACCCGCCTTGGCTATACCTTCGGCGGTTGGTATGAAGATGCAGCATACAAAACTCCGTGGAGTGGAACGACCATGCCTGCCGCAGATATCACCCTCTACGCCAAGTGGGTGCCGGATAACATCAACTATTTCCTTGTGCTCCGCAAGGAGGGCGCAGACGGCAAGTGGTCGCAAACAACCGAGACCCGAACCGGAGAAACGGACGAAACAGTTACCATCAATCCGGCGGAGTTCCTTACGGAGGCGGAGAACGACACCTATGACATCCCTGAATCGGTGAGCTACACCGTCAGCGCGGAGGACGGCGGAACGGTTTCCATCAGCTACGCCCGCAAGCGGTACAGTCTGACCTATGACTTGAACGCCGAGGACGCAGATTGGGTTTCGAAACCCGGTGTTAAATCCTATCGTCTGGGCGCTGCGCTCAAGCTCCTGACGCAGAGCTATGTGACGAGAGCAGGTTACACCTTTGATGGTTGGTACACGGATGCAAACTGCACGACTGCGTTTACTGCGACCACCATGCCCGACCATGATGTCACCCTCTATGCCAAGTGGACAGCGCAGGGCGGGATCTCCTATACTGTGGAGCATTATCAGCAGAATGTGACGGACGATGAATATACCCTTACGGACACGGAATCCAAGACCGGTGCTACGGGTCAGCCTACTGCCGCCGAAAGTAAGCCCTACCCCGGATTTACCGCGCAGAGCTTTGAGCAGCAGACTGTCAATGGCGACGGCAGCACGGTGGTCAAGGTGTATTACACCCGTAACGAGTATACGCTGACCTATGACCTCAACGGCAACGATGCAAGCTGGACGGATAGCGCAGAAAACAAATTCCACACTGATCGTTATGGCGCGGCTGTCACCGCCCCGAGCGCCAATGACCTGAGCCGAGCGGGTTACGCCTTTGGCGGCTGGTACACGGACAAATCGTGCTCAAGCGAAAATGAGTTTACCGCAGCCACCATGCCTGCGGAGAACATCACCCTGTATGCCAAGTGGAACGCGGGGCAGGTCAACTACACCGTAAACTACTATCTGCAAAACGTGGACGGCACGACCTATCCGGATACGCCTTCTGAAACTGTGACCGGTTCCGACGAGACTGGTCAGACCGTGGATGTGCAGAAGTCTTACGAGGGCTTTACACCGAAATCCGATACACCCTCTTCTATCACCCTCCAAGCCGACAGCGCACAGAATGTGGTGAATCTCTACTATACCCGTAACCGGTACATACTGAGTTTCAGCCTGGGCGACGGAGTAAGTCTGGACGAGGGTAGCGCCCCTACCGGCGGAGACACCTACTACGGCGCGGAAATTTCTGTAGGCATGTCGAATGCCAAGCGCACCGGCTATACCTTTGCCGGTTGGTATGAAGATGTGGAATACACAACTCCGTGGAGCGGGATGACTATGCCTGCCCGTGACCTCACCCTCTACGCCAAGTGGGATACCATGACCTATTTCCTCCGCTTCGACTGGGACGGCAATGTGCCGCTGAGAGACTGGCTGCTTGACAATGGCGGCAAGCTGCTCACGGCTGAGTACGATGAGGCGAATTATGAGTATATCAACGCCAATGACCACGGTATTCCCTATATTGATGTAACTGTGGAGTACGATCAGGTCTTTACCCTGCCCACCGATATTCCCGGCGTCGAATATTTCGGCTATTATCAGGAAGAGCGGAACGAATGGGGGAATCCTACCGAAACTTTTGTAAAAGTGGAAGATACCGAACTAACCCAAATGGCCGCTGAACAGGGAGCCATCGTCAAGGTCGGTGTCCAATGGAAATCCGAAACTGATAGCAATGGCACAGAGCTGCTCTATAATGCCAACGATTTTCTGACTAAGGTCGTGCAGGATTACTCCTCTGAGGCAGCAAGCTACGCACTGGGCGTTGATTTGGATCTCTGCTATGCCGATACGACGCGCACCGGTGACATTGTCGGCGGCATCACATTCGATGGAAACAATCGCACGATCTACCATGCAAAACGCGGCGAGGCGGCTCCCAACCAATCCGTGGGCACCATCTACGGCTACGGAGATAACGTGACGGTGAAGAACCTGACCATCGACGGCATGACGGTGGATTACACGGCTACTGTCAGTAGCCCCAACGCGTATCATGCTTTCGGCGCTCTGGCGGGCTTTGTGGGCGACAGGTTCACGGCGGAAAACGTGACGGTCAAACATGTGACCATGAAACTAAACCTGCTGGGCGAGGAAGGGAATGCTTATATCTCCGCCCACCTGCTGCCTGCGGAGTGCATCGGCGGACTTGTCGGCTATGCCAAGGGCACCGTGACTTTGACTGGCTGCAAGGTGGAGGATATGACCGTTAATGTCACCGATAAGAATGACAACGGCGGAACGCAGTTCCTGATTGGCGGACTCATCGGCTATGCGGATGCGCTCTACACGCCGTATGACGCAGAAGGAAATTGGGCCGACAATGACTATCGCGGCAACGGCAGCGTGACCATCACCGGCTGCAAGGTGGAGGATATGACGGTCAACAAGAATCATGCGGCCGGTGCGTCGGTCGGCGGTTTCCTCGGCGGCATCGGAAAGCGCGTTGTTTCGAAGACCGGAACAGAATACTCTGTGACAACCAACATCGATGCTACCAACACATTCCCCGAAGGATTTGAAAACATCGGTAAAGAACTCACAATAAACGATTCCACTGCCAGCAATTCCGCGGCGCGGTCGCTCGATGCCATGCCCGCTGCTGCTTTCGAGGATGAGTCCGACGAGGAAAACACTGCGGCTTGAGCCACGCATCACGAACGCACGATCACACAGAGGAGGGCAGGCAAGCGTACAATCACTTTACCTACCGCACCTACAAGAAAGATGGAGAAGCCTGCACAGGCCACTACATCCGGGAGTACGTTCTGAATGAGATCGTACTGGAGGACCTGCACCGGGTGACGAGTGCGGCGCGGGAACATCCGGAAAAGTTCGCCGCCTACATTGGCAGCAAGCAATCCGCCGAGCTTCAGCGAGAGATCCGCAGGCAGGAGAAGAAACTGGCAGATACGGAAGCGGAAAGCTGAACTGGACGCGATTTTCAAAAAGCTGTATGAGGACAGTGTGCTGGGCCGCATTACAACAGAGCAGTTCCAGATGCTGTCCGGCAGTTACACGGAAGAACAGAACCTCATCACTGTCGGCATCTCACAGAAAGAGGACGAGATCCAGCGCCTGCGGGAAACGGCGATTGGAACGGACAGCTTCCTCGACAAAGCGAAGCGGTATACGGATATCACGGAGCTGACGCCGGAACTGCTGCGGCTGTTTATTGAGAAGATCGTGGTTCACGAGAAAGAGGTAAAGTGGTCTAAGCACGCGCCGCAGACCGTGGAGATCCACTACAACGGCATTGGCTATGTCGGCAGCGGCCAGCTGGATGTGGAAGAAACGATGGAAGCACCGGACCCCCTACAAACCCAGGAAACGGAAGAACCCCGGCAGGCATCGTAGATACGATGACCTGCCGGGGTATCCCAGGAATCACTTGTTACCCCTGTCAGGGGGGAACAAAAGGTAAAACTTTTTTACTCTGCGTAGTACCTCGGTCTACTGATAGATGTAAAGCCCTCCAGACCAGTAACGACCACATTGTTATAGCCGCTGGCGCAGTGGATGATCAGCAGCTCTCCGTTTGCGTCCCTGCCGCCAACGATGCCCACATGGGAATTATCCGGGTAGAATACCAAGTCACCGGGCTGTGCATCCGCCCACGAAATATTGGTACAATGGCTGTGCTGCATCGTGGCCCCGCCGCCATGGCCGATAACATAGCTGCCGTCAGACTGATTGAAGAAAACCCAATCCACAAAGCCGCTGCAATCCAATCCGTAGGGGCGGTAGGTCCCCGTGGTGGAGCTGCCTGCCGCCGTGACCTGCCGCAGCTCGCCCCACCGGACGTCCCAGCCAATTACGAGAGATTTTCCTCCCCAAAAATAATTCACCTTGCCGACAAGAGAACAGGCGGTGCGTACCACCGCCTCGCGCTCCGGCGACAGACCCTCCGGCAGATCGCGGAGCAGCACCGCCGTGTCCCCGCTGACGGAGTACACATCCTCAATCAGCTCCCGCAGGAGGTCGCGCTGCTCCAGCAGCTCCTCCAGCGCCGCAATTTGATTGCGGTTGAAGTGATACGCGGTTTTCATTTCCTCTGCCGTTTTTGCGGTAATGGTGATATAGAGGTTTCGCTCCGTCCAGCCATCGTCATCACCGCTGCCGGGGTGGTTGATCGTTTCCACCTCCGTTGCGATTGCGGTCATGTCCCAAAAGACCGCTTTCAGGCGAGCGATGCGGTCGGCATCCATGGTGGCCACGTCCGCGGCGTCCGCATCGTTACTGCCTGCCACCTTCACCGCGAACGCCGCCAGTACCTCCACCCAATCGGCGGCTTGCCCGTCAACGGAGATGGAATCATAATCATCTGCCGTTTGCAGGGCTTCCAGCCGCTCATTGAACTCATAATTGACCTGCGCCACCGCAGCGGAGAGCGGCACAACGCCCGCCTCCCGGCTCTCGTTGGAAAAGAGGATGCCGAAGGGGGACGCCACGATTGACGCCACGAGGATCACCGTCAGTATCAGCACCAGCACCACCGCACCGCCGCCTGCCGACAGGATCGAGCTGACCGCAGACGCCACTCCTTTCCCGATTTCTTTCACTGCCTGGACTGCCACGCTGCCCAGCTTTTTGGAAGCCCTTCCGCCGCTCTGCGCGGGTGCGCGTGGCCTTGGTCATGGCCTGTCCGCTCTTGGGGGCAGGACTGCCCTTGGCCGATGCCCCCGAATTGCCTTTCTGCGGAGTGGTCATTGTACCTCCATGGTCGGACGGTGGAGGTACAATGTGCCGCTCTGCTGTTCTTTTCTCGGCAAGGTTCCGCCGATAGGCGGCTTTTGCGTCCTGTATGGCTCTCTGCCGCCCACGCTCCTGCGGGGCGGCATTTGCGCTTTTTGGACCTCCGCAATTTTGCGGAGAAATGGTCCGGTTTCCGACTTCATCTCGTGCAGCGGTTTGTACCGGAGAAAAGGCATATTCCATCGGTGTGTCGATGAAAACACTTTCCGAACCGATCGCCCTATCTGGTGTTTCTGCTGTGCTATGAGTTCTTATCGCATTCTCTTTACCCTGTCTCAGCTTTCCTCGGTAGTGCTTTATCATGCG
>PPYE01320950.1_pt1 | contig 13873 bp, 11 predicted proteins | sample 1559881 | NCBI WGS metagenome assembly PPYE01 (sample SAMN08240022, study PRJNA423297) | Human gut metagenome, whole genome shotgun sequencing project.
TATATGGTATGGCTATAAAATCAATATTGCCTATACCATATTTTTTGAATATATCTTTTTCAATTTCTTTTATTTCACCTATAATCTTTATATTCCATTTTTTTATAGAATGGGTATTGTTAATTATATTTTCCAGGTCTTTAAGATTGTTTTTCAAATATGTCTCCAAAAAAAATGATGAAATTTTGTAACCTAAAAAATCAAAATCACCTATGTGATCTATATCAAAAACATCAAATCCTTTTTGTCCAATAACTCTTTGAATGAAAGGAATTATACCAAATTTTGGTAATATGAAAATGTGTTTATAAAAATGGGGTAATACATCACATGCCTTAATTGTTGCTGTTACAATTATTCCCATAGATACTATTATATCACATTTGACTATTTCTAATGCTGATCTTATATCTTTAACTTGTATATTCAAATCAGCATTATATATTTCTCCGACCCCACCTATGTTATTCTGAAGTTCAAGAAAATATACTTTAAACCCATTATAAACAAGTAAATTACCTAACGAAAAGAAACGATCTTTTGTGTAACCTAGGGGGATAATGACTAAAATTGACTTTGAATCTTTTATTGTGGAAGATTCTAAATTTGTTATGTTCGCATTACTTTTGACATTTTCAATAGGTAAAGTTGCCAACTTGAACTTTAAATTATCATTCATATTATTGTCTTTTTATAATACACTTCTTGGGAATTACATTTTGATATTCTTACAGACTTCAACAACATAGATTCTCTTTTGATCCCTTTTACAATGTTCTGCAACGTTGGTTCAATAAACTTCTCAGGATCATAATTAGCATAAAATAATGCTTTTTTCACCATTAATGAAACTGCAAATTTAGCGCATGATATTTTCGTGCCAATATCATGTGTTAAGCCATTTAATACAAGTACATCAGAATTTTTATTTTTGAAAGCTTGTTTGAGCTTAAAAACATCTTGCAAATTGACATATTCATCTTTATCTGCAGCAAGTATATACATTGGATTGTCAACTAACTTTGCATAACCTATCATATCCTCAAAATTGGAATAATTTGCTTTTTCAATAGCCATTATAAAATTCTTGGCTTTTATTTTACATCCAAATCCATATTGATAACAAGGTAATTTTTCATCCGTTCTATACCTTTTTACATCACATTTAATAACACGTGTAACAGTGTCATCAGGATGGACCGCCGGAACTAAGGAAATAAGACCTTTAATCCATGAATTTTTTGACATGAATTTTAAAGACGCTGGATATGATATGCTTATTGATATAATAAATGTTGGTAAAGATTTGTCCAATATGAAATTATCAAAAGCGATTATGACATCTTGGTCAAGTTGTTGTAGTGAAAAATCTTCCATATCTCCTGAACTTAATCCTACGTGATTTCGAGGATCAAACCTATAAACATTAAAATTATTAAGTCTAAAATAATGAGCTATTAGAAAATTATCATGTGTTGTCTTTCCAAATGGAGACATTATTACAACATTTCCTATTGGTTTTTCAACGTAATCTTCCTGTATAAATAGAAAATTATTATCTCCAAGAAGTTTTTTATAGACATTAGTTTCAAACATTTTATTATAGATTTGAATTTATACATACTGTACAAATATATAATCTATTTTTGAATCACAAGATTTATATTTGTATAATATAATTGAAAAATAGTCCAGTAAAATAATTGAAAAGTATACCACTTAGTGTCTCGGCTGAGATTGTTTAAATATATTTATTCCTCATTAGATTGTAACATTTTTTGAGTTTATTTAACACAATAAAACTGTCCTTTCATGTTAATCAGATACGCTTTATGAGTTAGCCTGTCTACAATTGCCGCTACTAAGACCTTATCCTTGACGATCTCCCCCTACCTGCTAAAAGCCAGATTTGTAGTAATAATAGTTGTTTTCTTTCCTGCTCTGAGCGATAAATGATTAAATAATAGTTCCCCGCCTTCTTTATCGCAACTGACATATCCGAACTCGTCGCAGATGACCATATCATACCTTTGGAAGGGTAGCTCGAGCTGGCGTAGGCTTTTCTGGGAGCGGCATTCCCTGATTTGTGTAAGCGGCGCGGTACGGAAAAAAAGACCGTACAACCCTCCAGGCAGGCTTTAATACCGAGCCCTATGGACATATGCGCCTTGCCTGTTCCCGAGTTGCCGCAAAATACGATATTTCACTCATCCTTGATAAATTCCAACGTTTCAAGTTCCGGCAGTGCTGTTTGTGCATCCTTAGGCAACTCTTCCCTTACCAGTTCCGGCAGGTATTTTAGTTCAGGGAATCCGGCTATCCTGATACGCTGCTTGCGGCGTGCCTCGATACGCATGTCCATTTCCTTGGTTAAGAGCTGGCATATCAATGCCCGGTATGACCAGTTTTCATCGGTTGCCAAGGTGGTAAAGTCATCGAGTTCATCCCGCAGGACAGGCAACTTAAGCTCTTTGGCATAGTTAAACACTTTTTCTTTTTCGTTCAGATTTTCCATTTGCATACTATTTATATTAAATACTTCTTGTCTCATAGCTGATTCTTAATTTTTGGTGATGATTTTTATATTGTTCTCTGTATCTATTATGCGTGACAGATCCATCAGTATCCTCATGGCTCCGTCTTCAATCAGGGCAGAGCCGCTCTTATGGCTTTCATCCAGATAGATGGGTTCATCCATCGCCAGGGGCTCGTCATTGACATAGAGCATGGTTTTGATCTGGTCTGCCGATATACTTCTCAGACCTCGTGCCTTTAATGAAGTGTATGCTTCTATTATGTCGTTATTACTAAAATCGTTCTCCCTGGCATACTGTAAAAGGAAGACAAAATCCCTGGCCTTATCCGTAAAATGTTTATTAAAAAGAGCCTGTATATTGGAAGGCATTTGCTTTAGGGCTAAGGAACCGCTTAATGCCCCCGGCTTGCGAAGTAGTGTAGTCAGGTAATGCTCCAGTTTTATCGACCAACCTTTCCCTGGGGAGTAGATACGCTGGTGTACAGCTACCTTGTCATTATTATAGAGGACGACTATTCTTTCAGAGTATATCTTAACGGTAAGGATCTTACCAACCAAGGTATCGGGAACTGAGTAATGGGAGCATTTCATGCATATAGTAGACCATTTGTCTACTTTATACTCGGCCACTTCAAAGCATCCCATTTCATTTGTATATGGCTTTAATGCGGCAAGGGCTACGGCAAGGGATTCTGCCTTACCCTCAGTAAAGGCACTTCCACTACGGGTATTAATCCTCTGACAGGTAGCCAGCAGATGCTGCTGGGCATCATCCAAGTTCTCAAAATGCAGATTGATACTAAAAGCCTTGCGCCTGACATATTCTACAGAACGTTCCACATGCCCTTTTTCCCATCCTGCACGGATATTACAGAAACGGTAATGATACTGGTAGAAGTTACTCATGCGAAGCAGGGCATCTGTGGGCTTCTTTTCCACTCCGGCAAACTCTTTGATAGCCACACGCATATTATCATAAACCATTATGGCAGGAACTCCTTTTACCTGGCGGAAAAAGTTACGGTGACTCTCCTAAAGGCAAGTGTGTTTTGATGACGGAACAACCAGGCATAACGACCGTTGCTATGGCTCAGGGTAAAAACAGCCATGTACAAACGTTAAAGCTTACCATCCAAATAAAGTTTAGCTTCGCCCCAGTCAAACTCACAGGACTCTCCCGCAGGATAATAGCCCCGTATAAAAGCTTCCCCGGACTTAGGCTCTTGCTTCTGCTTAGCATAAGAAGCTATGTATTTACAAACACTCGGATAACTGATGTGGAAGCCCTTATACAAAAGCATTTCGTAAATGTCCTATCCTCGCATATACTGCTTTTTAAGACCCATGGCACGTTTACGGGCATTCTTCTCAAGGCAGTCATCTATTAAGTCCTTTAGGCTATCGGTAATAACCCGCCGCTGGCGATTGGAGCTGTTATAACGGGGTGATGTGGTTAAGATGGTTTCCAAAGAACTTTCCGGATCAGAAGTCTTTAGGGCTGATTCATACTTACAGATGACTTTGTGTACCGTTTTGCGGCTGATTGACAGTTCTCTGGCTATAGCACGTTTACTGTAGCCCCAGGTACGGTACATGTGTATAATTGTTTGTTTTTCCACCATTGTTATCATTTATCCCGGATGAAGCAACATATCAAGTCTTTATTAATGTTTTATGGTATTTTCTACCCTGCCTGCTTTGAAAAAAGTGGTACCCATTGGTCCAAACGCTTTGTGAAGTGGCTCTCAGAGGAAATACCTTTTTCTACCCCTCAGGGCAAAGAGGCTTTATCGTTGCTTGTGAGTTCTGCTACTGAACAAAGTAAGTTGCTATTGGAAGCAACTCGTAAAATAAGGAAGTTATCGCTCACAGTCGATTATCAAGAACCTTTGCGACTAATCAGGACAGTTCCAGGGGTTGGATTTATTACCGGGATGACTTTTCTTACAGAAATAGAAGATATCGGTAGGTTCTGCTCTTCGGATAAGCTGGCCGGATATATCGGGTTGATACTTACCTCGCATGCCAGTGGAGAAAAACAGGGTAAGGGAGAAATGACTTTTCGTGGACAAGCCCGAATAAAAAGCATGTTGATAGAAAGTTCATGGTTTGCCGTCCGAATAGATCCGGCACTATCGGTTTGCTTTTCTAATTTGGTTCAACAAATGGAACCCAATAAAGCTATTGTCAGAATCGCAAGAAAGGTATTAAACAGAATTTATTTCGTATTGAAATACAAGAAAGAATATGTATGCTCAGTGGTTAAGTGAAGGCAAATCCTATGAACAACCAGTATATCAATGACCGCTAACAGGCTCTTGCAGCTATAAAGTCTGCTTTTTTTAGAATGCGGCATTTATCCTATTGAACTGAAACAGGGACATGTAGTAAACTTTTTGTTGATCTACTGATAGAAGGTTGTTCGTATAGGAATTTAAACGACAGAAAGCCAAATAAAAATGATAGGTTTTCGTAGCCATAAGGCGATATCCGTAACAAAAAAGGGACAGAGCAACAAGTCCATCCCTAAATGATGTTATGGTGTAACGCAGGGAGTTTATTGCTGGTAAGTTGCTCCTCAGCAGAGCTTACGGCCTCTTCAACTCCTTGAATACAAAGATAATAAATGAATTAATAAAACTTAATAATGCGCGATTTATTTGGATTACAACATAGAAGGAGCCTGTTTAAATTAGCAACACTTGCACTGTTGCCTTTTGCTCGTCCCATTTTGTTGTCCCATTTATCCGGATGGATTTCAAGTTTAGTACTAAATTGTGCACTTTCACCATCAATGGTGATACAGCCCATAATCACAACGTTCCCGTTTTTTTGGGATTGCTTCTCTTAATGTAAAAGAGAATTCTGAATGTACTTAGTTTCATCTTTTTGCTTCTTTTTAATAAATTACAAAGGTAAATTGATTTATTTTGAAGAGCATTACAGAAAGATGGACAATGTAGTACAGGTAAGGGACTTGTGAGGGAAATCGGTACCGATTCGTTGTCTTGGTATGGCTTTTTATTGTCTTTCAGTTGAGACTTATATAATAAAAAAATGAAGGTGTCCCAAAAGGATGCCTTCTTTTTATATTAAGCTGCAGATATGATTTGTAACTTCTGCTGTTTTTGTATAACGTAATATGATTTGTAACTTCTGCTGTTTTTGTATAACGTAATATGATTTGTAACTTCTGCTGTTTTTGTATAACGTAATATAATTTAGCCTTTTCCCGGACCGTATTTATTGTAATTACAATTACAAACCAAGAAGAGCCGGCCTTTTTAGCCAGTTTTCTTAAATTGTGGGCAATAGCAACCAACGTAAACTCGATGTTTACCTTTTCTAATCCTCTTAATCTAAACCTGTTAAACCCAGCATTGTGTTTAATCTGTGCGAAGACTGCTTCCGGTTCTATACATCGCCTTCCCCTATGATAAAGACCTTCTTCTGATAACAACTTCTGCCTTGCTTTTCGTTTGTATTGCTGAAGTTTGTAATTGATTTCTATTATTCTGTTATTCTTTGATTTATGGCATAAACATTGAAGTGAGCATCCGGTGCAGTTTTGTGCCTGGTAACGGGTAACAATAGAGATATAACCTAAATGGGATTTGTTCTTTTTCCAGCCGATATTAACCATACGTTGTCCCATTGGACAGACAAAGTAGTCTGCCTCTTTATTGTAGTAAAGGTTATCTTGGGCAAAAGCGTCTTTCTTCCATGCACGCTTCTGCTGCTTGTGGAAGTAGTTATACTTAACGTATGCCTGTATATTATGATCTTCCATAAACTCATAATTCTGTTGGCTGCCATATCCAGCATCCACTACTACTATTTTTGATTGCTTTTTATAGACGAAAGCAAAGTCTGTAAGCATAGAAACTAAAGTGGCAGTATCTCCGGCACGCTGATAAATGCCAAGATTTGTAATAAATTGATTTTCAGTGGCTATCTGTATATTATAGGCAGGCTTTAATTGACCATTTTTCATGTGGTCTTCTTTCATTCTCATAAAGGTGGCCGACTCATCGGTCTTACTGTATGAGTTACGATCGCCCAGCTTCTCTAATTGGGATTCATATTTCTCAAGCCGGGGAAGATAATCTTCTTGTAGTTGTTTTACCTGTTTCTGTTCTGCCTTGTTCATTGAGGTTAGACGCTTGTTTAACGCAGTGACTTTTTCTCGTAATAATGCAGAATCAATAACCGGTAATGTTTCAGCACTACACTCTTGCTTGTCGTGCTCTTTGTGTTTATCTACCTGGCTAAGAACTGCATGTATTTTCTCTTCCAACTTGATTTTATTCTTCTCAACCGAACCCCGCCATACGAAAGTATAACGGTTAGAGGCAGATTCTATCTTCGTACCGTCAATATACTGGACATCAAGGCTGACATAACCTGATTCCTGGAGCAAAAGAACAATCGATGAAAACAAAGCCTTGATATCTTCTTTCAAGCGTTTGCCACGGAAATTGTTAATTGTGCGGAAATCAGGAGTATTGTTTCCTGACAACCACATAAAATAAATATTCTCCTGTAAAGCCTTTTCTATCTTACGGCAGGAGTAGATATTATTCAAGTAGGCATAAAATAAAATCTTTAACATCATACGAGGATGGTAACTGCTAGTACCGCCACCTTTATACTTCGACAACAAGCCGTCAATATTCAATCCGTTAACTACTTGGTCTACAATGCGAACAGGGTGGTTCCAGCCGATTCTTTCCGATAAGCTTACAGGAAAAAGAACATTTTGGTTGGAGGTTAACTCCTTAAACACTATCTTAGCCATTGCTGTTATTTGTTTTTATGCAACGGTAAGATAGCGATTTTTACCGAAATAACAAACGGCAAAAGGGGCTATCCGACTTTTTGGACAGCCCCTTTGTCTATTGTTTTCTCTAATGTGTCTTTTTAGAGTTGAGCGAAAGACGGGATTCGAACCCATCTTGCTATTTCTTTAAAGATTACTATCTTACAAATCTTCAACAGTGATAAGGTTACATTATAGTTCCTTTTATTTGTCTTGATTTGTCTTTTAAACGTCGGTAGACGTGTTGTTCTTTATTTCGGGTTCAAAATTAGCTATCCTTTTTAATATATGCAAATATTTGACCCTCTAATTTGCTAAAGTCCTGTTTTTATCAGTTGTATTGTACTGTTGTAATCTTTTCAATTCGCTAATAAACATCCTTTTACAATCTCAAAGTTTAAATAGACTAAAAAAATAATATTGGCGAGTCGCTAGCGAGTATGAAAGGTACCTTTTTTCAATGTTCCATATTTGCATTATCAAATTAAAGATATAGCAAAAATGGAAATTATAACGATAGAAAATGAAGCGTTCAAACTGCTTGTAAATAAGATAGACCGAATTGCCGATTTTGTTATTAAAGCAGAACAGACTGATCGTGATACCTCAAATAATGATATTTGGCTGGATAGTAATGAGGTTGCAGAGTTACTGCGGATTAGTACACGTACTTTACAACGACTGAGAACGGAGAATTCTATAAGTTATACTATGCTTAGAGGACGTTGTTTGTATAGGCTTTCAGAAATCCATCGTTGTCTTGATGAGCGGATTATAAAGTGTGATCCACAATCTATAGAGAGTTTCAAACGAAACTATGAGCTTCGTTTTCGTAAGTGATACCCCATAAACTAAGTAAATATGTTTATCAAAGAGGAACATTTTGAGAAGGCAATGAAATATCTTAAGGATAGGCTGGATAGAATTGATCGGAGGTTAGAGAAGCTCTCTGAGCCGAAATATTATCTGGATGGTGAGCGACTGTACGATAATCAGGATCTTTGTCAATTACTGCATGTTAGTAAACGTACCTTGCAGAGATATCGTTCTGCGGGAGAACTTCCTTTCTATACCCTATATCATAAGACTATGTATAAAGAGTCGGATGTGAGTAATTTCATCCGTTTAAACTTTGAAAAGGATATACAAAATAAATCACACAAAAATGAATTATAGTCATGTTTACAATCTTTTTTTCATAATCTATTTTTTTTGTTAGTTAAGTGTTTATTTTTCCCGTCATGTTGTGATAATAAGGCGGGATTTTTTTGCATTCACTGTACATGATTATTTATTGATAGTGGCTAACTGGAATATAATTCCGTACTAGGTAAACCTACATCATATTATAAAGTCTTCTGAGAAGTTTAGGAGTTTAAATCAAACAGTATGTTTGGAATAATTTGATTTGCCTACAGAATATATAAATAATTAAATAGTAAATCAGAATTTTACAAATACAAACATGGTGAAATAAAATATAAATTATAATCATTAATACCGTATGTTTGGTGTTTTTTGTTAAAAAAATACATCATGAAAAATTACATAGAGTACAAAAGGTTTACACTAGAAAAAACAATCAATAATATTAGAACGATACTAACAGACTTAAATATATTAGTTGTAGTGCGTATTTCTTTCAATTATCTTTTAGCAGTAGTCTGTTTTCTTGTAGTTATGGGGGAGTAATCCCGCCAGGTCTTTCGAGTAGTCGTTATCGTAATCATGTATTCGTCTGAGTACTTCACCATCCAGCCCCAGTAGCTTACCTGTGCCGCTTGACAGCTACTAGGTAACTTCGGGCAAGAGGTTGAGAGCAGGCAGGGAGTTTATCCATTATCACAGGAGGAGCCGGCTCACTTTTATCTTTGAGCACATACTTGTGACGGATAATCCAGCTAACATAGCATTTCTATGGTTCGTATTCCTACACTTCAGTAATCTCCGGTTCCAGTTCTGTCCAGTTGCCAGGGGCTTTAAGATCATCACAAATGGGGTAAACATGCTCCTGGGTACGTCTTCTTGGTAGTGGTGAATCAGACCTTGCCAAGTGTTTACTTAACTAAATCTGCAGTTTAATTATCTGTTTAATTCTGACTACGTTCTCACTTCGGGTCCAAAAAGGATCTTCCAGTGTGTGTATAATATCTACTATTCTTTTGTTATTAATATGAAAGATAGTCTGATTATTATATTGTCCAACTTACAATGTAGACTTCCTGCGGTGCTTTTTATTGTAATTAATAAAATAAAAGACTTAAACTGATATTTAAAATTTTATTTTATTATATCGAAGCAAGAAAATTGGGGTTATTATACAAATAGAAATACCACATATGAGAAATATTAGATTAATGTCAATATTGTCACCCAAATATGCTGTAATACATAGACTTGGTATAGATGGTAGCATCAATAATGCATTTGTACTCGAGAAAACCCGTCCCATAGTGGTCACTTTTATTAGAGTTTGCAATAACACTAAAAATGCACTATTAAATATGCTATAACTAATACCTGCAACAAAGACTATAGCTATAAACAAATAGAAATATGATGAGGGAATAAGACCTGAAATAAAGAACAACACACCCATCATTAGGGAATTAAATATTATTAAATATGGTTTTTCCCTTTTTCTTAAAAACTTACTTCCTAATAATATACCACCTATCATAATGCCCATACACCAAAATGATTGGACTAAACTGACTCCAGAAGCATTGGTTTGAAAATAATTAATTGTAAACAAGGGTAACAATGCAATTAATGGAGATATAAAGAAAACTATAGTAAGATTTATATAAAACATATATCTTATAGTTTTATTAAAAAACACCGAATTTAATCCCTCTTTTAGATCGTTAAAGAATCTGTTTTTTTCTTTTCCATTTTTAGTTTCTCTTGGAAAAGAGATTAAAAATAAAGACATACATGCAACGAAACTTCCAAGTATATCAATTAATAAAATATATTTCAGTTCTATATTTGTGATAAGTAAGGCTGCAATAAAAGGGCCCAATATATTGCATAATGAGCCGGAGATTTGATTTAATCCTGCTATTTGCATCAAATTTGCTTTTGGAACAATTAATGGGATTGAGGCTTGCATAGTAGGAGTATGAATAGTGTTTCCTATAGCTCTTGGTATTAAAAGAATAATAATTAACAATATATTTATTTGAAAGAAGCATATATATACAAAAAGAATAAATGTGCAAAGTGCAACAAAAACATCGGATAAGATTAAAGTTTTAAGTTTATCCCATCTATCTACATAAACCCCTGAAAAAAAACCCAATAATACTGCAGGGGTAATATTTGCCAACATAGCAAAGGATAGATTTTCTGTTGATCCTGTTTCGATACTTATCCATAAAATAATAGAAAAACTTACCACAGATCTTGTTAGTATGGATACTGTTTGGCCTGCAAATATGACACTAAAGGTTGCTTTCCAATTTGAATTCTGCATATAGTATTATTTTTAAAGTACAAATATATCAATAATTATCAAAGCCATATAAGTGTATTGCTGTTGAAACAGTGATGAATATTATTAATCAGTGAAAAAATTAGCATAAACATGTGTTTAGATGACAATGATAAGTAAAATTGTTTTGTTTTTGCAAAATTAATCAATTTATACCGTATGTATGGTTATTTGTTCGCAAAATTATATATTTTTGCAAAAAAATAAATTATGAAAAACAATATTCAGTATTCTCACGAGTTAGTACAAATGAGTGATTATCAAAAAGAACTTTATTACGATTGGCTTGTTGACCCTACTAATCCAGACAATAATTTTGTGTTAGCATTTTCAATTGAGGGCATGATTAACCATAAAAGATTAAACTCGTGTTTAATATCGTTCATCAATAGATTATGGATGTTAAACAGTAATGCTCTTACTAAAGATGGTGAAGTTTATTTAAAGAAAAGACAGTTCTTGAAAAATACGGAATATGTTATTGAGCTTTTACCATCAGAAGATGAGATTTCAAAGATAGTAAAGAATTCATTTGACTTGGAAAATGATTTGCTTTTAAGAGCATATTTGGTGGAGGTTTCTCCTGATAAAAGCATATTAGTTTTTGTTTTTCATCACTTTATTTCAGACGGCATTGCTTTTTATTCATTGTTGAAAGATTTTCTTGAACATTATGTACATGATAGCACCCTTGAAATTGAAAGCATTTCTGCACAAATTGAAATGTATAAAGATTTCACCTTGAAGGCTCAGAAAAAATGTATCAATCATTCTAAGGATATCTACAATTTTTGGAACACACATTTAGGGGAACTAAATAATGTCGATTTGGAATTCCTTAAGCCAAATAGAAAAGTCGTATATAATAACTCAAACGATATAAAAGAATATTCTTTTTCTCTGGATCATATTGATTCTAAAAAATTAAAACAGAATTGTAGTAAATATCATATTACACCATATCGACTCGCTCAGATATGTCTTGCCTCTTTACTTTATAAGCTTACAGGAGATAGAAACATAGGGATAGGGTTTCCTATGAAAATACAAAATACTATAGATTATTTATGCGGACCGCAGTTGAGTCTTCTTGTTGTTGATTTTAGGTTTGATTCAGAGACTAATTTATCGAATCTTTTGGAATCTACAGATTCTTTCTATAAAAATCTTAAAGAGTCAAATGCAAAGTTTCTCCCACAATCTGAAATCTATCAAATAAACAAAAACTTTAACCCTCATGATATTGTATTAGTACAAAATAAAAGAGAATCTCTTTCAATTTATAATAATGATCTATGTGTTGAAATTAACTACAATTTCAGAAATGATCACAATGCCAAATTAACAATTGAACAAGATATAACAACGGGGTTGAATTTTAGATTTCGTTATAAAAATGAATTCTTTGATGATGCCCTTGTAGAAAACTTTTCATATATGTTTAAAGAAATCTTTCTCAATTTTTATGGCTATATAGAAAAAGAAAATGTTAATCTGAATATTGATGATTATTGCATACAAGAAAAAATTTCAAAGAATGTTATTTCAAATACACTCAATAATTCATCAATATACGATGTTCCGAAACTAACGATTGTGCAAATATTTGAACAACAGGTGGTTAAATTTCCAACATCAATTGCATTTGTTTATAATGATGTATATTTAACGTATAATGAATTAAATAATAAAGCAAATATTTTCGCAAAATATCTAATTGAGAATTACCATATTAAAAATGAAGAACCAGTTGCTATCTGTTTAGATCGTTCAGAATATATGTTAATTTCATTCCTGGGTATTCTAAAGGCGGGGGGTACTTATATTCCTATTGACCCCAATTGCCCATCTAAACGATTTGAGCATATATTATCAGATACGGGAGTACGTATATTGATTACAGATATTGACAATGAGAATTTTGTGGGAAGCATTTGTGAAAGTTTAAATATAGTAACTCATACAATTAATTCTATCTTCTTTAAAGAATTATTATCTCAGAATATAAATGTCGGAAATATTAATAGATCAATAAATATAAATAATCTTGCTTATATTATTTATACAAGTGGTACTACTGGAATCCCCAAAGGGGCTATGATTGAACATAAAGGAGTGGTCAATTTAGTTTATGCAGAAGCAGAGATTATTGATGCCATTAAAAGAAATCCAATTCGTGGCCTTTGGTTCTCAAATTATATATTTGATGCACATGTAATGGATCTTTACACCTATTTGTTACATGGAGGAACTATCTACATGGTAGATGATCAAACCAGAAAAAACAATAAACTTTTAGCTCGATTTATTGAAAAAAATCAGATAAATATAGCGCTCTTACCTCCTACAATTTTAGATACTGAAAATCTTTTTAAATTAGATAACTTGATTGTTGGGGGAGATGTTACTAATCTACATATAATGGAATACTATCAGAAAAATGGTATTCAAGTGTATAATGCTTATGGTCCTACTGAAATAACCGTTTGTTCTTCTATTCACAAATTTGAAATGGGAGATTCTAGTACTACAATAGGCAAACCTCTTTCAAATACTACTTCTTATGTTCTGAACTCTAACTTACAGCCTGTACCGGTTGGGGCTATTGGTGAGTTATATATTGGTGGTGACGGTGTAGCCCGTGGATATTTGAACCGTCCTGAATTAACCAAGGAGCGTTTTCTAAATAATCCGTTCCAGACAGCATCCGAAAAAGCCAGAGGTTACAACGGCCGTATTTATAAAACTGGTGATTTAGTCCGCTACATGCCTGATGGGAACCTGGAGTACATCGGCAGGAATGATTTTCAGGTAAAAATCCGTGGTTTCCGTATAGAGCTGGGAGAAATAGAATCCCGCCTTACATCTTATCCGGAAATTAAACAATCAGTGGTACTGGCCCGTGAGAATGTAGGTACAGGAAACAAGTACCTTTGTGCCTACTATGTATCAGATGCAATAGTAAGCCAGGATACCCTTCGGGGATATCTCTCAGAGACTCTACCCGATTATATGGTTCCTG
>PPYE01276475.1_pt1 | contig 13871 bp, 10 predicted proteins | sample 1559881 | NCBI WGS metagenome assembly PPYE01 (sample SAMN08240022, study PRJNA423297) | Human gut metagenome, whole genome shotgun sequencing project.
CCGGCCAATTCATCGACATCGGCATGGCCTTGACCCACGACCGTGCCACGCTGATCGAACGGCTTTCCGAACCGTTCAGTCGTGTATATGCGTCTCTGGCGGGAATCGACCAGCAGGCATTGTTGCATTATGAGCCTTCTTTCGACGAAGTGATGCTCTACGATGAGCCTGCCGCGGAGATCAGTCGGCATTTCCAGCGCATCTACCCCGGCGAAGTGGCACGTGGACAGAACCTGATCGGTCCGCATCGTGATGATTTGACGTTGACGTTGCATGGCATGCCGGCTCGCGAATTCGCCTCGAACGGTGAAATGTGGACGATGGCGTTGGCTCTGAAGATGGCATTGTATGAAACGGTCTGCGCCGACCAGCAGACCAAGCCGATCGTGATTCTCGATGATGTGTTCGCCCAGCTTGACGAGTCCCGGCGCGAGCAGATTCTGGATTTCGCCAGACGGCAGGATCAGGTGCTGATCACCGTCGCCGCGGCCAGCGACATTCCCGCAACGCAGGCGCATGTGATCGACGTGGCCGCGTTACGCGATCATGCCGACGATGACGATGCGCTGGGTGCGCTGATGGCCACACTGGCCGCAGGACGGAAGGCGGAAGAGCGCTGATGACGAATCCTCCCGTATGCGACATACTCAAGCTGGACCAACGCAAGTTGCCTGCGGAGGTGTTCGAACGCGTCTCACATCGTGCGGGACTGCTGAAGGAACGTGAACGCAAGGCGAGACTAGCGTGGGAGAATTTCGGCAAACCCGGGCGGGATCCGCAGAAAGTCGGCAACATCTTCGGCTTGATCGCAACCCAGGGCAAGTGGACGCCACATCTGAAAATCGCGCAGATGCAGAATCATTGGGACCAGGTGGTCGGTCGGGAGAACGCCATGCACACCTATCCGGTATCCTTGCGTGACGGCATCCTGACGATTCGCTGTGACAGTCCGGCGTGGACTACCACGATGAACTATATGATTCCCGAGCTCACGCGCATCATCCGCGAAAAACTCGAAGGACTGACCATCAACGAGGTGCGGGTGACGGGCCCACAGCAGCAGTCATTCAGCCGTGGGCGGATTTCTCGGCGTACCCGCTACTGAATCTCCGTTGGTTTCACGCGCATCGGGGCGGTGCCTTCCCCGCTTTCCATGAACAAGCGGCGAAATCGGCTCTATTCCGAGGAATAGTGCCTCTATTGAGGTGTCCCCCTCCATGAGTAGAATATCAAGCAGTGTATGTAAACGCCTAGAAGGGGCCTTTATTTGCGTTCTAGGTGGTATCGCCCGCGCAAATGACCTTCATCGGCGGGAAAAATGCAGGAAGGAATCTCTGTGGCAGACCTTGACGCGGATTCGCTGAACGAATCAGCTGAAAACACGCAGGAAGATCAGATTCAGAACGATCAGCTCGAAGATGCGCAGCTCGACGACTCATTGTCGCCCGAACACTATGACGCCTCCGATCTGAGGGTGCTGGAAGGCCTTGAGGCGGTGCGTATCCGTCCGGGCATGTATATCGGCTCCACCGGCCCACGCGGCCTGCACCATCTGGTCTATGAGATCGTCGACAACTCCGTCGATGAGGCTTTGGCCGGCTATGCGTCGCATATCGAGGTGACGATTCTGCCGGACGGTGGCGTACGCGTGGTCGACGACGGACGAGGCATCCCGGTCGACGAAGTGCCTGGCGAGGGCGTTTCCGGCGTGGAGACCGTGATGACCAAGCTGCACGCAGGCGGCAAGTTCGGCGGCGGCGGATATGCGGTCTCCGGCGGTCTGCACGGCGTGGGCATCTCCGTAGTGAATGCGCTGTCCACCCGCGTCGACATCGAAGTGCGTCGTCAGGGCTTCCACTGGACACAGACCTACGTCGACCAGAAGCCGACCGCCCGTCTGGCCAAGGGCGAGCCGATGGCCGAAGGTGAATCCACCGGTACCTCCGTGACCTTCTGGGCCGACGGCAAGATTTTCGAAACCACCACCTACGATTTCGAAACCCTGCGCAATCGTTTCCAGCAGATGGCCTTCCTGAACAAGGGACTGAAGCTCTCCCTGACCGATCTGCGCGAGCCTGATCAGGCGGGCGACGAGGTCGCCGGTGAGCTTGACGAGACCGAAACCAAGCATCAGACCGTCACCTACCAGTACAACGAAGGCATCAAGGACTACGTCGACTATCTGGTCAAGTCCCGCAAGGCGACGCCGGTCGAAGAGGACGTCATCGATTTCGAGGCGGAAGATCTGAAAATCGGCATTTCCGCGGAAATCGCCATGCAGTGGACCACCGCCTACTCAGAAGCCGTGCACACCTTCGCCAACACCATCTCCACCACCGAAGGCGGCACCCACGAGGAAGGTTTCCGAGCGGCGTTGACCTCGCTGATCAACCGGTACGCCCGAGAGAAGAACATTCTCAAGGACAAGGATGAGAACCTCTCCGGCGACGATGTGCGCGAAGGCCTGACCGCAGTAGTGTCCGTCAAGCTCACAACCCCGCAGTTCGAAGGCCAGACCAAGACCAAGCTCGGCAATTCCGAGGCCAAGACCTTCGTGCAGCGCGTGATGACCGACAAGCTTGGCGATTGGTTCGACGCCCACCCGAGCGAAGCCAAGAACATCATCCAGAAGGCCATCGAGGCCTCCCGTGCGCGCATCGCGGCCAAGAAGGCGCGTGAGAACACCCGTCGTAAGTCGATTTTCGAATCGGCCGGCATGCCCGACAAGCTTAAGGACTGCCAATCCAACAATCCTGAGGAATGCGAGCTGTTCATCGTGGAGGGTGATTCCGCAGGCGGCTCCGCAATCCAAGGGCGCAACCCGATCACGCAGGCCATTCTGCCGTTGCGAGGAAAGATCCTCAATACCGAGCGCGCCAGCCTGGACCGTATGATGAAGTCCGAAACCATCGAATCGCTGATCACCGCCGTCGGCGGCGGATATGGCGAGGATTTCGATCTGAGCAAGGTACGGTATCACAAGGTCATCATCATGGCCGATGCCGATGTGGATGGCGCACATATCGCCACCCTGAATCTGACACTGTTCTTCCGCTACATGCGGCCGATGATCACCGCTGGCTACGTGTACGTGGCCATGCCGCCGCTGTACCGTCTGAAGTGGACCAAGGGTGCGCACGACTTTGTGTACACCGACGCCGAACGTGACCGTGTGCTCGCCGAAGGCAAGGCCGCCGGCCGTCAGTTGCCGAAGGGTGAGGGAATCCAGCGCTATAAGGGTCTGGGTGAGATGAGCTATCAGGAACTGTGGGAAACCACCATGGATCCGGAACATCGCATCCTGAAGCAGGTGCAGATCGAGGATGCGGCCGCGGCCGACGAAACCTTCTCCATGCTCATGGGAGACGAAGTCGAACCACGCCGTCTGTTCATCCAGCGCAATGCCAACAAGGTCAGCTGGATCGACGCATAAGGGACTTCAAGGCAAGGATTAGAAATTGGCAGACGAAAACAACAACAACGAAGAGGGCCAGTTCGTGCCTGACGGCTCCATGGAACCGCTAAGCCCGCAAGAGGCCGACAACACCGATTACGGCCTGATGACCGGCGAACGCATCCAGAAGAAGGACCTGCGTCAGGAAATGCGCGACTCCTATCTGTCGTACGCCATGTCAGTGATCGTGGACCGTGCATTGCCGGACGTACGCGATGGCCTGAAGCCGGTGCATCGTCGCGTGATCTACGCGATGTACGACGGCGGATACCGCCCCGATCGTGGCTATTCCAAGTGCGCCCGCGTGGTCGGCGAGGTCATGGGTAAGTACCATCCGCACGGCGATTCCGCCATCTACGACACCTTGGTGCGTATGGCGCAGTCCTGGTCGATGCGCTACATGCTCGTCGATGGACAAGGCAACTTCGGCTCCCCCGGCGACGATCCGGCAGCGGCAATGCGTTACACCGAATGCCGTATGGCGCCTCTTGCCATGGAGATGGTGCGCGATATCGACAAGGACACCGTCGACTTCCTACCGAACTACGATGGCAAGACCCAGGAGCCGACCGTGCTGCCGGCCCGCTTCCCGAACCTGCTCTGCAATGGATCATCCGGCATCGCCGTCGGCATGGCCACCAATATCCCGCCGCACAACATGCGTGAGGTGGCCGAAGGCGTGCATTGGGCACTGGACCATCCGGAAGCCAGCCGCGAAGAACTGCTCGACAATCTGATCCGCATTATCAAGGGGCCGGATTTCCCTACCGGTGCGACGATTCTCGGTCACAAGGGCATCGAACAGGCCTACCGTACCGGTCGAGGCCTGATCACCATGCGTGCGGTCGTAAACACCGAGGAAATCAAGGGCCGCATGTGCCTGGTGATCACCGAACTGCCATATCAGGTGAACCCGGATCGACTGGTCGTATCCATCCGTGAAGCGGTGCGTGACGGCAAAATCCAAGGCATTGCCGACATGCGTGACGAAACCTCCGGACGTACCGGTCAGCGACTCGTGCTCGTACTCAAGCGTGACGCCGTGCCGAAGGTGGTTCTCAACAATCTGTATAAGCACTCGCAGCTGCAGCAGACTTTCGGTGCCAACATGCTGGCACTGGTCGACGGCGTGCCGCGTACATTGAGCTTGGACGCGTTCATCCGCCACTGGGTGAGCCATCAGCTTGACGTGATCGCACGTCGTACCGCATACCTCAAGCGTGAGGCCGAGGAGCGCGACCACATCCTGCAGGGCTATCTGAAGGCCCTTGACATGATCGATGAGGTGATCGCCCTCATTCGCGCCTCCGAATCCGCTGAGACCGCCCGTACGGGCCTTATGGATCTGCTTGATGTGGATGAGGTGCAGGCCGACGCCATTCTGGCCATGCAGCTACGCCGACTGGCCGCATTGGAACGTCAGAAGATCCTCGACGAGCACAATGAGCTCATGCGCAAGATCGCCGACTACAACGACATCCTCGCCAAGCCGGAACGCCAGCGCAAGATCGTGGGTGACGAACTCGACGAAATCGTCGCCAAGTACGGCGATGAACGCCGCACCCGGATTCTGCCATACTCCGGCGAAATGAACGTCGAAGACCTGATCGCTGAAGAGAACGTGGTCGTGACCGTGACCCATTCCGGCTTCATCAAGCGCACCAAGGCCGACGAGTACCGTGCGCAGCACCGTGGCGGTAAGGGCATCAAGGGCGCCAAGCTGCGTGAGGATGACGTGGTCGATCACTTCTTCCTGACCAGTACGCACAACTGGCTGCTGTTCTTCACCAACAAGGGTCGCGTATACCGGCTGAAGGCCTACGAGCTGCCGGAGGGATCGCGTGATTCCAAGGGGCAACATGTGGCCAACCTGCTGCAGTTCGGTCCGGATGAGGCCATTCAGACCGTATTGTCGATTCCGAACTACGAGGTGGCCAAGTATCTTGTGCTTGCCACCCGTTCCGGCAAGGTCAAGAAGACCGCGCTTGCCGAATACGACTCCCCTCGTCAAGGTGGTCTGATCGCAGTGCGATTGATGACCGACGAGAACGGCGAGAACGCCGACGAGCTGATTGGCGCTGCACTGTGCAACGCCGAAGACGACATCATCCTCGTCTCCAAGCTGGGCATGAGCCTGAAGTTCCAGGCCGATGACGAGCAGCTGCGTCCAATGGGCCGCCAGACCGCAGGTGTGCAGGGCATGAAGTTCCGCGAAGGCGACGAGCTGCTGGCCATGGACGTGGTCTGGGGCGATTCCGACAAGGATTTGCTCGTGGTCACCAATGAAGGCTTCGCCAAGCGTACGGCCATCAGCGAATATCGTTTGCAAGGCCGTAACGGCTACGGCGTCAAGGCCGTGCAGTTAGCCGAAGGCCGTGGCTCCCTGGTGGGCGCCGTGATCGTGGAGGAAGATGACCAGGTCATGGCCATCATGAAGTCCGGCAAGGTCATCCGTTCCAACGTCGCCGAAGTCAAGCGCACGGGCCGCAACACCCAAGGCGTAACGCTCGCGAAGCCCGACAAGAACGACGAAATCATCTCCATCGCCCGTAATGAGGAGAAGGAGAACGAAGACGATGAGCCAGCCGAAGGAGCCCCTGCGGAAGCGGTGGACGGGCAGGCCGTCACCACTCAATCAGGCGAGAATGTAGAGGCCTCGGCCAAGACCGAGTAATCGTCGGCAAACACTGGTAGCCTCAGCCTAAGAAGCTGGGCATAACCTTGCAAGGAGCAACGATGAGCGAGAACATGGAAGAACAAGAGCCGAGCGCACAGTCTCCGGCATCCGAAGCTCAGGAAACCGAAAACCACGCCCCTCGCGTGGCCCGTTCCGCTTCGAGCCAGCCGCTGATCGGCGCCGAGCAGGTGCGTGCCCATGAAGGTGCGGTCAAATCGGTGCAGGGCAAGAGCCGTCGTGGTGCGCCTCGTGCACGCCGCATGAGTCTGTCCCTGACGCGTATCGATGCATGGTCGGCGGCGAAGGTGGCATTCATGCTTTCCATCGCCGGAGGCATCATTCAGATCGTTGCCGCGGCACTGCTGTGGATGATGCTGAATGTGGTCGGCGTGTTCGACCAGGTGACGCAGATTGTGTCCCGATTCTCCAGAATCGGACATGTAAGGCATCAACAAATGGTCTTAAGTGTCCGAAAATCCAGAATCGGACATCTTGGACAGATAACACAATGCCGATCCACGCGGATAGAGAGGAATCGATCCGCGTGAACCGGCAAGTTCGGTTGAGTGGGCTATCGGACTAGAGCACGCCCTGAGCGACCATGGCGTTGGCTACCTTGACGAAGCCGGCCGCGTTGGCTCCGAGCATCAGATCGCCTTCATGGCCGTATTCCTTGGCTGCGGCCAAGGAGCTGGCGACGATGTTCTCCATGATGGACTTCAGCTTGTCATCCACCTCTTCAAAGCTCCATGAGAGACGGTAGGAGTTCTGGCTCATCTCGAGACCGGAAACTGCCACACCGCCAGCGTTAGCGGCCTTGGCGGGGCCATAGAGCACGTTATTGGCCTGGTAGACGGCGATCGCCTCTGGAGTGGACGGCATATTCGCACCTTCGCATACCACGGTGCAGCCATTGGCCACGAGCGTCTTGGCGGATTCCTCGTCAATCTCGTTCTGAGTGGCGCATGGCAATGCGATGTCGCACGGAACCGTCCACACACCTTTGCAGCCCTCGTGATATTCGGAGCCCGGCACACGCTCGGCGTATTCCTTGATACGGCCACGATGACCCAGCTTGATGTCCTTGACTACATCGAGCTGAATGCCATTCGGATCGTAGATGTAGCCGTTGGAGTCGGATGCGGTCACAACCTTCGCACCGAGAGCCTGAGCCTTCTCCGTGGCGAAGATGGCCACATTGCCCGATCCGGAAATGGCTACGGTCTTGCCTTCGAAGGAATCATTCTTCAGCACTCGCAGGGCCTCTGCGGTGTAGTAGCACAGACCGTATCCGGTGGCCTCGGTGCGTGCCAGAGACCCGCCGAACTCGAGACCCTTGCCCGTGAGTACGCCGGAGTATTCGTCGCGGATACGCTTGTACTGGCCGAACAGGTAGCCGATCTCACGGCCGCCGACGTTGATATCGCCTGCCGGAACATCAGTGAACTGGCCGATATGGCGGCATAGTTCGGTCATAAAGGCCTGACAGAAACGCATGACTTCGGCATCGGACTTGCCCTTCGGGTCGAAGTCGGAACCGCCCTTGCCACCGCCCATCGGCAGGGTGGTCAGGGAATTCTTGAGAATCTGTTCGAAGCCGAGGAACTTGATCACACCTTCGTTCACACTCGGATGGAAGCGCAGACCGCCCTTATACGGTCCGATTGCGGAATTGAACTGGACGCGATAGCCGCGGTTGACCTGCACCTTGCCTTCATCATCGGTCCAAGCGACACGGAATTTGACCACGCGCTCCGGCTCGACAAGGCGTTCAAGCACGCCTGCCTTCTCATATTCCGGATGCTTCGCAACTACTGGTTCAAGGCTTTCGAAAACCTCAAGAACGGCCTGCAGGAATTCCGGCTGGTCGCCATCACGTTGTTCGACCTGTGTGTATACGCGCTTGACGTACTCGTCAGTGAGCATATTCTTCCCCTTCGGGATAGTTGGGTTATCAATAAGACGGTCTCATTCTAGGTATGCAAGGTTGGACGTCACAAGATATTGCTCAGGATTTGGCTGAGAGTTTGATGTCCGATTCTCCAGAATCGGACATCCAGACACGGTCCGGGGGCCTGTGAATGTCCGATTCTGGAGAATCGGACAGATTGAGTTTGGCGTATAAACAGACACGGTAAGGTTGATAGCAGGACGATTGATATGAAACGCAAGGGGTTATGGGTCGGATGAGTGCGAACAAAGCGGGCCGAAAGGCAAGCATGGGAGACGTGGCCGCAGCGGCCGGCGTTTCCAAAACCACCATCTCACGGTATCTGCATGGCGAATTCGGTTACATGTCGGAACAAACCAAAGCGAAAATCGAGGGTGTCATCAAAGAGCTTGGATACCGTCCGAACAAAATGGCCCAAAGTCTCAAGGCTACGGTCAGCCATATGGTCGGTGTGAGCATAGCGGATATGGGCAACCCATTCAGTTCCCTGCTGATCAAAGGAATCCAGGAAGAATGCCGAGCGCGCGATGTGCAGTTGCTGGTCAGCGATTCCAACAATCAACCCACATTGGAGCGGGCCAATATCGAATCGTTGCTCGATGCGCAGGTTGACGGACTGATCGTCAATACGGTCGGTAATAACGATGACTGGTTGGTGCGATTTCATGATCGCGCGAATCGCAAACCGGTGGTGATGCTTGATCGCATTGTGCTGCCGTTGATTTATGACAGCGTTACCAATAACAATGACGCTGCGGTGCGTGAGATGCTGGAATACCTGAAAGGGCAAGGATTCGCATATGTCGTGTTCGTAATGCGTCCTGGCGAGGGCATCAGTACTCGTACCGCGCGTCGTCAGGCAGTGGAACGGTATTGCGATGATTTGGGCCTTGGCGGTGAAATGCTGGTCTATGACGACGGGATTGATGGACTGCGTTCGAGAATCGCCAACCTGTTGGAATTGTGCGGAAATCGGAAGACATGTCTGTTCGCCAACAACGACGAAAGCATGCGGGACATACTGGAAGCTACCTCAGCGGGACTGCGAAGGCATGTGGGTGTGTGCTCGTTTGCCGATGAGCATTGGGCCAAATACAGCGGTCCCGGCATCACGTGTCTGGATCAAGAGCCCATGCTGATGGGCCGCAGAGCTGCACAAAAGCTGTTCGCACGTATCTATGACGGGTCAGAGGAACCGTGTTCCTTGGATGAGGTACCGGCCAGACTATGCATCTTCGCATCGACTGAAATCTAATTGATCGGATTCCTTTTCAGCGGGAAGGGAATGTGCTGTAAATAAGCGGAACACGCCGTAGTTAACCGGTAAACAAAATCTGCTGTATGCTCATAGTTAACCGGTAAACGAGACCGATAAACTAAAACGGTGCACTATCCTATCTGATGCATTGACCCCATCCATTACCAGCTCAAGGAGGAGCGGAACATGATCATATGGATCATGGGCATATTGCTGATTGCCTCATTCATCTGCTTTGTCATCTACGCGATGAAAGGCGGTAATCTCACCATTGGATTCTTTATTCTCACCATTGTGTGGACCCTCGTTTATTTTCTGGGAATACCATTCGGCATAGGAAAGCCGTTCGATGTCATCGAGGAGACCTTCGCTCAGCCGGCGTTGACCTACGGTTCCACCATCATCCAGATCATTTGCGGTGCATGGTTCGGACGTGTGCTGGTCGACACCGGCATCGCGGCCTCCATCTCATACCGCACAGCCAAGGTCGGTGAGAAGAGTCCGGTGCTGGCCACCATCTGCATGGCTCTGGTCACCTGTCTGATTTTTACCAGTGCGTATGGGGTGGGTTCCGCCATAGCCATCGGCGTGATCCTGTTCCCGATTCTTGGTCGTCTCGGTGTCCCCAAACGTATCGCGGTACCGGTATTCACCCTCTCCATCGGTGCGGCAATGTGGATCAATAGCGTGTTGTTCGTACAATTTGCGGCCTTCTATCAGGACTATAAGTCTCCTGACGGGCAGATCGTGGAATGGGGAAACCACTATCTGCGCTTCGGCATCTCGGCCATGGTCGTGCAGATGATCGGCGTAATCATTTTCATCCTGATCAATACCAAATCCATCAAAAACGGCAAGCCATATGAAGTGGGGGATCCTGCCGACCAAGCCGCTGAAATCCCCCAGGTGCCGATTTGGACCTATGTGTTGCCTATAGTACCGGTCGCCCTGAGCATCATCTTCGAATGGGATGCTGTTCCGGCGCTATTCCTGGCTTCCATTGCCGCCTTCTTGGGAACCGGACATATGAAAACCTACAGAGGATTCGTACGCATCCTCAATTCCACTGCGAAAACTGCCATTGGCGACATCGGTAGCCTGATCATCATGTTGCTCGTGCTGCGTTTCTTCCAACATGCAGCGGTTACCGTCATGGCCGACTTCGGTCCGGCACTGACTTCCGTAGTACCCAACAACGAATTGATTCTTGCCGTCACGGTGTGCATTCTTGCACCGCTTGCCCTTTTCCGCGGCCCTCTGGAACTGTATGGCGCTGGTTCGGCCGTTATCAGCATTCTGATGGGCATGGGCATCTTTAACGCATGGTTCCTGTTCGCACTGCTCGTGGTACCGTCCATGACCTGCATCTCCAGCTGTGTGACGCAGTCGTGGAATATGTGGGCGGTCGAATACAACGAACTCGAACCCAAAACCTTCCTCAAGAACGGCGTGCCGGTGTACTGGCTATGCACATTCCCCATCATGGGGCTCGCCTCCCTGCTGCTGTTCTGAATGCACATAACCTCGCCGGTTGTTCGAATCATCCTGTGACGGATGACCGGCACCACCACATGAGAATCAAGGATTTCAATCATGAACATTATCGGTATCAACACCCTCGTCTACATGGATGCACTGCGTGACGGTGCCACACAATCCGAGCTGCTCGGCAGCATCGCGGAACTTGGCGTCACCCTTGCTGAAGTCCGCCGTGAATACATCGCCGGAGACGACGAATTCAACGCCATCGCAAACGCTGCGCGGATCAACGGTCTGCGGCTGTTCTATTCCGTTCCGGAATCCATCACGGTCAACGGTGACGTCAATCCCAGATTCGAAGAGTTCCTTGATGAGGCGCAACGTATGGGCGCATCCAATGTGAAATTCAATCAGGGAGACATCAACAATGTGGATTTGGAGGTGTTGCGGCGTATCGATGAGTCATCGGCTGCGCACGGCGTGACTTTGACCATCGAAAATGATCAGACGCCGGAAAACGGTACCTTCGCATGTACCAGCGCATCACTTGACCATATCGTCGCCAATGGTGGCAAGGTGGGCTACACCTTCGATCTGGGCAACTGGTATTGGCGCGACGAAGATGCCGTCCGAGCCTTCGACAGGCTGTTGCCCTACATCACCGTCTTCCATTTGAAGAATGTCAACGGGGCTTCCGACAAGACACAACTTGCGACGACCATGCTCGAAGACGGCGTGATCGACTGGAAGAAGATGCTGCAACGTCTACCGGAAACGGTGCCGGTCTTCCTGGAATTCCCGATTCCATCGGATCGACTCGCCGAGCAGCTATCCATCGTACGCAATGCCGTCAATCAAGCATCGCACTGAACCCCTTATGAAATTTTCCGTACAACTTCCATAGAACCGCGAAATGAAGGAACTGCAATGTCTGAAGTCATGACCATCGGCGAACCCATGGTAAATCTCATCGTCGATTCGCAAGAAACCTATCTGGAAGCCCGTACACTCCCACGGGAGATGGCAGGTGCGGAATTCAACGTGGCCATCGGCGTAACGCGCCAAGGGCATTCCATACGCTATGTGACCACGCTCGGCAACGATTGGCAGGGCGATCTCATCCTCGACTATATGAATGGCATCGGTATTGATACGCGTAACATTCGCCGCGTATCCGAATCCGCAACAGGATACCAGCTGAAGGTGCGATCCAGTGATGGCGAGCCGAAAGTCATTTATTTCCGTTCCGGTTCGGCTGCTTCGCGGACCACGCCGGATATTGTTGATGACATTGATTTCGACGGCATCAAGATTCTGCATATCACAGGCATATTCTCAGCGTTGGCGCCGAACACGTACGACACGGTGACCCGACTGGTGGATACGGCGAAACAGCATGGCGTGACCGTGCTATTCGACCCGAATCCCCGGCCTACACTATGGCCCAGCGAAGAGGCCATGATTGATGCCACTAACAAGCTGGCTGCAAAATCCGATGTGTTCATGCCTGGGTTGGAGGAAGGTCGGCTATTCTCCGGCAAGACCGGACCACGCGACATTGCCGAGTGGTACCTCGACATGGGCATAGGCAAGGTCATCATCAAATTGGGCGATGTCGGCTCCGTACTGTTTGAAAGGACCTCGGACGGCGACTTGAGTGAAACGGTCGTACCTAGTTTCGTCGTAAACGTCGTCGATACCGTCGGCGCGGGAGATGGGTTCGCATCGGGCGTCATCACGGCTTTGCTGGAAGGGCTCGACAATGAGCGGTTGTTGGAACGAGCCAATGCGGTCGGGGCCATTCAGGTCACCAGCGTTTCCGATTCCGAAGGTCTGCCGACATCCGAGGAATTGCGCGAATTCATCGCATTGACCCCGCGTAAGGAAATCTCGTTGTAAGTGTCCCGACACTCACAATGCAACATGCAACATATGTGGCATGGCCAATGGAAGGATCATCATGAAACTACAGGTTGCTATCGATCGCGTTCCCGTGGAACGTGCCATGGAAATCGTGAAGAACATCACCTCTGAAGCGAACATCATCGAAATCGGTACTTCTCTTACCAAGGAATTCGGTATGCGTGCTCTACGGCCCGTTATTGAGGCCGCGGAAGGTGTCGCCGTGCTCGGAGACATCAAGACCTGCGACGAGGGCAAATATGAATTCGATCTCGGCTACCGATGCGGATTTTCGTATCTGACGGTCATGGGGTCCGCCTCAATGGGAACGTTGGAGGCATGCGCCCGCTCCGCTGCGGAACATGATGGCCTGATGATGATTGATCTGCTGGAATGCGATGAGGCGCGCATTGAGCGCATTAGCGGCTTTACGGACGCGGTCTACTGCTTGCACACCTCCACTGATGAGGGCTCTACTGCAGATCCCGTCGCACAGGTGCGTGCGTTCAAGGCACGGTTCCCTCAGATTCAGCATCTCGCGATTGCTGGAGGTATCAAGAAACATCATCTTGCCGCCTTGTCGCAGGAAAACATCGACATCGTAATCATGGGCTCGGCCATCACCAAGGCCGACGATATTGCAATGGCATGCCGAGCATGCAGGAAGGAAATGAAATGATCGACAACAATCGCGTTCTTGAACGGATCGTCGAAGAAATCCAAGGCGTGATAGCCAGAATGGATGAAAATGACCTTGAACGGGCCATGGCATTGATTACCAGAGGTTCACGCATCTATGCGGCAGGGGAGGGACGCTCCGGTTTTCAGGCTCGCAGTTTCGCGATGCGCATGATGCATATCGGCTATACGAGCTACATGATGGGGGAAACCATCTGTCCGTCCATGCGTGAGGGTGACGTATTGCTGGCCATCTCCGGTTCCGGTAAAACCCGGCGTACCGTGGAAGACGCCGAAGCCGCCAAAAATCTTGGCGTACGAGTGATAGCAGTAACCTCCAAATCGGATTCCCCTCTTGCTTCCGTGGCGGATGCCGTGATTGTGGTACCAGGTCGGGTAAAGGGCGAATCCAGTGGTTCCATCCAGCTGTTGAGCTCGCTATTCGACCAGTCCGTGCATATCGCGCTCGATG
>PPYE01000859.1_pt1 | contig 13866 bp, 11 predicted proteins | sample 1559881 | NCBI WGS metagenome assembly PPYE01 (sample SAMN08240022, study PRJNA423297) | Human gut metagenome, whole genome shotgun sequencing project.
ACCAAGAAGTTTCCTTTATTTTCGCGGGGATGCGATTATACAGATGACACGATTATGACTGTAGCGGTTGCTAAAGCAATCATGCTCAGCTATCAAGAGCAGTTTGAGAAGAGCGAAAACGGAAAGGGTTTTCAGGAATTTCTTGTTGAGATAATGCAGGATTACGGTAGAAGATATCCGAATCCTACCGGCGCCTATGGTGGCAGCTTTGCCAAATGGCTCTTTCAATCAAATCCGAAACCTTATGGAAGTTATGGAAATGGTTCCGCAATGCGTGTTTCTCCCTGCGGTTTGGTAGCAGTTACCATGGACGAAGCATTAGCCTTGGCTCGTGCAAGTGCCTGTGTCAGTCATAATCATCCGGAGGGTATCAAGGGAGCGGAAGCGGTCAGCGCAGCGGTCTTTCTGGCAAAGAGCGGCAAATCAAAAGAAGAAATCAGGCAGTACGTCAGCGAACACTATTACAATTTGGATTTTACTTTGGATTCCATAAGAGATAGCTATCAGTTTGATGGTTCCTGCCAAGGTTCTGTTCCGCAAGCGATCGTTGCATTCTTGGAATCTGAAAATTTTGAAGACGCTATCCGAAATGCCATTTCGATTGGCGGCGATTGTGACACGACCGGAGCGATAACCGGTTCAATTGCATGGATCTATTATGCCGGATATGGCAACTGGGCTACAAATCGTTTTGATAGCTCTATGCAGAAAATCAAAACGCAGGCAATGACGTATCTCCCAAAAGAATTTATCGACATTGCGGATGAATTTCGGGATGTCTGCGTCGCAAGAGCCGGAACAAATTACCATGTCGGCTGGTGCACTCCGATATTAAATCGCAGTGAAAGTAAAAGATACCGGACAGACTGGGGAAAGCCTTCTGTTCCTCAAAGAGAGGATTGGTCATCCCAAATAACTAAACAAATTAAGGAAGCGATGACAAGGTTTTGCAGCAAGTATACTAATCTTTCGTTTGTACAAGTGCCTCAATATACATTGGAATATATTATGGCGAAAGAAGAGCATCCGGATAAAAAATATTCAGGTGCATATCACATCAGTCATGACAAATCTATGGAAAAATGGCGTCTGAGAATCCAGTTGGATAGCAAACAACTGTGGTTTTTAAGCGTATTCGTCCGTGATGATGGTAGATTTGAGAAATACTCGTTGGATAAAGAAACCGCAAATGATTCGCACTATGAATTTACCAATGAACAGGTAATCAGAAAAAATATATATGCTCCTGGCGATGAGAATAAATATTTCCATGAAATTTTGGCCCGTTATGTACAAGCGAACGGTGGCGAAGCTTTGCTAAGTCAGATAATGCCTTATGTAACGGCTCAATTTCATTTTTAATCATCAAGGAGAGAAATGTGCCGGAGCTGCGGGAACTGACTCTCCGCATGAAAAGCATCGCCACCAGCGAAAACAGAAAGCGTACATCGAATATGACCTTGTGGGCTTCGTTCCCGTGGATGAACTGATGAACGCAGAAAAATATTGACTATATCCTATATATAAGGGTAAAACGATGAAAAATATCCTTAAAATAAGGGTGAATGATATCATGAGAAAATATGCAGTGCAAAAAAGCATAACAGGATTGGAAATGAAAAAGTGCCGCAAAAGGCTTGGGGTATCCCAAAAAGAATTTGCGGAACTTGTAAATGTGTCTAAGAAGACGGTGGAGCGATGGGAATATAGCGGACAGCCAGTGACAGGTCCGGTCGTGACACTGGTTTATATATTAATGAATGAGCCTGCGTGGGAAGAAAAACTAATCATACCGGAAAAAGAAATGCCAATCAGAATGTCATATATGTTCCGTGATGAATTGTGCACGATCATCGATGTGGATGAGGAAAAAAGAAGAGTAAATGTACGAAATTATACGAATCATTTTCTGAAAAAAGCATTTGGTAATAATGAGCATCCGACCTATGAAGATTATGAAGAATTTCTGGAATCCAGATGCTTTCCAAGAACAAGAGATAAGATGAAACTCATTTTGCGGGAACTGGATCTGCCATTTTATGATCCGATGATGATTATAGAAAAGACAGAGGGTAGGATGGCAGAGGATGATTTCTGGATACGTATAGAGAGGTGAGTACTAGTATTAAGTAAAAATAGCTTCCGACTGAGGATTTCCCGGTCAGAAGCTATTTTCTTTCATATAATCACAATTTATTTATTCCCACCAAAGATGGCGCCCATAAAACGGATGTATGTATATACTACCAATACGACTGCAATGATTGTTTCGATCAGTACGATATTTGCCAGGAAAGGCATCGGGTGTCCCATATTGGCAGCGCATGCCATTGTCTGTTTGGTTGCGATCGCGCTGATTACGAATGGAAAGGTGAATGCTGCATAGCTTGGGTAAAATGGCATCTTCAGATGTCCGATCGCTTTGATCAGAGCATAGATGTAGATTACAGTAGCGACAACAAACATTGCCATCAGGAAGTTATAATTCTTAGGCATAACGGACTGTACATAGCCTGCGATACAGAGACTTGTCGGTGCAGCGTAGATACAGATTAGCGGTTTTGCCGGGTCCGGAACTTCTTTGAACTTCACATAGCGGTATGTTACCAGTACCAGCAGGATGATCAGAGTCACCAGACCGAACCAGAATGTGGCACTTCCGAGAGACTGTTTCTCATAAGCAGGTGCGGTAACGGCTGCCACAACGATACCTACATATACGATGTAGTAGCTTGCAAATACCTTTGGCATTGCTAATTTTGCGATAAATTTAATGGTAAAATAAATGATCAGCACGACATGAAGTGCGATAGCAAACAGCCAGATATAGTAAGCTGCCAGTCCGATAAATGGCTTCACATAGGTGCTTAAGATCATCAGTGCCATTGGGAATGTTCCGGATACACTTGCCATGATCGGATTGTTCATATCCTCTTTGACAGCTCCCGGGAACATGATCAGTTTCAACAGTACGAGTACCAACAGGAATGCAGCGAATACTCCGCATACATAGCGGATGCCTTCGGAATAACTCTGAAGGAGGTTGCCCAGTGCGGCAGTTCCTAGCATAACTCCGCAGAGTGGAATTGGTACTTTTTTAATTACATTACTCATAGTTTTACCTCATTTCTAGTAGATAGTTTGATGCCTTAAAATGTGTGTGCCTAGACAATATCTGCAAGAGCACGGCGCTCGCATGGCTCATCAACCTCATCAAGATTCTTGATACCGCACTCGCGACAGATGATTTCTGCAACCTTCCATGCACATAAGCCGGTGAAGAAGATACACTGTTCTTTGTGTTCGCCCTGTCCCATATTGAATTCTTTTGTGAGCACACGACAGCAGATCGCATTTTTCTTATTGGCTGTTTTAAACCAGTCATGCAGTTCATGCGTCAGTTCCATACATTTTACACTCTTTGGATTGGTTGGACCGTTCTGCTCGGTGCGGCCGAAGAACATGCCAAGTGCAAGGATACCGCCGTTGAATGCACCACAGACGCAGCCTGATTTACCCGCACCGACAGCCATGCCGGAAGCCATAGCGATTACAGAATCCGGAACATCCAGTTTGAACTCCTGCTTTATTGTAGCCATCAGTGCTTCGCAGCAGTAGTAGCCGTTCTTGAAATTCAGCTCAGCAGCCTGCTGTACGGCTCTCGGACTGATCTCAGTTACTCCGATTTTTACGTTTGATTCTAACATGTCAAATCCTCCTTAAATTAAAAATAATATCAAGTATAGTATACCTTTTGGGAAAATGAGGGTAAAATTGAAAAGTTTTATAAATATTCTGACTTATAGAAAATATCTATAAATATCCAAAAACACAGACTTTTCACATCCTGCACAAAGTTTGGTAACGATATTTTTATAGAATAAGCAGGTAAATATTTAAGGCAGGAGCGGCGAAAAGTATATGTTCCTGCATGATAACAATGAGGAGGAGCAGAATGTATATATTGAAGAATGCCTGGCGGAGTATTACCAGGTCTAAGGGCAGAAACATACTGATTGGCATTATTCTATTTGTAATTGCAGTGTCAGCGTGTATTGCACTCTCCATCGGGGAAGCGGCGGAAACAGCAAGGCAGGACAGCGAAGATCAGTTGTCGATCACAGGACAGATATCTGTGAACCGACAGGCAATGATGCAGAATCAGTACAGCAAGGAAGATAAGAAAGAAGCCATGACGAATATGGAGGAACTTTCGCTGGATGATCTGAAGTCTTATGCAGATTCCGATTATGTGAAAAGTTTCTATTATACGTCATCCGTCTCTCTGGATGCGTCTGGAGATCTGGAAGCAGTAGATACCAGCGGTGTATCAAAGGACAGTTCAGATAGCAGTACGGAGACAGATGGCAGCAGCGGAGATAATTCTGGCGACAATACGCAGGCACCGGATGATATGAACCAGGGCGGTAATCAGAATAGCGGGCAGGGCATGCCGGATGATGCGGGTCGTATGGGAACCCAGGGTGACTTTACGATCACAGGATACAGTTCAGATGAAGCCATGACGGATTTTTTGAGCGGTGCAAGTACGATCACAGAAGGAAGCGTGTTTGATGAGAGTGACGATACGAACCAGTGTATTATCAGCAGTGAACTTGCAGAGTACAATGATCTATCAGTAGGTGATACGATTACTCTGGTTAATCCAAATGCGACAGATGAAACGTATGAATTTACTATCTGCGGAATTTACGAGTCATCAGACTCCGGTGATTCCTACAGCAATATGATGGGTGGCTTTGGTGCGGCATTTGACAGTGCGAACCGTATTTACACCAGTTATGAAAATGTAAGTGCGATTACAGAAGCATCTGATACATTGCAGAGTCAGACGAACGGAACCTACACATTCGATTCAGTGGATGATTATGAAGCATTTAAAGAAGAGACAGAAGCTGCGTTGGGTGATAATTATACTGTAGGTTCTGCTGACGTAGATTCCTATGAACAGAGCCTTCAGCCATTGGAGAATCTGAGCACTTATGCCAAATATTTCCTGGCAGTGGTGTTGGCAATCGGCGGTATTATTCTGGTTGTATTAAATATCTTTAATATCCGGGAAAGAAAATATGAGATTGGCGTGTTGGCGGCGATTGGTATGAAAAAAGGCAAGATTGCAATGCAGTTCCTTATCGAATTATTATGCGTAACATTTATCGCAATCATACTTGGTACTGGAGTCGGCGCAGCAGCATCCGTACCGGTGACAAATAAATTACTTGCACAGCAGATCGAGAGCAGTCAGGAGTTAAGTGCATCACAGGCAGAGAATTTCGGACGGGAAGCAGGCGGTCCGCAGGGCGGAGGTCCTGGAGGAGAGGCAGCACCATCAGATAACAGCGGAGCTGCAAGTGGCACAGATAGCAATAGTTCAGATAGCAGCACATCGCAATCGGATGATAATACGAAAGTGCAGAATGGCGATAAGAAACAACAGAATCATCAAAATAACAATAAGGGAATTCCGGGACAGGCGGCACAGTATGTTAATCAGATCAGCTCTGCAACAGATCTGGCAGTTGTAGGAAAACTAATCCTGATCGGTATCGGACTGACACTGATCGCCGGCTGCGTCGCAGTCGTATTTATCCTGCGCTATGATCCGCTTCGGATACTGAGCAGCAGAGATTAGAATAGGAGGCAGAACGATGAATGTATTACAGCTTGAAAATGTAAGTTATCATTATGCAGAATCAGATAAGATGGTATTAGAGAATTTATCCTATATCTTTGAAAACGGAAAAGTGTACAGCATTGTGGGGAGATCCGGAGCAGGTAAGACGACGCTTTTGTCTCTGTTGTCAGGACTGGCACAGCCAACGGAAGGCAGAATCTGTCTGAATGGCAATGACATCCGTACGATGGATCAGTATGAATACCGCAGTCAGTGTGTGGGTGTGATCTTTCAGAGTTTTAATCTGCTTCCCAAGCTTACGGCGGCAGAGAATGTGGAATTGTCGATGGAGATATCCGGTAAAGAACGTGGTGATAAAAAGGCACATGCACTGGAACTTTTGAAAGAAATGGGACTTAATGAAGATGAGGCTGGACGGAGAGTGTTGAAGCTCTCCGGGGGTCAGCAGCAGAGAGTTGCCATAGCAAGAGCATTGTCGTATAATCCGGAGATCATTCTTGATGATGAACCGACCGGCAATCTGGATCACGATACACAGGAAGAGATTATGCATATCTTCCGGAAACTGGCGCATGAAGAGGGCAAATGTGTGATACTGGTCACACATTCCGTGGATGTGGCAAATGGCTCAGATCAGGTATATGAAATAGGGAAAGGGGTGATATGACAATTCCGGTATACTGAAATTCTTCCGTAATCTTGTCTTTTTGACATTTTTCGAGTATCTTATTAGGTATAGGAAAGTGAAAAAAGGAAGCAGTCAGAGAGATGGCTGTGGAGGGAGAAAAGCATTATGGAAGAAATTACAGAACAAAAGGGATCTGCGGGTGAGCATACACCGAGACCGGGAGGTATTAAGGCACATAAAGCTGCAGCGGAAAGACATGAAGCAGAGGACAGAGATCGTGCAGAGATGAGGCGACGCCGTGCGGCAAGAGAAAGACGGAGAAAGAAGCGTAAGATCCAGAGAGCAATTTTGATTGCGGCAATGGTGTTGATCCTGCTTCTGGCTGTGTTGCTGGTAAGAGCAGTAGTGAAGAAAGTGACCGGAAGCAGTAAAAAAGAACCGGCAAAGACAACTTCTGTGGAAGTGAAGAAGGAAGATAAGGCGGAATCCAAGGAAGCGACAGCGACCATTAATATCGCAGGTGATATTATTATGCATAAGCCATTTTTGACTTCTTCGGTGTATAAGAATGGCGAAGACTATGATTATAATCCAATCTTTCAATATGTAAAGGATTATTATAATGATGCAGATTTTTCTATCTGTACGACAGAGTATGCGCTGACTGGCGGTAATTACAGTGGTTATCCAACGTTCTGTGCGCCGGATGCTATTGCAGATGCATTGGCAGAGAATGGGATCGATATGTGCCTGCTTGCGAATAATCATATTTATGACGGTGGAGACGAAGGACTTCAACGTACTATGGAAGTATTGGATAAGGATGGCATCATGTATACCGGCGTGCGTAAGAAAGCTGACGATAAGAAGTATGTGGTGAAGGATATCAACGGAATCAAGGTTGGCTTCTTCAATTATGTATTTGAGACTGAAGAAGTGAATGGACAGAAGACAATCAACGGTATCGCAGTGAACGATGAGAGTGCAGATCTGATCAATTCCTTTAAAGAAGCAGATCCGGAGTCGCTGTATAGTGATGTAGAGCAGATTTTATCTGATATGAAAGAGGAAGGTGTGGAATATACTGTTGCGTGTATGCATTGGGGTGTAGAATACCAGACGGAAGAGAATTCTGATCAGGACGAGATCGCGCAGAAGCTGTGCGATATGGGCGTGGATGCGCTCATCGCCAGTCATCCGCATGTAATTGAGCCTGTGGATCTTCTGACCAGCACAGACGGTGACCATGAAATGGTATGTGCATATGCGATTGGCAATCATCTGTCCAATCAGCGTACCGAATACATGGAAGGTCTGACTAATGGCTATTCGGAAGATGGCATGATGGTGAAGCTTACTGTGAAGAGAGATGCCAAAGGCAATATTTCTCTTGATGGCGCAGATTTTATTCCAACCTGGGTATACATGGATCAGAATCCGGATAATGAATATTTTATTCTGCCACTGGATGATCCGGAGAATCTGGAAAAGAATACAGGACTTACGAATCTGACAGATGATGTGACAGCATCTCTGGACAGAACAGATGGGATTGTAGGTGATGGCGTGAAGAAAGTGCAGGATGCACTGCCGATCGCACAGAAGGATCCATCAGTAAAATCGGCTAGTGAAGTGAAGAACAGCAATACAAAGAACGATAAATCAAAAAAAGATACAAAATAAAAGGATCCCCTGCGGAGGAAAGTTAAGAAACCTGCGCAGGGGATTGTTTTTAAAAATCTGTCAGAATTTGGTGTGCCATTTGGCGTGCGAACGTGGCAGTCCGGTCAGATATATCATAATCCTTGTTAAATTCAACAATATCACATGATATTACAGGAAGACCGGTAAGAAGCTGGTGCATAAGCGTAAACGCTTCTTCCTCCAACAGACCGCCTGGAACCGGAACGGAGACTCCGGGAAGGTATGCGGGATCCATTACATCAATATCAAAGCTGATATGGACATTCTGCAGATGAGACAGATATTGAAGTGTTTCATCGATACAGCGTTGGATACCAAGAGTTGCCATTTGTTGCCAGGTATAATAGCGAATATGAAGCTTGTTCAGAAACGCCATCTCCGGCGGGTCAATGTCGCGAAGCCCCAGCATGACAATGTTAGATGGTTTGACTTTAGGCTTGTCTGACAAGATTCTGGTCAATGACTGTTCGCCCATACCAATTAGAGCGGCAACGGGCATTCCGTGGATATTACCGGTGACAGTGGTTTTGTCGGTATTGATGTCTGGATGTGCATCAATCCAGATCAGACCAAGATCTTCGCAATATGTTCCGGCGGCAGAGACACTTCCGATGGCGGAACTGTGATCGCCGGTAATGTAAAGTGGTGATTCACCTTTGCATAATGCATGATATCCAGATTCAGCAATTTGTGAACAGCTTGCAATTACGCTGTTCAGATGTTTCAGATTGCTCAGGTTCTCTTCCGGTCTGGTAATTTCCGGAAGTATATCAATATCTAGTTCAGGGCAAAAAGATTGCAGATAATCCAGACTGTTGATCAGTCCCGGGGCACCCACTCCGTAATGCATGGGACAACCGAAAATGTGATTCATAGAGTAACCTCCTTATCCTATATGACTATATGACATGCACACATACATGCATCATATCATGGTTGTGTGCTTCTTTCAATGCTGTAAATATGGTTGAAATAAATTGTGACACGCACATTTTAAATACACTGGAAAAGAAGAATGAAACATCAAATTTATTGATTAAATATTTGAAAAATGAAAGTATTAAAATTATAACTTGCAAAACAAAGATGGCTGTGCTAAGATTGAATCAAATTTCAGAGAATGCTGAGAACAAGACTCAACTTTCTGGAACCTGACAGGAATAAGGTGTCACCGACTGAGAGCACCTTTTAGGGAATGAGAGATATGGGAACACTTGGGAGCAGACTGGCTGAAAAGTTATGACTTAGTAGGACAGTACGTGTCATGCGCGTTAAGCATAAGAGAGGAATTAAAAGGGAGAAGATTCCCGGAGATTCAAAGCGGGTGGTACCGCGGATTATGTCAGATCCGTCCCGGAATATGAGAGATCATGTTCCGGGACTTTTTGTGCAATGAATTACAGATCCGTCCCGTTCAAAAAAAGGAGGACCAATCATGGAATATTTAACAGGAGTAGCTAAGAAAGAGACTTTAGAAATCAGTGAACTGCTTGCCGGAGATCTGGCAGGACAGAAGGTTAAGGTTAACGGAGCCGTTCATACGATCCGTGACATGGGAACCGTAGCATTTGTTGTTCTGAGAAAAAGAGAAGGACTGCTGCAGGGTGTATATGAGGAAGGCACAGCCGGATTTGATCTGAAGGATCTGCGGGAAGCGGATGCCGTAGAGATCGAGGGAACACTGGAGAAGAATGAAAAAGCGCCGAACGGCATCGAGATTCGCATGGAATCACTGCGAATCCTCAGTGAGCCGGAAGCAGATATGATGCCACTTGCCATTTCCAAATGGAAGCTGAACACCTCACTGGATGCCAAGCTGAACTACAGACCGATCGCACTGCGTAATGTGAGAGAACGTGCAAAGTTCAAATTGCAGGAAGGCATTACAAGAGCATTTCGTGATTTTCTTTATGAACAGGGATTTACGGAGATTTATACACCGAAGATCGGAGCTAAGAGTGCAGAGGGCGGAGCGAACCTGTTCCGTCTGGATTATTTCCACAGACCGGCAGTACTGCAGCAGAGTCCTCAGCTTTACAAGCAGATGATGGTCGGCGTGTTTGACAGAGTATTTGAGACAGCACCGGTATTCAGGGCAGAAAAACATAACACCAAGCGTCATCTGAATGAGTACACCAGTCTGGATTTCGAGATGGGTTACATCGATGGATTTGAAGACATTATGGCAATGGAAACAGGATTCCTGCAGTACATGATGGCAATGCTCGCTAAGGATTATGCGAAAGAACTGAAGATTTTGAATATTACACTTCCGGATGTCAGCAAGATCCCGGCAGTGAGGTTTGATGAGATCAAACAGAAGGTATCTGAAAAATACGGTCATAAGATGCGGAATCCATTTGATCTGGAACCGGAAGAAGAGCAGCTGATCGGACAGTATGCGCAGGAAGAATGGGGAAGTGATTTTGTATTTGTTACCCATTATCCTTCGAAAAAACGTCCGTTTTACGCAATGGATGATCCGGCAGATACCAGATACACATTAAGTTTTGATCTGCTGTATAAGGGGATGGAGATTACCACAGGTGGTCAGAGAATCCATGATTACAAAGCACTTCGCGAGAAAATCGCAGTCCGTGGTATGGAAGAGGAAGGTCTGGAACATTATCTGGATACATTCAAACACGGTATGCCGCCGCATGGTGGACTGGGTATTGGTCTGGAGCGCCTGACCATGAAGCTGGTGGGAGAGGACAATGTCCGTGAGACTACACTCTTCCCAAGAGACTTAAGCAGACTGGAACCATAGAACAGAGTACGGATAAAGGAGTAGTTATGGCAAATAAGATATCAGATGAGACCATCGAATATGTAGGCATTCTGGCAAAGCTGGAATTGTCTGAAGAAGAGAAGTTAGCAGCCAGATCCGATATGGAACGGATGCTGGATTATATCGATACACTGAATGAGCTGGACACCGAGGGGATTGAGCCGATGTCGCATGTATTTCCGGTAAATAATGTATTCCGGGAAGATGTAGTGACGAATGGAGACGGAAGTAAAGATACTTTGAAGAATGCACCACTTCAGAAGGAACAGTGCTTCAAAGTGCCAAAGACCATTGGATAGACAGAGTCAGGAGGATAAGAGATGAGTATCAGAAGTCTGACAGCAGTTCAGCTGGGTAAGAAAATACAGGCAGGAGAAGTTACCGTCCGTGAAGCAGTGGAAGCGTCTCTTGCACAGATAGACAGTGTGGAATCAGAAGTCCACAGTTACGTGACAATCTGCAGAGAAGAAGCACTGAAACGTGCAGATCAGGTGCAGAAAATGATTGATGCAGGAGAGCTTACGGGACCGCTTGCAGGTGTGCCGGTTGCCATTAAGGACAACATGTGTACCGAAGGCGTGCTCACAACCTGCAGTTCTAAGATATTGGGGAATTTCGTGCCGACATTTATGGCAGAAGCGGTAAAACGGCTGGAAGAAGCCGGCGCAGTCATCCTTGGCAAGACCAATATGGATGAATTTGCAATGGGTAGCACAACCGAGACTTCCTATTATGGAGTAACAAAGAATCCATGGAACACTGCCCATGTGCCGGGCGGATCTTCCGGAGGTTCCTGTGCGGCAGTGGCAGCAGAAGAATGCTTCTGTGCATTGGGATCTGACACAGGTGGTTCAATCCGTCAGCCAAGCGCATTCTGTGGCGTAGTTGGAATGAAACCGACCTATGGTACAGTATCCAGATATGGGTTGATTGCTTATGGTTCTTCTCTGGATCAGATCGGACCGGTGGCAAAGGATGTGACGGACTGCGCAGCAATTCTTGAAACGATTGCAGCACATGATGAAAAAGACAGCACTTCTATAGGAAGAGACAGCTACGATTTCACATCTGCACTTGTAGAAGATGTGAAAGGTATGAAAATCGGTATTCCAAGAGATTATTTCGGTGAAGGACTGGATCCGGAAGTAAAAGAAGCCATCCTGAAAGCGGTAAAGGTACTGGAAGAAAAAGGAGCGGTTGTAGAAGAGTTTGACTTAAGCCTGGTAGAATATGCAATTCCAGCGTACTATGTCATCGCGTCGGCAGAGGCAAGTTCCAACCTGTCCCGTTTTGATGGTGTGAAATACGGATACCGGACAGCAGAGTATGAAGGACTTCACAATATGTATAAGAAATCTCGTTCTGAAGGATTCGGAGCGGAGGTGAAACGTCGTATCATGCTTGGCTCCTTTGTGCTGAGTTCCGGTTATTATGACGCATACTATCTGAAAGCACTTCGTACCAAGGCATTGATCAAGAAAGCGTTTGACCGCGCATTTGAAAAATACGATATGATCATTGGACCGGCTGCACCGACGACTGCACCGGAACTTGGTAAGAGCTTAAGCGACCCGATGAAAATGTATCTGAGTGATGTATATACTGTATCTGTGAACCTGGCAGGATTGCCGGGTATCAGCATTCCGGTGGGACGTGATTCCAAAGGACTGCCGATTGGTATGCAGATGATCGGTGACTGTTATCAGGAGAAGAAACTGCTCCAGGCAGCATACACATATGAACAGACAGGAAGTTATGCACGGCCGGAGCTGGCAGAAGCAGCTGAGAAAGGGGGCAGATAATCATGGCAAAACAGTATGAAACCGTTATTGGACTGGAAGTCCATGTAGAACTTGCCACTAAGACGAAGATATTCTGCGGATGCAGTACAGCATTCGGGGGTGCACCAAATACACACACCTGTCCGGTATGTACCGGTATGCCGGGGTCTCTTCCGGTATTGAATAAACAGGTAGTAGAATATGCAGCTGCTATTGGTCTTGCAACCAACTGTGAGATTACACAGGTATGCAAATTCGACCGTAAGAATTACTTCTATCCGGATAACCCACAGAACTATCAGATCTCGCAGCTGTATCTGCCGATCGCAAGAAACGGATATGTAGAGATCGAAGTTGGAGAGCAGAAGAAAAAGATTCGTATCCACGAAATGCATATGGAAGAGGATGCGGGTAAACTGGTGCATGACGAATGGGATGATACCTCTCTGGTAGACTATAACCGAAGCGGTGTGCCACTGGTAGAAATCGTATCCGAGCCGGATATGCGTTCAGCCGATGAAGTTATGGCTTATTTGGAAAAGCTTCGTCTGATCATTCAGTATCTGGGCGCATCAGACTGTAAGCTTCAGGAAGGTTCCATGCGTGCTGACGTGAACCTGTCTGTTCGTGAAGTAGGGGCATCTGAATTCGGTACCCGTACAGAGATGAAGAACCTGAACTCTTTTAAAGCGATTGCAAGAGCCATTGACGGAGAGCGTCAGAGACAGATTGATTTAATAGAAGCAGGACGTGCAGTCGTACAGGAGACAAGGCGCTGGGATGACAATAAAGAATCATCGCATGCTATGCGTTCTAAAGAGGATGCACAGGACTATCGCTACTTCCCTGAACCGGATCTGGTGCCGATCGTGATCAGCGATGAATGGATCGCAGAGATCAAAGCCAGACAGCCAGAGTTCCGTACCGAGAAGCTGGAGCGCTACAACAGAGAGTTTGATATTCCACGTTACGATGCAGAGATTATTACCAACTCTAAAAAGATGGCAGACATTTTCGAGGCGACAACAGCAATTTGCGGTAAGCCGAAGAAAGTGGCTAACTGGCTGATGGTAGAGACGTTGAGATTGTTGAAGGAACGCGGACAGGAACCGGAAGACATCTGCTTTGCACCGGAACATCTTGCAAAATTGATTGAACTTACCGAAGCTGGTACAATCAATAGCTCCGTAGCCAAGGAAGTATTTGAGAAGATCTTCGATGAGAACGTAGATCCTGAGAAATACGTAGAAGAAAAAGGTCTGAAGATCGTACAGGATGACGGAGCACTGGAAGAAGTGCTGAAGAA
>PPYE01208171.1_pt1 | contig 13861 bp, 7 predicted proteins | sample 1559881 | NCBI WGS metagenome assembly PPYE01 (sample SAMN08240022, study PRJNA423297) | Human gut metagenome, whole genome shotgun sequencing project.
AGGGAAGGTTTTGGGTACGGTTGTCAATCCGGTGTGGCTCATCAACGGTTCTTATCATTGGGAGAAACTTTTTGAGTATTCTTTTCAGACTCCTTCGGGAATCACTTTTGAGCCGGACAGTCAGCGACTGATTATTTTCAGCCAGGATTCACTTCTTACTTATAATCTGTTGAAACGTCAGCCACAAAAGTATTCTTATAGCAACAAACTACCCGTAAAATTGCAGTTGGCTACTCATTTCATGAATACAACGGATGGTAAACTTTATGTTTATGAATTGAATAACCTGCCGTTGGGGGATGCTACGGTAGCGGCGCTCGATCTGAATAATCAGGAGTGGAAACAGACCGGAGTAGCAGCCTTGCCGGTACAGTTGCACCATCATGACGGCTTTTGGGATGAAACAACCGGGAAGTATCTCGTTTTTGGCGGTTTTGGTAATAAGCGTTTTAATAATACATTCCTCGAATATGATATCGAGGGCGACCGTTGGGATACCCTTTCTTATTCCGGCGACCGGATTATCCCCCGTTATTTCTCGGGTATGGCAGTCAATAAGAACCGGGAGCATATTTATGTCTTTGGCGGGATGGGAAATGAATCGGGTGAGCAGAGTGTAGGCCGAAATTATCTTCACGATCTTTATCTGCTTGACAGAAAGCAGCAGTCTGTGCGACGTTTGTGGCAGAACGCTTCGGATCATCGTTTGGTCGTCGCCCGTGATATGATACTGACCCCTGATGAGAAGTATATCTATGCTCTGTGTTATCCGGAATATCTTTCGGATACCTATCTGCAACTTTATCGCTTGACGGTTGATGATGGAACGATGAAAGCTTTGGGAGATTCCATTCCGATGCGTTCGGAAGAGATTATGACGAATGCTAACCTTTACTATAATTCATTGACGCATGAGTATTACTGTACGACCACGGAATTTGACAAGAAGGGACATACGGTGATTCGGACTTATGTGCTGTCCGCCCCTCCGGTTTCTCTGGATGAAATCCGTTCTTACGGTTCCAGGTCTTCTCTGGAGATTCGTTGGTTATGGATAATGGCAGGAATAGGAGTATTATTGCTTGCCGGAGGTGTGCTGTTTGTCAGGAAAAAGAGGGGAAAACAAAGAAATGCGGTTCTGGAATCATCTTCTGTGCTCATGTCGCCACCTGTCGGGAGAGAACCGGATAAAAGTGTACAGGGAAAAGAAACGCTTGCAAAAGAAGATCTTGAGTCATCCCTCGTTCGTCCGAATGCAGTTTATTTATTTGGTCCTTTTACGGTAATTGACCGGAATGGGCGGGATATTACTCATTTGTTCAGTTCTCGTTTACGGCAGGTTTTCATCTATATCTTGCTTCATAGTACTCATAATGGAGTATTATCCGCCTCCTTAAATGAGGTCTTCTGGCCCGATAAACCCGACGACAAGGTGAAAAACCTGAAAGGGGTAACGATCAATCAGATTCGTAAAAATCTGGCTGAACTAGATGGAGTGGAACTTGTACACGACAAGGGATATTTCAGACTGGTGTTTACTGACTGTTATTGTGATTATTTCCGTTTTCGCACCTTGAAGAATGCTGAAGAGGTCGAGAATGAACTCGGCATTTTATTAATGCGTGGCAAATTCCTTGATGGTATGGATGCGGGAATGATGGATCACTTCAAACAGAAAGTAGAAGAGTTCTTGTCTTCCTTCCTGCCATTGGAAATCGAACGTCTGTATCAGCAGCATAAGTATGATGCCGTCATTCGTTTCTGTAATGTGCTTTTCCGGGTTGATCCGGTTAATGAGCTGGCACTGGCTTATGGTATGCATGCCCTTAACCATACAGGTTCGTCACAAGAAGCGATTCTGCAATATTCCCTGTTTGTGCGTGAGTACAGGCAAATGATGAATGAAGAATATTCGACTTCCTATGCAGAACTGATGAGCAAAAATCCTCCTTTTCATCGATAAAAACATATCGGTTAATGATATTTATTCGCTTATTAATCCGTTATTAACCCATCACTAATAAGTTGTTTAACCTTGCTACATTATGTTTGCAGCGATGTTATTTACTTATTGTTTTATTTAAAAACCTAATACGTATGAAAACAAGATTCTTTATGAAACTTTGTTTATTCAGTTTGTTGGTTTGGTGTGTCAGCTCGTGCAAGAGCGATAACGGCGATTCAGTGCGGCCTATTGCACTTGAATGCATGTACACGCATCTGACCGACATGACAAACATGCTTGATACCGCAAAGATCGGTACAAGTGACGGTACTTTCCCATTGGCAAATGCCCAGAACCTGCAAAAAGCTGTTGAAGAACTGCAAACAGGTATTTCTAAAGGTATGGCTGGCTACTTTGTTCTACAGTATGAAATAGATAACTACTGTATAGCCGCCGAAAAAGCGATTGCCGAATTTCAGGATTCCTATCAACAGACATTGCAACCGGGTACGCCTGCCGAATTAAAGGTATTCGGCATTGACGGTAAAGGGCGTATTGAATTTGGTTCCGATCCTGCTTATGGTGGCGGTAATACTTTCACCGTAGAAAGTTGGGTGAAGTATGATGCCGGTTTCTTTGAGTCGGGAATTGGCAGTTTCCTCTCTACTTTTGACGGTAAGCAGCCGAATGAGGGATGGATGATCAACTTCTTAGGCTCTAATCTTCGTACAACGATCGGTATGGGACCACAGGAAGGCCGTGTACTGGAAGAAGGCCGCGCTTATCCTGATAATTTTGGCAAATGGAATCATGTCGTGACGGTGTGGGATAATACTTTGCCTGAAGGACAGCTGAAAATGTATGTCAATGGTGAATTATTCTTCAGTAAGACAAATGATGTGAAGAATGATGCCGGAGTATTACAGAATTATATGCCTAACACCCGTAACCAGAATATGTGGGCATTCCAGGAACCGACTGACAATTCACGCTGTATGACCGGATTTATTAAGAAATTCCGCATGTGGAGTACTGCGAAATCGGCGAATGAGGTAAAAACGCTGATGAACTCGGATGTGACGGGAACAGAAAGCGGACTGGTATGTGCGTGGGACTTCACGACAGTGGCCGAAGACGTTACCAACATTCCGGATAAGACAGGAAAACACGTTGCGAAAATTGTAGGTAACTACAAATGGTTTAAAGTTGAGAACTAACCTTAATAAACAGACGAAGAGTATGAAAAATAATACGATAAAAATAAAGGCTTTCCTCTGTCTGCTACTTCTGACGTACGGATGGGTAAGTGTGCAGGCACAGCAGGTGCTTACAGTGAAAGGTGTGGTAGTAGATGCTTTAAAAGAACCGTTGCCCGGAGCCAGTGTTCAGGTGGTAGGAATGTCTACTGGTACGGTGACTGACTTGGATGGTAATTTTAGTCTTCAGGTTCCGAAAGGAAAAACGATTGCTGTTTCTTTTATAGGATACGTAACGCAGGAACTGACTGTAAACCAGAATCAGTCAAACCTTACCATTCAGTTGAAAGATGACTCTAAACAGTTGAATGAAGTAGTCGTCATCGGTTATGGTACGGTAGAAAAGAAAGATTTGACAGGTTCTATCCAATCCGTTACCAGCAAAGAATTAAGTAAACTGGTGACTACCGATGTCACTGAAACACTGAACGGACGTGTCGGTGGTGTACTTGTGAACAAGACTTCCAACCGTCCCGGTTCGGATACGAAAATAGAGATTCGCGGTATCAACTCGTTCAATTTCTCGAATGAACCTTTGTACGTGATCGACGGAGTACCTTCCCAAACAGGAATGCGTCATCTGAACTCTGCCGATATTGAATCTATCGACATCTTGAAAGATGCGTCTTCCAGTGCAATCTACGGTTCGCGGGGTGCAAACGGGGTGGTGATTATCACTACCAAAGGAGCTAACAAGCGTCAGGGCTTTAATATCGACTATTCGGGTTACGTTGGTTTCAAGACTCCTACCCGTATTCCTGAAATGATTGGTAACATGGGCAATGGACTGGAATATGTAGACTATCGCACCGCTTTGTGGAAAAAGAAGTATGGTGATGCTTCACTGAGCCGTCCGGACTTTCTGACTGATGACGAGAAACGCCGTATCAAACATGGTGAATACTATGACTGGTTGCGTGAACTGTCGCAGAATGCATTGACTACCAGTCATTCTGTTTCCGCTACCGGAGGTACGGATAAACTATCTTTCTCATTCGGCTTGGGATACTTGAAGGATGACGGTATGGTAGGCGATGAAAGTTTTGAACGTATTACGGCTAATGTGGGGTTGGAATATCGTTTTTCTGATAAATTCAAAACAGGGATTAACAGCTATGTTTCTCTGAATAACACGAATGAAGGAGCCAATGATGCTTTGATTAATGCATACTTCCTGCCGCCTACGGTCAGCCCGTACGATAAGGACGGAAGCTACCTGTTTAATTGTCAGCCGACTTCCAGCAAGATTAATCCATTTGTTCAGATTGAAAATAATAAAAGAGAGAAAGAAGCAAACTATACCAATTTCTCCGGTTATCTGGAATATCAGCCGATTAAAGGACTGAGCTTTAAATCACAGATTGCAGTTCAATATGATTCGGATGTTTACGGAGAATGGGTAGGTACGATGACACAAGCCAAAGGAGGTCTCAATGCACCGGAAGCTTACCGGAAAGAAGGACGGAATATGAACTGGGTATGGGACAATATCATTACTTATGATAAAACCTGGAAGAATATTCATCGTCTGAATGCTATAGGTTTGTATAGTGTACAGAAAGAAACTCATAAGGGTTCGGAAATGCGTGGCGACGGTCTGCCTTACAACTCTGACTGGCATGCGATCGAAACAGCCGAGGAAATTCGTGATGTGAAGAGTTACTATTGGGAGTCATCCATGCTTTCTTTCATGGGACGTGTCAACTATACGTTGATGGATCGGTACTTGTTTACTGTAACAGGGCGATATGACGGAACTTCCCGTCTGGCTACCGGCAATCAGTGGGGATTTATGCCGTCGGCAGCTGTCGGCTGGCAGATGAAGAATGAGAATTTCCTGAAAAACGTAGACTGGCTGAATAGTCTGAAACTCCGCGTCAGCTGGGGTAAATCGGGAAACAACAGTATTGACCATGATATTACCTGGACAAAGCTGGACCTGACTCATTATATCTATGGAGGTAAAGGTGAAAATGCTTTCGGATTAGGCGACCGCAAAGGTAACAAAGATCTTCGTTGGGAGATGACCTCGGAGTGGAACTACGGTATTGATTTCGGCTTCCTGAATAACCGTATCAACGGTACGATTGATGTGTATAACCGTACTACGAAAGATTTGATTTTCGCCCGTTCGGTAGGTAACCTCAACGGTTATGGCTCTATCCTTGAGAATATAGGAACGTCCTCCAATAAAGGGGTGGAAATAGGTTTGAACACGGTGAACATCTCAAAGAAGGACTTCACATGGAAGACAAATCTGACTTTCTCTCTGAACCGTAATAAGATTGTAGACCTCTACGGTGATAAAAAGGATGACTTGGCTAACCGTTGGTTCATCGGTCAGCCGATGAAAGTGATCTATGATTTGGAAAAGGTAGGAATCTGGCAGACGGAAGACAAGGAACTGGCTGCTAAATATGGACAAGTACCGGGACATATCCGTGTAGCTGATCTGGACGAGAACTATGTGATTGATGAACGTGACTATAAAGTACTCGGCTCTCCGTCACCCGACTGGACAGCGGGTATGACCAATACCTTTACTTACAAGAACTGGGATTTGTCTTTCTATATGTATGCACGTATCGGTGGTACCTACAATGATGATTTCACTTATATGTTTACCGCATGGGATAATGAACACTGGAACAAGCTGAATGTGAAGTACTGGACTCCGGAAAACCACAGTAATGAATACCAGCAGATCGGTGCACAATCCTACCATACTCAGGTATTAGGTAAGATTTCCGGTTCGTTCCTGAAAATACAGAATATTACGTTGGGATATACCCTTCCGGAAAACTGGATGAAGAAGATGAAGATGAAAAATGCACGTGCTTACATCAATGTGCAGAATCCGTTTACTTTCACCGACTATCTCGGTCCGGATCCCGAAACGATTGGTGAAGACGTATACAAGTCTTTGTCACTTTATCCGATGACGTTTACTTTTGGAGTGAATTTAACCTTCTAAATACTTGAAACCTTATGAAACGAGTAAAAGAACAAATTAAATATTTGGCACTGTTAGCAATCTGTTTGCTAAGCGGATGCTCCGATTTTCTGGATAGTTATAACCCTTCGGCAGTAACGGACGATTTCTATAATACTAAAGAAGGACAACAGAAATTGTTGACAGATATCAATGCCCGTTACCGCAATGTTTTCAATACAGGCGAATTGCAGTATTACGGAACTGATATCTACATGGCTATCTCCGAAGAACCTGCCGAACGTATGTTCAACGGCTATGACAAGACTTTCAACTCCACTGCTCCGATTGTAGGTGATTATTGGAAAGTACTCTATAAGATTGTGCAGGAAAGTAACATCCTGCTGAATCGCTGCACACCGGATATTGCAGGAAGCGATTATACTTCGCTGACCGCACAAGCCCGCTTTTTCCGGGCAATGGCTTACTATTATCTGGTAGAAACATTCGGCCCCGTACCTTTGCTCACCGAAGAGAATACAAGCGTTATCCAGCAGGCGGAACGTACCGGCGAACAGGCTATTTACACTTTCATCATTACCGAACTGAATGATATAAAGGACAAATTGGAGATGACCACGATTTCAGCCGGAAAGGTAACGAACGCCGCAGTCATTCACTTTTTAGGGAAAATGTATCTGACACGTGCTTACAAATCCTTTGCTGAAGCAGACGACTTCTCCAATGCAGCAACGACATTTGATTTGCTGGTAGAGAATCCGGCCTCCGGTTATGCTTTGCAGGAAAACTATGCTGCTTTGTTCGATGAAAACAATCAGGCTAATTCGGAAGTAATCTGGGCGATTCAATATGGACTGGATAAGAACTATCGGGGTGATGGAAATCCGCAACAGGCACAGTTTGGATTTAATATTGTAGCATTGGAGCCGGATCTGTTCATTAAGAATCAGAATGATTACTCTAGTGTTTCCCGTAAATACTGGGTGAATCCGAAAGCGCACGAGCTTTATACCGACCCGGAAGCGGATACCCGTTATGATGCGACGTTCAAACGTGAATATTACATAAACAATCCGGATAATGCTGATTACGGTAAGCTGGGAATCTATTTCCCCCGTTGGAACGATAAATCGGGTATGAGTAATAATGCGAAAAGATTTTATCCGTTCAAGCAGGACGATGAATATGTATGGTATCCGCAATCTACGGCACTTCCTGTATTGGAAACTGCTTCAGATCGTATGCCGATGGTACGGAAGTTCAGCGATACCAAGATACAATGGGGCGAAGGCGGCTCTCGTGAAGATGTCATTTTCCGCTTGGGTGATACCTACCTGTTGTGTGCTGAGGCTTATCTGGGTGCCGGAAACAAGAAACTGGCATTGGAACGCATCAACAGTATACGTAAGCGTGCCGCTAAAGATGCGACCGCTTATGAAGCAATGAAGTTGACGGATCTGGATATAAATGTTATCATGGATGAACGTGCCCGTGAATTGATGGGAGAGCATGACCGCTGGTTTGACTTGAAACGTACTCAGACACTGCTGACACGTGTACCCGCATACAATCCGTTTGTGGTGAAATATGATAATTTGAACAAGAACCATCTGGTACGACCCATTCCACAAGATGAACGGAATAAGGTAGATGGATTATCTCAGAATGAAGGTTATTGATTAATGGTTAACTAACAAATGAAAGAAGTAATTATGAAAACGACTATATGTGGCGCTGCACTGTTGCTCAGCCTGACAATGGCTAGTTGTGAAGTGTACGAATCACCGGAAATCAATCAAGGATTGAACGAAGAAAACAACACGTCCCTTTATACAGATGCTTATGACCCGATCAGTAATGTGGGGCAATACTATATGCCGGAAATGAAGGTGAAACCGAAGAAGTACTGGAATTGTGTGGAAGTTGTAACGGTAGGCAGCCGTAATGAGCTGGGACAAACAGAGAAAGTACGCGGATTGCAGTACCACCTGATGTGTCAGTCATTGGCCGGTCTGGCTAATCGTGCCGTAGAACAGGGAACAAGTGAAATAGCTGTTTGGCTGCACGATCACGGTGGCAGTGATTCCTATAAACTGTCTAAGCAGGCACTCGAAGATATGGGTATCCACGAACAGGGGATGCAGAGCGGACTGGAACTGGCACGTAATGATTATGGTCCGTCCGACGGAGTGACTATTCAGTTGAAAGGAATGTTCGACGGATATGTCTTGACGGATATTGAGCATAATCCGGAGAGTGGTGTCGTAGCATCTGTTGCTTCTCATGTTTATAATTCTATTATTGTGGATGTCCGTGACAAGGAATATTATGAAGAAGCAGGATATACCATGAAATATGATGCAAGAAGCAAGACTACTGCGCAGGCATGGGCGGAGTTCAAAGATAAATGCAGCAACAAAGCTTTGGTGATCATGCCTGTACAAACCGGTGAATTGCGTGAGTTTGCCATTAAGAATGAACTTTTCGTATTGAACTTGAATAAGCGTCAGGGAACTTCGATAGCCGGACAAAACACAGCTTTGCTGAAAGAAATCCTTGCCTGGTTGGAACCGAATGCACCTGTCTACGGATGGGAACAGGGAGTCAGTGAAGATGCTTTTGTTGATTTGGTTTCCAAGAGCGGTCATCCGATGATCCCTTGTGACTGGAGTTACAATCACTCCTTGACTTCTTTGCTTTATTCTCAACGTCAGAAATCGACATTGGCCCGCGTGAAGAATCCGCAGTTTCTGGATTATACAAAGAAAAAGAATTTCGTTTCTTTCTTCCTTTCCGATGGTGACAATATCCAGTGGATGATGAATGACTTTAAAGATTTCTATAATGCGGCGGAGTCGGAAGAAGTACGGATGACGTATGGTATTGCTGCTTCAGTGCTTCCGATGATGGCACCGGCACAATTCGATAATCTGTTGAGTCAGCAAAAGCCGAATTGCTCTATTTTGGAAATGCTGGGAGGCGGTTACTATTACGTAGACAATTATAGCGAGAATGGTGACCGGGCGAAGAATCTGCAAGTCGTGGCAGAACGCCTTTCGGCGCATATGCGTCAACATCGTGTGAAACTGTTGGGTGTAATGGCTATGAATGTAAAATCAGAAGCTGCCAAAGAAGCATTTCAGGCTTATGTAGATGCCAATGACCAGTTGGAAGGTATCGTAGCGCTTCAGTATAGCCCTTATGCAGGAGGTGAAGGAGACGTTATTTGGGTAACGAATAAAGCAGGATATGATATCCCGGTCATTACGGTGAAATACTCTTTGTGGAATTTTGGAAACCGGAATGCGGAACGTGAAGGTACCCCTGCCTATATTGCCGGAAGATTGAAACAGGAAGCACAGCAGGAAAGTTTTTCTGTCGTATGTGTGCATGCATGGAGTAATTTCTCCGATCACGGACAGACGGAAGATCCGCTGATTGAGAACCAGTCCGGGGATATTCGTGGAGCCGGAGCGGCAAAGCTTTGTGCAGGACATTTGAACGATAGTTTTGAAGTCGTAAATATGCAGGAACTGGTGTGGCGTTTGCGTATGAGCCAGCGTCCGGAACAGACGAAGAAGTATCTGAGTGAGGTATTTTAATTAACCTGAGTTTCACAGGCTTTCTGCATGGTTTTCTCTGTTTTAACGTGGAAGGAGAAGTGATACAGAAGGCTTGTGAAACTTAAGCAAATAATAATAGATATGGTTACAAGATTGTTTTTCTTATCAATCTGTTTTCCTTTTCTGCTCACTTCGTGTCAGCAGTCAAAGAAGACGGTAGAGTTTGTAGACTACGTGAATCCTTTGATGGGTACCGAGTCTACTTTTGCGTTTTCGCATGGTAATACTTATCCTGCTGTGGCGGTACCTTGGGGGATGAACTTCTGGAGTCCGCAGACGGGGGAGAATGGTAGCGGATGGATGTATACGTATACTGATAGTCTGATGCGCGGTTTCCGGCAGACACATCAGCCTAGTCCCTGGATAAATGACTATGGTACATTTTCCATTATGCCGCTTGCCGGAGAACTGAAAATGAGTCACAAAGAACGTCTGGTTCCGTTCTCACATCAACAGGAGAAAGCGACTCCTTATAACTACAGTGTTACATTCAATAACGGATTGCAGACTTCTCTTTCTGCTACTTCCCGCGGAGCTGTATTCGAAGTCTCTTTCCCTGAAAAGGAAGACCAGTATGTAGTGGTAGATGCATACAACGGAGGAAGTTCAATAACGATTGAACCGGAAAAACGGCTGGTAAAAGGTGCAACACGTTATAATAACGGAGGTGTGCCGGATAACTTCGCTAATTACTTTATGATGGAATTCAGTCATCCCGTCATAGAATACGGTACTTACAATGGAGATACTTTGTTGCACCATCAAACCGATGTAGCGGCCGATTATACCTGTGCCTATCTGAAATTTGATGTTCCGGCAGGTGAAAAGCTGACCATACGTACAGCCTCTTCTTTTATCAGTCCCGAACAGGCTGCCATCAACTTTAATCGTGAAGTAGCTGATGCGGATGTACAACTGATCAGCGGGAAAGCCCGTGAACAGTGGAATAATTACCTCGGACGTGTAGAAGCGGAAGGAGGAACAGACGAACAACTTCGTACCTTCTATTCCTGCCTGTATCGTACATTACTTTTTCCACGTGAGTTCTATGAGTTTGATTCACAAGGAAATCCTGTTTATTACAGTCCTTATGACGGTAACGTGCATGATGGTTATATGTATACTGACAATGGTTTCTGGGATACGTTCCGTGCGGTTCATCCGTTATTCACATTGCTATATCCGGAAGTTTCGGAACGTGTGACGCAATCTATCATTAATGCTTATAATGAAAGTGGCTTTATGCCCGAATGGGCGAGTCCCGGTCATCGTGGTTGTATGATTGGCAATAACTCTGTTTCCTTATTAGTCGATGCATGGATGAAGGGGATTCAAACGGTAGATGCCGAAAAAGCTCTGGAAGCGATGATTCATCAGACACAAGCCCGTCATGCGGAAATAGCTTCTGTAGGACGTGACGGCTTCGAGTATTATGATAAGCTCGGTTATGTGCCTTATCCGGAAGTTCCCGAAGCTACAGCCAAAACACTTGAATATGCTTATGCTGACTGGTGCATCGCCCGCTTTGCGGAATCGCTGGGCAAACAGGATATCGCAGACCAGTATTATCAGAAAGCCCAGAATTACCGCAATCTCTATTATCCGGAACATGGTTTTATGTGGACTAAGGATGCCAAAGGCAATTGGCGTGATCGTTTTGATGCTACGGAATGGGGCGGTCCTTTCACAGAAGGAAGTTCCTGGCACTGGACTTGGAGTGTATTTCACGATCCGGAAGGTTTATCTGAACTGATGGGCGGACATGAACCGATGGTAGCCCGTCTCGATTCTATGTTTGTGGCCCCGAACACTTATAATCATGGAACCTATGGTTTCGTTATCCACGAAATAGCTGAGATGGTTGCCTTAAACATGGGACAATATGCGCATGGCAATCAACCGGTGCAGCATGCCATTTACTTGTATGATTATATCGGTCAGCCTTGGAAAACACAGTACCATCTCCGTAATGTTATGGATAAACTCTACAATTCCGGAAGTAAAGGATACTGTGGCGACGAGGACAACGGGCAGACATCTGCTTGGTATGTATTTTCTGCTATGGGTTTCTATCCGGTTTGTCCGGGAATGCCTGAATATGCGGTAGGTTCTCCGTTATTTAAAAAGGTAACTCTGCATCTTCCCGAAGGGAAAAACTTCGTCGTTTCAGCAGCAGATAATGCGGCAGACCGTCCATACATAAGGAAAGCTCTGTTGAATGGACAAGAATTCACACGCAACTATCTGACGCATAATGAACTGAAACAGGGCGGAGAACTGAATCTGTCAATGGACAGCGTACCGAATCAGCAAAGAGGTACCCAACCGGCAGACTTCCCATATTCTTATTCCAAGTAGTTTCAATAGGTTTTAGTATACTTTTCATTGACCGATACGGAGAGAATCTTAATTGATTTGATCTGTATCGGTCATACAATAGGAATTTAAAGTCAGGCTTTGTCTTTGCTGTTTCTTTTGTTACCTTTGTGCATCTAATATGAGGTTTATGATACATTCTCTTCCATCTTCCGAACCCTTGACGGCACAAAAGCTTTTCTCAAAGCTTTATGTTTCCTACTATGCCCGTTTGGTTCGTTTCGCTTCCCTTTATGTAGGAGCTATGGGAGACGCAGAATATAGTACAAGATTTTTTCCTCTATTTATGGGAACGTAAAGAGATACTTCCGGAACTGCAACAGCCCGATGCATATCTTTTCTCCGCTGTCAAGCATCGTTGTCTGAACTTCCTTCGTTCACAACTTTCTATAGTAGACCGCAGGCAGCCGCTTTCTGATATTATGGAGCAGGAGTTTAAACTGAAACTTTATAGCCTGCAACTACTTGATGATTCCCAAATGTCGATAGACGAAGTAGAAAAACAGATCTGCCGTGCAATTGATAACTTACCGGAACGTTGCCGGGAAATATTTGTCATGAGTAAGCTGAAGGGAATGAAATATCGTGAAATAGCCGAATCCCTTGGTATTTCGCAAAATACGGTAGAAGGTCAAATGGCTATTGCCTTGAAGAAACTTCGGGAAGAATTACGCCATTGTATGCCTTTATTGCTTTTATTCGGAATCTGAAACTGCCCTGTTTTTCACTCTGTCGGAATGATAACTCCCCTCTTTTTGATAATTGCATTTTTCTCCCATTAAAATTTTCCTTGATTTTTTTTCATTTTCCTTTGGTGGTAAATGTAAGTTGCTGTGTCTTCTTATTAAAAGCGCGCAATATGATGAATGAGAAATGGAATCAATACTTTTTCGGAGAACCGACCGAAGAGGAAAAACGGGAGCTTTTTCAGGAACTGGAAAAGAACGAAGATATGAAACGGGAATTTGCAGAAATGCAAAATATCGTAGGTCTGTCCGGATTATTACCCAGAGAAGATGATTCTTTGAAAGGCGAACGGAATCTGGAAGCAATGATGAACCGTCAGGAGAAAAAGCTGAGGCGGAAACGGGTGTTGCAAATCGTGCGGTATACTACTTCGGCAGCCGCTATGATTGCTCTGACGTGGATGCTCGCCTGGTATATGTTTGTTGGCTCGGAGACTCCTTCTTATACGGAGATTACAGTTCCGAAAGGGCAACGGGTACATTTAACCCTTCCAGATGGTAGTGAGGCATGGTTGAGTTCGCTTTCTACGTTGAAGTGGCCTTCTGTTTTTTCGTCCGATGCCCGTACGGTAGAACTGGATGGAGAGGGGTTTTTCACTGTGACAAAGGATGCTTCCCGTCCTTTTACAGTGCAGACGCAGAAGTATGATGTAAGAGTGCTTGGTACGGAATTTAATGTGTATGCTTATAGTAACAGTGAGAAGTTTGAGACAGACTTGCTCTCGGGTAAAGTGAGGGTTAGCTCTACCGGATTTCCAGAAGAATCGGTGAATTTATTGCCTGACGAGAAAGTATCTTTGGTAGATGGAAAACTGGTAAAGTCTTCCTCTCATTTTGGAGGAAAGGAATATCGTGAACAAGGAATTTATGACTTTGAAGAATTACCGTTGGGCGAAGTGCTGGAAAGATTGGAGCAATGGTATGATATTCATTTTACTGTAGATGATCCATCTCTGTTGAGT